>Ga0209339_1001313_pt1 | contig 10474 bp, 5 predicted proteins | sample OlaalgELextract3_FD_187376 | JGI IMG/M metagenome (GOLD analysis project Ga0209339, IMG submission 187376) | Olavius algarvensis symbiont microbial communities from Tuscany, Italy - Type A ELBA extract 3 (SPAdes) (version 2) | ecosystem: Host-associated > Annelida > Digestive system >...
ATATAACACTACCGACTGCACAAGAGAGGTGTATATTCTGAGCTTGGTGGAAAGACTGAGTCTTTGCTGACGCCAGACTTTGTCAAGTTGAGCCATAATGGAGCCATCAATGCCCTGGCGTCTGTGTATCTCTGGGTAGGAGTAGCCATCGGAGTCTATGTCAGAGCCCAAGTATGTAAACCTGGTTACTGTCTCTACTGCTTGATCGACAATATGGACTGTTCTTGGAGCAACTCCAGTTCCAATATTTTGGATCTTCGTTTTATGCCAGTTTGTGTGGAGACCCATAACGCCTGCTGATGCCGCAAAATTTCGAAAAAACATAGTCCAATTTCATTGGATCATTAGTAAAAAGGACAATCACAGTACAATAATCAAATAATATAATATACATATAGCAAATGGACGGGAGTCGGGACGTGCTTTAGATAGGCATGTGTTTGAAGGCAGCCGCTGCTACCCTAGATATGAAATTGACGTCAAAGTCGTCTAGGTGGACGTTACTGGCCACGCACATAGAAACAAACATATTCGTTAATAAATAATCTATGAAAGAGCATAAAGTCGGAATTATATCATCCAACTGCCCGAGATGGCGTGTTTCCGACACGGTGAAAGGTAAGAAGTTGAGTGGATAGCACCGCAGTGGCCGTCGAATGACAGCGTAACGATGTCGGCGGACCTGTCGTTCTATAGGCTGTCAGAGCCACCAAGAAGCGAGTGCGGCGATAGAAGCTGCGGGATTGCGAGCAGGTACTGGACCCCTGAGAACGGCTGATAGCAGACAAGCCGATCGTAAATTCACAGGCCCGTACCCGGACGATGAACCGGCGGAGACGAGCAGGCGCCGAGATGGATCGTCAAATGCGTTGGCACGACATCATTGCGACTTTGATCGCGGACGTAATATGGACGCATGACGCGGAGGCTCGTCGGTGCTTGTATGGCTAACCGACTGCGCTCCTGGGCAAGCGGGCGGCGTCCCGTGGGCTGTCCCTGTGGTCCTCAAACTGACAAGCTGAAAGACGTGGACGACGACGACGACGACGACGCCAGCGTTTCATTGTATTACGCTTGATGAAATGCAACGAATAGCTGTCAGCACAAGCCTATGATTGTTAACTAAGGCACAGTCCGCTTCCCCGACCGACAACCAACCGACTGTATAGTCCCTCCAACCGTCAGTATGCCGTCGTACTACTGAGCTTGACGACGATCTTTTTTCTTATGAAGACGATTGAATCGGACGTTGTTTAACTGAAATTCACAAATCAAATCAGTAATTAACAAAATCCACATTGAATTTTGATTGTCAGTGTTAGCGCAGGTTGAAAATAGCATTGTGTCACATTTTAGTTGTAAAAATGTTAATATTGTAACAATTGGTGTTAGACAGTTTGTGTTTCCGGCCGTTTTGACAGTCCATGAGTGCGATAGGCAGATCGGTGTACAGACAGAATTGCCATTGGTTTTTTTTACATTTTCTCGACTGTTTGTCTGCAATTTTCTTCTGTCGTACATTAAGTAATGAAAACAAGTAGCTCTGCTGTCGCAGAGAGGCCGCGCGATGCTTCGTGTTTGTCGGTAGTTAGCTTCGTTGCATCAATAGTACAATACCTCGAGCGCAGTTTATTTATTATTATTAGTTACTTCGGCTTCGGATTTACTAGTGCGTACAATTCGATTCTGTTATGTTGTCTTCGGCGTAACGTCAAGCCATGCTATATTGTGTATAGTGCGAGAGCGCGCTTGGTCGGTCTCGCGCTGTGTCGGTCTCGCCACGGAGACGGTGACTTTATCGCGCGTGGCGCTTGGTGGTCGAATACCCGCAGTATACGACCAGCGATATAAGTGTCACAACTTGCGAGATGGTGGCCGTTGTCCACCGGCGACCATGTGGACAGCACCTCGCTTGTTGCAGCGTTAACAGCAGGCATATAGGTTCAGAATCGCGATTTCTGCCTACCCCACCTGCATTCGACGGCCCCGTTCGGGGAGTTTTCGTCGGAATATCGCCATCCCGTTTGGTGTGGAAAAACTAGAATGGTGTGGCTACCCGCTGATGAAAAAAATGTCGAAGATATCTTTATTCATTTTGGTATGATCCACGAACGTGACGGACACACGGACAGACAGACAGACACACACCGCATAACGACATAGGCCGCGTTTATGCATCGCATCGCGCGACAAAAACTATTTGCGCGACAGACAGACTGAGTGACTTGAGTTTATTTGCACTGAGATTACAAATAAGAATAAACACTGGTAACAAACAATTAAGCAGATAAACGGACAGACGGCCAGAAGAAGGCTATTGCTTAATGCTCCCTATGCGGCATTAAGAGAGCGCATCTACCTTGGAAAATTTATTCTCTTCGTTACCAAAACTGTGGTCCTGTTAAACCAAGAAGTTAGTATTTTTTCTACAGCAGAAGTCATTTGATTTCGTCTACTAGAAGATTTTAGCACATAAGAAATAAATATGTAATATGGCATATTGATGAAATTATTCTCGTCACGATCTAGTTAAGACATTATGTAGGGAAAGGCCTTTATGATTATTTAACCAACCTATGAGTAGTTTTTTTGCATTTTGCTTTAATTGCTGATCGCTACGTAAGGTTAACTTAATCGCATTAATTGTCAACCACAAACAAATTTATCGTAACAGTTTCAAACTAGACTGTGCTCAGAAGGCCACTTGAGGCCAAAATTTCGAGCAAAATTAATCCGGGATTTGAATCCGGATTTTCGGATTAATCCGGATCCGGGTGTCTGTCGGATTGCTCGCAAAATGTAGTGGATTCATTCTCTTGTCGGCGTCAGTTATTTCACCAAGTAGCATAAAATCAGCTAGTGACTGTATGAGAAATGCTATTAAATCTCCTAGAATCTCCTATTCTGCAATGGTAAAGTGATCCGGAATTCATATCCGGGACCGGAGCACCACCAAAAGTTAGCCATTTCTTTCAATTGGTAGGCCCAATCACAACACCAAGTTTTAATGAAATCAGCTGATTGCTGTTTCAATAACCCTGCTTACAGACAGACAGAGAGACAGCACAGATCACACAACCTCCTTGGCGGAGGTAAAAATTTCGTGCGGCTTGTTGTGTGTGAACTGTCACTTTGTGTGTAAGTAGGATTTGTGGCGACGAGTCTAATTACTTCGTTAATTTTTTCGGCGCAAACAACGACAGCGTTCTCCGGTTGTTGTTAGGCACACGTGATTAAAAATGAAATGCAGCAAGCCGGACTCCAGGAATCGTTAAACGCCGCGCACTAGGCCGGCCGCCGGTAAGAATGCGAGCCAGCAGTTTGTCAGCGGTGGACACATCGTTCTGATTTATTTCAAGCGGGCAACCGAGCGAGCGACCGGGCGGGAAAGAGATGAAAAATAATTGGGTCCGTTAGGCGGCGATCAATACGCGGCTTAGCTTAGCCGTGATTATCAGTACTCCAACTAATGATCAGCAGTCGAGGCGGCACGCTAAGTCGACTGCTGTGCTCTCGGTGATGCTCGCTGCGGAGACTGGAGGCAGACAAACCGACCACGATTCTTACACAAAACTTTGTTATGGTTAGAATCCGTACGATTCAAGACAGGTCAGGCAACACGTGCGTTACGTCACGGACGTGTGAGTCGAAAGCTGAGCTGAAGCGTTCAATAGACTTTTTGTACTTGATACTCGAACTAGTACTTGTTGCCAAGAGAGTTTCTGTTCGGTATAAAAGCACACGATACGCATGTTTTTAAAATACTTTCTTGACTTGCTTTTAGATTGATTGGTTGTAGTTAGGCATTCTGTTTATGACCAAGTTTAATGCACATAATTATTACTTGTACTTGAACTTGAGCTCTACTTAAGTAGGCTATCGATTTTAAAGGTAAAAGAAGTGTATTTATATAGCGCCTTTATTGTAGTACCTCACACTCAAGGCGCTCAGGTACGGATCACACAGTGTTACTTGCAAAATACACCGTACCTGCCTCTACCTCGTAAGCATTCACCATGGCACATCCCCATTGCGGACATCTAATTGCAGCCTACTACTCATTTATCTACCCGAAAAAAGGATGAAAGGCTGAGTCGGCCTGGTTGGCTGACCTACAGTGGACGGTTTACCCACATAAGTGGTCACCCGTCAGCTGCAGGTCGAGCGCAGGACAACGAAAGTTCGCCTGTCAGAGACCGACGTTCTACCGCTGTGCCACGCAACCAACTAGTACTAGCAACTGAAGTACTTGTACTTGTACTCTTGTACTTGTACTAGCTTGTTGAGTATTTGATACATGTCGCCGATGTCGGTTGTTCGTGTTCAGCATCTCGTGTATCGATGCATTGCCAGTTTTACTTTGAACGCGCGTTCCACATTTGCATATCGTAGTGCCAATGATACCGTCTGTTCATAGAACTGTAAACTTCTCTTCGCAGTAGAAAAAAAAACAACGTCGAGCTTACAGTACGATTTCAACATACTGCAGACTACGTCTAAAATTAATATAACAAAACCACGCATCTTACAAACAACTTCGTCTGACCATCCTCAACAGTGGTGAACTGAAGGCGCGAGGTTCGAGAGTTGAGTGGGGTGTAGGCACTAGGCAGATGTCCCCCACCCAGTCCAACTGACTAGGGGGTCTGGCAGAACGTCGTAAGTTCCGCTGGCCATCGGTATTTCTAGTCACCGACCAGTGTTACCGGTTTGCTGACGGTTTAAATAAGTAATACGCAAATGTGTCATAATTATGACAGGACTAAGTTGAAAATGGAAGTCATTACTATTAGTTGTTCATTATTTTATAGGTCAAACTGTAAGTATGCCGGAAGTTGGACTCCACAGTTTCCTATTTTGGACTCCACACTTTCTCGTTTGGACTGCACATTTTGGTTGGACTTCATGCTTAAATTATACTCTGTTCGGTACAGGGTCGGTTCTAGGGCGGAGCCCGGCTGAGGGCCCAAAAATGTTGACCACGCCCCCGTCATTCGATGCTGACGTTTATGCTGTGTTCGCGCATTGACGAACCGACAAGACCATTTCGTCCAGGACGACCGGTCGGCCACTAGTTCTGCAGTCCGACACTTGTCTCATTGCAGGGCGCTGTCACCAGGCGAATGGACTGGACTGACTTCACGTCTATACTGAGAGACGGCATTACGACGTCTCTGATTCGATTTGACTACAGCAGAACGGAAAGACGAACGGGCGAACGCATCTACGGATTAGAAGGTGACGCATGTGAGGGCGGCGAGTGTGCTGAACATGGTGTTGTAGCAGCCGTGTAGCGAAGTGGGGACTAGACATTTGATGCCTGTAGTATGATACTAAGGGGACAGCTTTGTAACAACAACAACTACGAGAAATGAATATGCATCACCTCCGAGGCAATGCAATACCGGCACGCCTCTTGAGCGATTTTGACAAAATTTTCTGTCGTTGATGGATTCCTATTAAAAGTCCGTTCTCTTAAGTAAAATTTTAACATTATGGTATAGAAATGTGGGCATACGTAGCTGAAAATCGTGAAAATTTCACTTTTTTGGTAAAATTTTGCCCATAAGGGACAAATCCCCCTGAGCGATTTTAACAAAATTAGGCGCGGGGAGGGTGAGCCAGGTGTACACTCTCACGCCAAACTTCACGGTTGTGGCTTTAAAAATGTGGGCTTACAGACGCCAAAATCGAAAAAAATTGTTAATTTTTGGTATAAATTTGTCCACAATAGGTACATCCCCTTAAGCAATTTTACAAAATTTGGTGTGGAGGGCGGGAGTTCCAGGCCCGCACCCTCATGCCAAATTTCACCGTTGTCACTTTTAAAATGTGGGCTTACAGCCCCCAAAATAGCCAAAATTGATAATTTTTGGTATAATTTTGCCAAACCCTTAAGCGTTTTTTTTACCGAATTTGGCCTGGGAGAGGGAGTCCCTGGTCCGCACCCACACGCCAAATTTCATCGTTGTGGCTTTAAAAATGTGGGTTTACAGTCCCCAAAATCGCGAAAAAAATGATATTTTTTTGTATGAATTTTCCCCTAAGGAAAAATTCAGGGGGTCGACAGAAAAAGTTGAATATAGATGCACAACTACAATCCTCCCTCAATGCAATGACACCATAATTGTTTTGAAAATTACACTGCTTCATAGCGTTTCCGTTATCACAAACTTCGTAATTCCAAAGCGTGACAGACAGACGAAAAACATCACACTTTTTCGTCTACAGCCGGCGCGCGATCCACGACTGCTTGCCGCAGTCCACGCTCGCACCACTTCAACGGGTACAGAACGCCGCCGCACGCCTGGTCTTCGAGCTGGGTGCTAGAGAACATGTTACACTCAGCCTACTCCAGTTGTACTGGCTCCCCGTACGCTGGCGTATCCAGTACATACTGTGCTGCCTAATGCACTCAGTCTCTCATAGAAACTGCCTAGTGTACCTGAAGAACGTGGTACAGTCCGCCAGTGCCAGCCGACCTCAGCTACGTCAACGTCTCAGATCGACGTCACGCTGCCACAGCAACGATCTAAGTTTGACGAGCGTGCCTTTTCACACGCCGGACCGTCAGCATGGAACTCTCTGCCGGACAGCATTCGCACTGAACCAAACTCTGCAGTCTTTCGGAAATATCTTAAAACTCACTTTTTCTGTTCAGCGTTTTAACGTTTGTTAACCTTTTATTAATTGATTTTACTCAGCGTTGACTCTGTAATGCACCTATGTCCTTTTTGTAATAGGCGCATCATAAATGTACGATGATAATGATGATAATAATGATGATCCCCACCATACTTGGCACGGTGATAGAGGAGGTCCGTACCATTGCACCCCCTAACCTTTTTTGATTTCATCAGTAGTTTCGCCGCTAGGGGCTACTGAAAATGTGTGGGAAAATGCCCCCACCGTGGAAAAATGGTTATAACTCAATCGATTGTCCCCCGACAGCGACCAAAATAAAAAAGTCAAAATCTACCTAGACACCCGTACAAAAGCTGAGAATTTCGTAAAAGTTGTGGAAACGAGTGACCCCTGAGGTGCAAATTTATGGGCAAAATTCGACATTTTCACAGTTTTGAGGGCTGTGTTCCCACATTTTTGCGCCGATAAAGGGGGAAATTTGGCACGGAGGTAGTCCGCTCCCCGTGCCAAATTTCACCTTTATCGGGGCAACGTGTCGCCCCTGCGGGGGGAAAAACCCATTTTTGGGACACTGAGTAAAAACAATACCGGCATGGCTGCGCTTCGCGCAGGCTACCGGTTTTTATTCGCCAATGTGCAGAGTAGAATACAAAGAAAACACTTATAGTAAAGAAGTACAATGACGGGTTGCTAGAAGAGCAAAGAAAGCTCATTTCTGCGCAACAGTTTACTGTCAGTAATAATTAAGAGGCAGAGTCAGAACTGTTCCGAGTTGTGTCGAGCAGCCGGCGGCAGTCGTTGCGTCGCTCCAACAGCATGGCCACGGCGGATGGCACGCCTACAAAATTCCACTTGTGAACTGCTCGAGTCCCGTCGAATCTGGTCTATCCATCGAGTGCGGGGTCTACCAGGGAGTCGTCTCCAGTCAGGACCAGTAGGACGACCAACCGACAAATCGATGTGCCTGCGGAGCGCCATGTGCGCAGGAACATCACTCTCAATCGTCGCTACGCTGTCGACTACAAGCCCTTCCTCGAATAATATGAAGTCGATACACAGGTTTATGGCAAATAAAATATGTATGTATGTAGGTCGTTGATGGGTGGGCTGTTACATTTGGTACAGCGAGGGCGGGGCGGGGCCGCAGCCCGCCTAGGCCTTCCTCACTGTACGAAATGTAACAGGCCACCAATCAACGGCCAGCGTACCAATCACGTTGCTGTATAATGGTGCATTAAAGGGTTAACTAATTTTTTCTAATGAACGCGCGGAACAACTACGAGAAGAGACATAGTGTCGCGTATATGTACACGCACGAAATACCTTAATGGCATGTTACCAAATGAAATGCCAAGCACAGCAAACCTCGTTCCGTGTCCATTGCAGGGTGCTGCCGCCTGGCGAATTTAACGGCGTGATCTCAGAGTCGTTGCCTGTCTCTCCTGAAAGTTTCACGACAACGGATGTAACCATTTTCCCGCAATGTTGCAATTAGTGAACAAACATCGTAACAAACAAAGAACAATACTAAGGCGATCGAAAACAACACCTCGTCGCCATGAGACAACAACACAATGAAGCTAGAAGTTGTAATCGCCGTTTCGCTGTTGACCAATGGTACAGGTAAAGGTTCGTGGATTTATATAGCGTCTAAGATGACAAGCATCGTGGGACAACATCTAGTTGCAGCTTACTACTCGTTTATAGATGCCTAAAGGATGAAAGGCTGAGTTGGCCTAGTTGGCTGACTTATAGCGGACAGTTTACCTACATAAGTGGTCACCCGTCAGCTGTAGGTCGAGCGCAGGACAGCGAAAGCTCGCCGGTCAAAGACCAACGTTCTACCGCTGAGCCACGGAACCGACGACTACATTGTACGCTGAAAGCCGTCACGGTTTTGCAGTTGCTGTCCGTAGTCTGCCCCGTGTTTCATGTTTGTATCAAACTGTGTGCAACGTTTTGCCTCGTCTGTCAGGAGATGACTTGTTAAACCGCCCGTGTGCTGTCAACATTTTCAAAACCCTAATAATCCGAGGCCGCTGGGCCGAGGTCAATGAAACTTGGCACGTATGATCTATGGGTCGGCGGACAAAACTTCTAGGAAGCAGAAGTTTGAATTTCGGCGACTACACCACGCGAGGCCAGCGGTGGAGAGAGATGGCTCACTCCAACCGGGGTGCTTGAAGCTATGCTGACTGACACATTCGACTCGACAGTCTTACACGTGGACGTTATACTTATACTTAACCCTTTAATGGGCACATTAAAACCGCAGAGCAATGGATCATTATACAGCAAAACGGTGATTGGTATTCTGGCCGGTGATTGGTGGGCTGTTACATTTAGTACAGCGAGGAGGGGCCTGGGCGGGCTGTGGCCCCGCCCAGTCCCCTTCTCACTGTACCAAATGTAACAGCCCACCCATCAACGACCAGTGTACCAACTTCATGCCAACGTGAGAGTTTTATCGCCTAAGTGGCGCTCCACGAAAAATGTAATCCCTAGGCCGTCACGAAAATATTGTCTCGGCCAGTACGGTATTATTGAGCGAAAGAGAACGACGTCGTAGTACTGATTCGTCGCCGATACGCGTCGACGCCCGGAAATTAAAGCTTTCAGGCAAACGACGCGATTTGCCGACGTACAGCACTTTGTTCTACGGTATCGTCGTGCCGTTTTCCGGATCCCGTTTCAACGAGTAAGCGACAGTTGTTCGACGGTAACTGTAACCGACGACGAGAAAATTCGTCGACAAATGTCGGACGACGTCACTACATCACGATACGCTGGCGATAACGCGTTATGCGGCGCAACTGGAAACAGCCGTGCAAAAGGTTGCGCTCATAATTTCCATATACCAGTAATACTTGGCAAGCATCACGTTCGCGCGGTGCAGCTAGCGCAAGATGGCGTGCCAAGTCGTGCCATTTTTGCGGCACGAAGTCTGCCATAACAGCAAGGTGGATGACGCATGTCGTGCCATATGTGACGCATAAGTTACGAACTGTTTACGAAATGCGTGACACCCAATGAATGTCACGCGTGTGCACTTCACAATGTAGTCTTGACAAGTCGTGTGTCAATTTGGAAATTTTTTTGAACGTTACAAAATTTTCTGCACGACATGGCACGCACTACTTCACCTGACTCGCATCGCCACGCATCCCCGCACACTGTCACGAGTTCTTCCCTCATTGGCACGCCAAATTGCGTGCCATGGCGTAAACCGTTTGTCGTGCCACTCCAGGCTTGCTGGCGCACAAACGACGAAAAGAAACATCTGACAGCCGTGTTTGATGCAGGCGCAACAGAAGTGAACTGAGCTTGTCAGGCACAAGATAGAGTACATATTCGGCAAGAGATATGTGCTTACTTACGGCAGCCAAACCTGAACGATATGAGGAGAAAAAGAAGCAAAGATTGATTACAAACACAACATGATCATAGACATGCGCTTTGAGCAGTGGCGTAAAAGACGGAAGCAAGGGGGCGGAGCCAAAAATAATTGACGTTTTCTTGAATTAAGTCGTAGGTGTTAAGCCAAGTAATTAAAGATCTTTTACTAAATCCGGTGAAGAATAGAATAGTTAATTAGTCGCTCAAACGCAGCCGGGGGTATAAACCTAGTGGTGCAATAAATCATTACTGATTAGTACGACGACGCCGAAGAACAAAGGACTGTCGCCTTAACAACAGTACTGATAAGAAGGACTGCGCGTATCAACCAAAAACTAACTGTATTTCTCACGTGGCGCATGCGTGAGTGCATACGAGCAATACTATTCATATCTTGCGTCTTCCTCGGCAGTATTGTCGACAGAATATTACG
>Ga0209339_1001314_pt1 | contig 10472 bp, 5 predicted proteins | sample OlaalgELextract3_FD_187376 | JGI IMG/M metagenome (GOLD analysis project Ga0209339, IMG submission 187376) | Olavius algarvensis symbiont microbial communities from Tuscany, Italy - Type A ELBA extract 3 (SPAdes) (version 2) | ecosystem: Host-associated > Annelida > Digestive system >...
TAATTTTCGGCAATATTTCGATTGCTTGCGCGAAAGAATATTTAATTGCTGCAATGTATTAATGTCAAATTAGTTGAAGTTTGCGATCGAATTGCAAGCGGTTTATCTCATCGAGGTAATAAAAAATACGGTTTATCTCCGAGGTACTACTTATCTACGGACGCCATTATTTGGGATTATTCCGGTGGTGACACTTTTTGTCGTATGTGCAGGGGCTGTGGTCTATCGAACAGCGCCATTTTCAATGACCTTGAACAACCCCTAACCCAGTTTTCAAGGTCACGCTATACTTTGACGCTCATTATCTCATAAACGATTAAAGATACGGCCATAGCTACTATGGAAGGCGAATAAAAAACCGCCCCAAGCTTTCAAATGGTACCAGTTTGAATGACCTTGAATGACCTGTAACCCAGATTTCAAGGTCACGATAGTATTCAACGTCAAATAACTCAAAAACGGTACAAGATAGAGCTATATTTACAATGGCGGACCAATAGAAAGTCGTATGTGATCTATCGAACAGCGCCGTTTTCAATGACCTTGAACCACCCCTACCCCCAGCTTCAAGGTCACGCCATTCTTTGACGCTGAATATCTCACAAACGGTTAAAGATAGGGCCATAGTTACTATGGAAAGCGAATAGGAAACCGTAGCAAGCTTTCGAATGGTACCAGTTTGAATGACCTTGAATGACCTCTAACCCAGATTTCAAGGTCACGATATTATTGTAGATCTTTATTTCACCATTAATATGGTAGAATTATAATAATACAGCAACCTTAACTAAAAAGCAAACTTAACTAAATAGAACACTATGCAGAAAATTTATTCACGAATTCTTTACAACGGCGTTCAAGCTGAACACTCGGCAATTCAAAGTTAAACAGTTCTTGACATAGAGAGATAATTCGAATGTCTGTAGTCCTAAACAATTTCATGAACAGCCTATTAGTAACAAAGTCAAGTGAATTTAGCTGATTTTTCTGAAAGGGCAGAGTCAACGTCAGATAACTCAAAAACGGTACAAGATAGAGCTATATTTACAATGGCGGACCAATAGAAAGTCGTATGTGATCTATCGAAGGGCGCCATTTTCAATGACCTTGAACGACCCCTACCTTCAGTTTCAAGGTCGCGCCATTCTTTGACGCTGAATATCTCTCGACATACAGACATAGTTTCAATGAAATACTAATAGGGACTTACACACGTTCTACTCAACAATGTCATTTCGAATATCTTGAATGACCTTGAGTCACTTAGCAAAATATTCAGTGACACGAAGCGTCGCGCGGTCTCTCTGCGACAGCTGAGCTTGTTGTTTCTTGAGTACTCATCGTTTTCACCCTGTCAAGTTTTGAGTATTCACCCATCCTAATATTAATCGTGGTACGTACGTACCCGCGACGGTGTGTGCCCGCGACACACGATGTCGCGGCGAAGCCGCGTGTCGTGGCGAAGCCGCGTGTCGCGGCGAAACCGCGGCCTTGCGAGCCACGCGGCGAAGCCGCGGCCTTGCGACCCGCCCTGCGGGCGGGCACAGCTAGTACAATGAAAATGCCGTGGCAGGTCTCCCACTGCCTGGTTTACGCAGAATGGATGAGCCAGTGTGGTCGACTGCAGACTTTCTTAACAGTGCTCAACTTCCACCCTTTGTCAGGGTAACTGGAAATGATTGATTTTGCACTAAGTCCTTACTCACGTTGTAAGACAATTTTCCCACTACCAAGCTTAAAAACAATGTCAGTAAAATGTTAATAGTAAACTAGAAGCTGTAGTCGTCGCTAGCGCTCTCGACGACATGTAGGCTGAAAGCCGTCTTGCGGTTGTTAGCCGTAGTCTGCCTCGGAGACATAGACATTTGTCGAAAATCAATATGGCGGCCGCCCTTATGTTGTATCGTATAATATAATAATTTTTGTATCCAAAGCGGGTACTTACCATATCTAATGGTATTTTTAAATTCAACTTTCTAGCTGTAGTAGTTTCCGAGATATCAGGGGTCCACAAATTGTTCAACTGCCTCCGTAACCTAGCACCCAGTTACTTGATGAACATGTGTCAGCCAGTTACAAGCAACCTTCACCGACGCCGTCTGCGTTCTGCTGTGCGTGGCGGCCTCATCGTTCCACCGACAAAGACAGTCCGTTACGGTCCATGCAGCTTTGCTGTCGCTGGGCCGTCAACGTGAAATGCGCTACCTGCACCACTACGCAACGACGAACTCTCTGCCATGTCATTTTGTCGCCAGCTGAAGACTGAACTACACATTAGAGCATATTATTCACACTAGAACGCTAGTGACTGTCTTCACTGTAAGAGTGGGCGAACATAACTTTATCGTACTTACTTACTTACATTAGTGGCCCTGCGCCGCGTGGACGCCACCTAGTTGAAAAATTATTGTACCCGAAGCGAGTACTTTACCACATCTAATTGTGTTTTTAATTTCAACTTTCTAGCTGCAGTAGTTTCCGAGAGAATATGGGGGTCGCAAATTTGCATTAAGGGGCCCTGCGCCTCCCGGACACCCCCTAGCGGAAAAAATTGACACCCCATTCCCCTAAGTACTTGTCTATACCTATATAACTGTAAAGTTTCAGCTTCGTAGCTCCATTAAAGGTAAAAGTAAAGGTAAAGGTCTGGACACTTGCTATAGCGCCACTTACATGAGTCGGACTCGTGACCAGCAGCGCTTAACAATATCGGAAGTGGCAGCTGATTGGCATGAGCCAATGGTGCCGCAACGCATTATGTGGCCATCTATTGCCCGCGCTAAAGGACAATTGGACCCACGGTGCAGCTAGAAGACACACCAATCAGCCACACTAGGCCTTCACCCCGTAGCCGTGGCCGTGCTACTACTCATTTCCCGTCCCGCTGAGGGTAGGAGGCTGAGTTAGCGACTTAGTTGGCGACTTACGATTAACGTGCGACTTACGATGAGCTCCGTGGCTTTGCGTTGAAAGGTCCCCCAAAATGGGGTTTCGGGGTGATTTTGGGATAGGAGCAAAGATAACTTTATCCGAATGGGAAAGCACATCCGTCCTCAGAATTGGGCGTTTTCAGATATCTTTGGTCCAGATATGACGCGGCGTGTAGTAGCATTCTGCATGGGTATAGCCATTTGCCACAGGCGAAAATTTCTGCAATTTCTACGAGAAGTCGCATGAAAACATCGCGGCCGGAAGGCACTGCTTTGGACCTTCGACTACCACATAGAAAAATCGTAATCATTCTGCGATTGGCTGCAGGCTGGTCACAGAAAGGTACGTTTTAGGGGTTTTGTATAGGGAAAATAGGCCAAAATCCAAAAATTGGGCAAATTTGACGCCCCGTAGCTCCGCAGCCGTAGGTCGCAAAAAAGTTGCCAGACCTCGGAAACTCCCTAGCCCTTTGACTACAACGCAGAGAAAACAGTATCTCTCTGCAGTGCATCCCGTGAGCTGTAGCCTGCTCTGAGTGAGGTGCCTGTTTGACCTAATTTCGATGTCAGATTTTTGGGGCAAATGACCCCTAAAGTGAAAACTTCCGAAAATGTCTTTCGGGATTCGTCGACGAAACACCTAACTACGTTTCGTGGCCAGATTTGGTGAAAATCGGCCGTTGCGAAGTTCCCGAAAGGTCGCGTGGTTTACCAAACCAAAAAAGTCGGGCTCCGCGGGACTCGTCTCAGCCCACATTTTGGCCAAAATGGCCCGGGCCGATCGCGCCCAAAATTCCCTGAACGTTGTCACCCCTTGACCTGTCCACGTATAACTTACCGAATTTGGTCCGGATCGGCTGTGTTTTGCCGGAGTTATTCCGGAAAAATTGATTTTTCGGCCCAAAAAGTCAATATAATAATATAGGCTTTCAGCCTACAAAAATCAGACAGCTATCGATTGTTTACAATCATCGGACACTAAGACACGTGATGACGAAAAATGACTTATTTCCGAAAAACTGCATTTTCATTTTCTGGGTGAATAGGCCTACTCAAAACTTGACAGGGTAAAAGTGATGGGTAGTCGTGGAAAAGTTAACGCGATTTGATGAAATATTAAGATAAATCTACAAAAATTGTTAGATATATGTGGATATGAATTGCCAACAAATTTGCAAAATTTCACGCAAAAAGACTTAACTGAAGTGAAAATATTCCGAAAAGTTTTAGGGGGGAGGCTACTGTTTTGAAACACCCTGTACACTTGATTACTGATATTAGCACTTGAAATTCTATCCGCCGTGCGCTGCGTTGGATTTGTTCGGGGATTCGTGGGACTACAGACGAAGGCCTGTTCGTGGTGGCTATCCCCTATAAAAATTTCGGCATGGTCGAGTGAGTAGTTTTAAAGTTGTAAGGATTTGAATTTTTGGTAGTTCAGGTTTGAAAGTCCTATCCATGGCCCGGAATTTTAGTTTTGGGGGTTTTGACCCTTGCATTTCGATGCGCGATGTATAGCGCTGTGTACAAACATTTCCCATATGCAAAATCTGAGACAAATTTAGGGGTCTTCACGTCTCCATTATACATCGCAGGAAACCCCACTAGCGAAAGACACCCTTTTAGCCCTTCGACTATAGGCCTACAACTTGAACATGGAATAGGCCTACTGGCTTAAATGGAAGAATTCTGCAATATAACTAACCCCTGGCTGTAGGCTGTAGGCTGACATGCTGAATTATAAAACAACTTGACTTAATCACCGGAGGTATACGTTTTAGGCATTTTGTATGGGAAAATAGACAAAAATACGAAAATTGGAGAAGTTTGACGCCCTCGATCAGCTTCGAAACCGTAGGCCTACATCATACAAAAACAGCAGATATGGGCAACTCCCGTGGAGTGATCAGTATCGTATCGCTCTGCAATGCGTCGTCCTGGCTGTAGGCGCGTTAACGAAAGAGAGGCCTAGCCATTTTGATCCCTTAGATTTTGAAGTTTTGGGGAGCAAATAACACCTAAACGGAAAATATCGAAAATTTTCTACATTCACTGCTATAAATGGATTCACATGCCGTGGCCATATCGAACCCCCAAAATCATTGCAATATGGTGAAAGCCCGTAGGCCTATAACCTTCAGCCAACAGTGTATACCCTCCTACTGAAAACTCCTTCCGGCGCCCCTGGCCGCGGTATATACAAATTTTTAAGGCGCGAAATGTCAACACCGAATCTGAGGCACCGGCAGTCACAAGGTGAGCGATGACGGGTGGGGGTGAAGTTATTAGAGGTGAGCTTTAAGGCGGCGCCTGAATGTATCATAGGTAGAACATAGTCTGATTTCTAGTGGTAGACTGTTCCAAATATTAGCTGAAAGCAAGGACGGTCTGCCTGCCAAATCGATGGCGGAACAATTACCGCGAACGTCCGGGCTTCATTGACGCCTGTTTCTCATTCTCGGTTTAAATTAATAAATATGATTTTGTGTAGTTGTTCTGTTCACAATTGTTTTGATCCGTGTAATTCGTCTGCCAATAATCAGAAAAATCTTTGAGCTCCGTCAGTCTATAGAGTAGACTGGACGCACGCATAATGTTTTCTTCATGGCTGTTCGTCGATCTGTCCGTCCGTTTGTTGTAAACTCGGTATAGCTGTTTGAAAACGAATGAACCGATTTTGCTGCAAATTGACACAAATGGTCTACGGAACAAGGAGATGGGTCAAAAGAGGTCAAAGGTCAAGGTCACAAGACGCCGAAGTTAAATTTGGAGGCCTCACGGAGGCATCATTTTCGACCCCTTTGGTCGATTGCCGAACGCGATTTGGACTGGTCTAAACTCTTGCATGTGACTGGGCTAGATTTAACTGTAGGAAGGGTTTAGCTGTCAGTGGAGCGAATCTGAAAACAATTTGCGACAGGAAGCTCTGGCATACGCCGGCCACTGACCCGTGTGTGTGTGTGATGCGAGATGCATGGTCAGTGTTGATCGCACATCCATCATCCTCCGCTCCTCAGCACAGCAGCGGCCGCAGACGTGCAGGAGCACTGGTCCTTCCCAAGTCATTAGGCTAATCGAAACCTGAACGTATTGCAGCGTGCAGTCGTGGACATCTAGAGGCTTACAGGATGCTTGTGCTAGAAGTCGATACCATTGTTTCCTTTAAATCAGGATTTTACGAAGTCAGATTTAAAGTTACCTATATTTTACCAATATTGTTTGTTATCCGCCATAGGTTAGTACAGTGTACGGAGCATATACTGCATATCGAATTTGAGGTAACAGACCGTATCACTGATCGGCGTGAAATTTTGCGTGATGTTACAGTTGTGTCCCGGACGTGTCTTCTCCCCTTTTGGTGGCGATATCTTTAGGGGTCACCAAATGCGGGGTCAAGAAATGATGGACCATTTTGGGTTTGCCCGACACTGATAGGACTTTTTGCCATTTGACGGCGAAAATCACGAAAACGGTAAGTCAGCGTGACGCGTCAAATGTATAGCATGAGACGGTAGCCTATGCATGTTGCATTTTTGAGTACTTTTCAGTATCGTCTGTCGTAAACAAGATTCACTGATGAGTGGCACGTTCGGCGTTTGTTGACAGTGGGAGACGGAAGACGCACCTATACTCGACCGTCGAAATGTTGATGACACGCGACGGTCCAGCAGTCATCGTTACCAAAGCCAGATATTTGTCGAGAATCGCGATTTGGAGATTTTGATGAGGAGCGAATGTAACACTGTTAGGTCAGTGAGGTCATCCATTGAGTCTAGTAGACAGAGGCATACAATGAGCGACGAAAATGTTGCCCTTGAAAAGGGGCGGAGATGTTGCACACAGCGTTAACTCCCCCCCCGTGTGGCGGATATGTATCTTGTTGACGAACTTGTTTTTGTTTTTCTTCGGTTCAGTTTGGAAAAGTTAATATTTTCTCCTACAAAACTAATAAAAGCAGTCAGTGAGAAAGCTCAGCTCACACTTGTCAGTCGCTAATAATGTATCCCGATAATTTAATCAATTTCTCCGATAACGCTGACATGTTTAGTGTACGACCGGCTTTATCAAACTAATGATATGATTGGTTGATGAGTCTGCTTGGTCGACGCGCCGATATCCGCCGGTGATGATAAATAATCCCGGACGACCACGCCACGCCACGTCGGACGCTGCAGTAATCGTCAGTTATGGACTTGATTATAGATATGATCATTAGTGTTACCTGCTACCGCCGCCTCGTCTACTCCAACTCGCAACCTGATCGCACAAGCCACACGAGACACTTCGCCAATATCTTGCAGAATTCATATAATCTCGTCACTGAAAGTCATCAACAGTGCAATTTATGACACCTGCAGAGGCTATACCCAATAATTGCCGCGCCACGCTACACATAGCGCTGCCTATGCCGTCGTGTGGTATCTATCGGTCTGCCTGTCTGTCTGTCTGTCTGTCACGTTCGTGTATTGCATCGAAACGAGTAAACATATTCTCGAACTGTTTTCACCGTCTGGTAGCCTATCCATTCTATAGTTTTCCGTACCAAACATTATGGCAATGTTCGACGGGGACCCGTAAAGGGGTTGAATGCAGGTGAGGTATGGAAAAATCGCACAGTTTTCAACCAATATCTCGCTTGATCTCGGAAATGATACAAGATAGGCCACAGTTACTGTGAAGCGCCAATAGGAACTCACACGCGATCTTTCGAATGGTGCCATTTCCAGTTATCTGGAATAAGCCTTAATCGGATTTCAAGGACATGCCATTATTCGATGTTGAGTATCTCGGAAACGGTACAAGATAAAGACATAGTTACAATAGAGTACTAATAGGAACTTACACTCGCCCTACTCAACGATGCAATTTCGAATGACGTTGAGCGAACTTGAGTGACTTAGCAAAATTTCCACCGACTTGGAGCGTCGTTCGGCCTGTCTGCGATAGCTGAGCTTCTTGTTTTATACTGCAACAGTGGAGCGGTGCCATTTTGTAACGTGAAGTATAATAGTGTCTGGATGTGTTGGATGAAAAAAAACTGATCGTTTATAACGTCGTTGTTTAATTTGATGTCGGACAAGGTCGTTGGTCGTTCATGTAAAATAGCTCGCAGTGACAAACTCTTGTCGAGTCGAGCACGATGTGTCGGAATTCGTGCGACGCCGACGAAGGAAGCTCGCTCGAAACACACGTATGAGCGATCCTGGCAGGTGCAACCTGCAGACCAGTCAGTAATCGGTCATCGCTATCTTTCCGATCCCGGTGGCAAACAATTATCCAGCATTTAATCAGAGACTGCGATAAACGGCCGTATAGACGACGTGGCTCAATTTGTAATTCGTCCTAAAGACTGCACCTGGCGTGGGAGTTACACGGAAGTGCAGGGGAGACTTCAGAGGGCGGGTCAGGTGGCTACAGCAGTAAGTAATGGGGGCGTTGTGATGTCCGGCAGATGTGATCTGACAATATTGTCCATCGCTCAGTCCGTCGTGTCCTCGCCGCTTTGATTACACCAAACACGAGCAGTACGCAGACATCACGACGTTCGTACTGTGAACACTGTGTTTAGTAAAAGCATGTCATTTCAGCAAATGGGGAAGTCGGGGGCATATTTTACCTGCATTCTGCAGAAGAAGTTTCATTTTTCCAAAATTCTTAATCACTCTGACTGCTCATTTCGCTGCCCACGCACGCTTCGCATTCTCCAAGCTCCACGCGATCTTCGTCAATCCTCGTTCCAATTAATCATAATCATATTCATATTCATAAAAAGTCTACTTAGATATATACATATAGAAACATGACCAACAGTGAGATAACGTTCAGAGCAATAACACAAAAATATATCTGGTGTACGCTGGTTGAAAGAGAACAGTTGTGGTTTAAATGTTAGGCCTATCTGTAGTCTGATGCAGACGTGTAGGTAGATTATGTTCCATCTCCATTCCATCTCAGCTATAAGTAGACCTAGACCACTGGCATTCATCAGTCATCGTGTAACTGAGCCAATGTTCGTTTCAGATGTAGGCTATATTTATTGACCGCGTTCATTTCCCAACTTGATCCTACGGTAAAACCACCTGTTTTCTATAAACTTACCGCTATGTGTTTACCTGCATAATACTCGTAAAATGATTTATTACCCCCCTCCCCCGGTTATAACCGACCGGTGGGTACTGTTTTGGGGTGTGACACTTGTGGGTCTTACCGTGCAGCGCATTAGAGATTTGTTGTTGTTGATACGCTATATAAATCTACGTTTACTTACTTACTTACTTACTTACCGTGGTTCTGTCCGTGGGTCTGTCCGCCAAAATTGTCTGATGTACTTCATACTAGACACTTTAAAGTTAGTAAATATAGGTTGACCGTGGCAAGTACTAGCGAACGAAAGATAAATTGCCATTTAGTGGGCGTGGTCAGGATCGCGTGGTCCCCTGAAAGGTCAAAGGTCAAAGGTCAAGGTCAACGACGCAACAATGCCGAAATCGTTTTATTCTGTAACTCCGCCGCATATGATCCGCTCTCGTTCAAATAGACGGCAATGTTCCAATTCCGGGGGCGGTTGTGCTTGCTGTGCCCCGCGCTGCATATTTTCGTGTTCATACTGACTTAGGATGCTAAGTTTTAACGTTTAGCAGACTTCTTGTGTAGGAAGAGTACTCTGCTGTATGATATGTGTTCATCAGAAATTTTAACTGAGCTTCACATTGAATTGAACAAGAACTTAGCTATCGCAAACAGATCGCTCGTCAGCTGCGCACACAATACGTCGACGGCATTTATAGGCCTAATTACCCCGTCACTTTGAACTCTAGGTTAAGGGTCACTAAAGGTCACTGTAAACAGAGCCATTGGATAGAACATACACAACTTAATAGTAATCGAGTTATTTGATGGTGAATATTATCATGACCTTGAAATGTGGGTTAGAGGTCAGTCAAGATTAGCCTAATTGAAAAGGTTACCATTTGAAAGCTTAGGTGCGGTTTCCATTCGCCTTCCATAGTAACTGTGACGTTTATGTCGGAGGTAAAGTCAGAGTATTGGAATTTATGATATTTCTAGCTTTGCAACACTTTGGATCAAAATAAAACTTTGTATTATAAGTAAAACAGTCGTTAAACTCAAATCAACAATCAACAATATACAGTAAACAAACCTACAATGACGAGTTAGTAGAAAAACAAATGTTATCTTAAAAACTAAGTAAAATAGTCCAAGCGTCAATTCACTGTCAATCACCACTGTCACCAAGACAAGCTAGAACACAATGTTCGCTTTACACACACACACAGCCTACCTATCACCACTGGATCAGGTCAGACTACTACACAGTACAGCAGCTCTTATCTATGTATAAGTAAACTGCCCACTATCAGATTTGACTTACGCAAATCTCACCACCGAGTCACCTAGACTCATACAACACACTCTACCAAGATAAACTATCCGGTTAGAGCAACACTTCACCTAAACTAAGGTGAACCGGCAATTCCCCAATCTGAGGCGAAATTACCGTACCAACTGGGGTCTCATCTA
>Ga0209339_1001315_pt1 | contig 10472 bp, 12 predicted proteins | sample OlaalgELextract3_FD_187376 | JGI IMG/M metagenome (GOLD analysis project Ga0209339, IMG submission 187376) | Olavius algarvensis symbiont microbial communities from Tuscany, Italy - Type A ELBA extract 3 (SPAdes) (version 2) | ecosystem: Host-associated > Annelida > Digestive system >...
CCATAACCCAGTTTTCAAGGTCACGCTATAGTTTAACGCTGAATATATCATAAACGTTTAAAGATACGGCCATAGTTACTATGGAAGGCGAATAGAAAACCGCACCCAATATTTCGATTGGTACCAGTTTGAATGACCTTCAGTGACCTCTAACCCAGAATTCAAGGTGTCGATATTATTCAACGTCAAATAGCTCAAACATTGCACAAGATAGACCTATGTTTACAATGGCAAACCAATAGAAAGTCGTATGTGATCTATCGAACGGTGCCATTTTCAATGACCTTGAACGACCTCTAGCCCCAGTTTCAAGGTCACGCCATTCTTTGACGCTGAATATCTCAGGAACGCTACGACATACAGACATAGTTTCAGTGAAATACTAATAGAGACTTACACACGCCCTACTCGACAGTGTCGTTTCGCATGACCTTGGGTGATCTTGAGTGACTTAGCAAAATATTCAATGACACGAAGCGTCGCGCGGTGTCTCTGCGACAGCTGAGCTACTTGTTAGTCAGCTCTTTTTCCTCCCTACACCGGCTCATTTCTATCACCATTTAGGTCTGTACATGCGCTGCATAGGCCTATGCGAGCATTTCCAATTTTGTATTTTTTCCTTTTCTAAATTTCCTCTCATTTCAACAATCTAACTTCTGAGTTGAAACACTAGTACCTCACAACAGTCGCACAATTTCGCGTGAACTAGTACAATTAGAAAGTCAACTTCGGCTGCTGATAAAAGACTTTTTGCTAAAATCTGTGGCCATGTTCACTGCCTTCATTCTTTGTTGCCGCCTGCCACGAATTACAGTGTGAGACATCGTCCCAAGGGTCACCCTTTCCAATTACCTCGTAAAATTATGACCCGAGTCGTTAAAGTTTTGTATTAAGATGGCTGTATGAGTTTAAATAGTTTTTTTGGTTTGCTGTTTTTTCCGTTGTGTTTTCTTTATGTTGATATTGCTTTTGTGTGTGTTTTTTTGCACGTACGTTTGTTACATATACTGAACTGAACTTGTATTGGAAAATAGTAGCCATGAGGCTAAAGAGAGGTGAAAACAAGATACAATAATAAAAGAAAAAACACACTAATATAAAACAATGATTAATAGAATACAATCATAATGATTGGGAATGGATATTGTTAGGTCTGATAGTGGGTATAGTCAATAAAGAGAGAGTATAGAGAGACGAACGTGACAGCCAACAAGTCGGACAGACAAACACCGAGAGACGACATAGGCCGCGTGGCTATAGGCAGCAGTCGCGCGGCAAAAATCATTTAACGAGAATGTTGGCAATTAGCGTGGCAATTCGCGACCTGATAGTCACCAACATCGACGGTTGCAGTTCGATGTATCAAAGTCGCATCATTACTGTCAACGCGTCTGAACTGTTGCGATATATTCCTCTTACAATTCTTTTCTTGGTTTTCGCTATTTTGCTTAACTGTCACGTGTGTTAACAGTGTTATCAATTAATACAGTTAATTTGCCGCCATAGAGTCCGCTTTTATCCCACAAGGATTTTTGATACGCGTGTACGCCGTATAGTCTGAGTCACCTGGTATGCCTCGGGACGCCCCTAGGTCACGTGATCATCAACACACCCCTTTGGGGGTTTTTAGCCATCGCTCGACTAACGCTGATCATGTTCCATCTACATACCAAATTTGAAGTGCATTGCCTAGCTTGAAGTAGCTTCACCCGTTACGGGGATAGAAGATGTCCCCAAACTTCCAAAAGCGTGTCACGTGACTGACCGTGCCCCTTTGCGGATGTTTGTCGTCCGTTAGCTGGTACTTGTCACGTTCAATCTGCACATCAAATGTGAAGTGCCTTCATCCGTTGCGAAGATGTGGCGGTGGTCCGGAGCGAAAACGGCTGTTACACCAACGGTGCCCCAAACTAACTTTGGCAAGAATACAGAGCAGATATCATTGTTTGACCCTAAAAGACTTGCCCGCCCTGTTGAATATTCATTTTTTAAAGGAATGGACTCGCCCGCACGGACAGCGTGCTGGACTATGGCCATCGTGCATGGCCTAAGGCCAGCGCGGCTCCCTCCACGGGACAGACATCGGGAGAGACAACGGGGCGGACGAGGTGAAGACATATTGCCTCGCTCCGCTGCTGCGACATGAAAACATAATGGTCTTCGCAGTGCGGGTGACCATAAAAATGTGGCGAACGTGTGAAAGACAGGACAGTTCAATATCGATATTGTGTTAGTACGAAGGTCGTTCCGTTCCATAAATAAGTTACAAAACGACATCATTCTGTTAATTTTCAAAATATGAAAATCTGGAAATATACGTTTTGTAGGGAACTTAATTGGGGATATATACTGGAATTTTTTATGACGATGACGTCATTACTGTGACGTCACTTGTACTTAGAACGCAGTCAGTCAGTGCAGTATTTTGCCCAGCAGTTTACTTTTGCAACTCGCAAGTGTTGAAGAGCATTGTGAGTTATACGAGAAGAGTGAACAAGTCCAACAAGCAAACGTGTTTAAACGTCAAACATTAATGTTTCATTTATCAACGTATCGTCCAAATTCATTCTGGCCTAAACATTCATCCCATCACACGCCGGTTTGACCGCATGAGAGATCGTTGCATCGGTCGTCGAAACAACACGGCGACCAGGTTCTTCTTCATCAACGACACTTTCTCAACCATGAACAAACCTTTTACACCAAACATGCATTGCTGGTCTCGTAAAATACTTGTCACCATATATACTGGACGCATCTCAGACTGAATGGCATTTGCGCTACAGTGTCCGTCCTTTCGTCTACAGCAAACGAATAACAGGAATCTTGCCATATTTACTAGTGTTTATAAATAACGTCACAGTGACGTCATCGTAATAAAACTTATAGCTCCTACTCAGAATTAAATCCCCTACAAAACAACGTATAAGCTTATTTCGGAATTTTCATAATCTGAAAACCAACAGAATGACGCCGTTTTGTAACTTATTTATGGAATGACCCTGGACACAAACAATCACGTCATCAAAATAATAAACATGTTTTAGACAACACAATGCATTGTATTGTCACTGTAAATGACACAGACTGGTCGTTTTATTGATGCAGACCAGTGACCTGTTACTTATTTACATATCACTGATGCAGACTGGTATAGGGTGGTACTGGAAATAGACAGAGCTAAAGCGGACGGCCTCGAAGTGCGCTGGCAGAGATACGTAGAAGCAAGCTGCAACGAGCTTGCAGAGCGGCAGTAATGGAAGCATTCTTCGCTGATCGAGTACGTCATATATTGCCGGGCTGGTATAGGACTGCTGGAAGTGATTGGAGTCTGCCGCAACGCCGCTGCAGTCTAAACCGCACGGCTTAGCCGCTAAGCTGTGCGGCTTAGCCGCTAAGCCGAGCGAAGCCGACTTTCGTCTGCCGGCGCCGTGATCGTGCCTCAGTCATCATTCACGCATGACGTCAGCGATTGCGTTGCAATGTCATGGCAACGCTCAACCGCAGCGGCAGCAACCTACATACTCTGACACTGGTTGATCATCAACCCTTTGGTAATTATAGCGCCACATCGAGTGAAGTTGGTTCACTGGCCGTTGATGGGTGGGCTGTTACATCTGGTACAGCAAGGCGGGGACAGGGCGGGGCCGCAGTCAGCCCAGGCCCTTCTGGCTGTACCAAATGTAACAGCCCATCCATCAACGGCCAGTGTACGCCTACTAATCACCGTATCGCTGTATAATGGTCCGTGTGTCATGGCTGACGGTGGACATTTTGAGCACATTTTGTGGTGTTTTAATGGTTCCGTGTGTTAAGTTAATGCTCAGAATTTTCGAATTTGTGGTTTTGACTTTTTTGTTTATCGTCAAAGTGTAATTTGTCTGAAACGTTTTACCAGGTAAACCATGCATTATGCACGTGAGGTGGAAGACATAGTCATAGGTAGACTCGCAGTTATCTCTCAAATCGCTGTGCCAAAAATTAGAGTTTAGTTGCGGTTTGATGACGTTATGCTAAAAAGTAGTTTGCTTTGGGCTTGTTTGTGGACACATTGTAGTTATGCCGCCTGATAGTCCATGGACCTGGGTCTCTTAACCCTTTATGGTGCAACGGCAACTAGAAGGGCACTCGGTGGAGCGCGCATGTACCTCCGACAAAGGTGTTTCGACAGCTCACTGGCTCAGTGAATAAAATCATTGTAAAACCACGCAACGCTGCAGCGGTGGGCCGTAAAACCATTTTAAATCCACACGTCGCTGCAGCGGCCAATATATATACGTCGGATTTTCCCGACGTAAAATTCCGCGTACGCTTAAATCTACCGTTCGTCATGCCGAAAACATCTGGAAACGCACCCACTCTGCTCTTGATTGGTCCGCTTTCAAATAGTCTTCATAACCACTACCTTAATCCAAAAAAACAATATTACGCCAACCTAGTCTCTTCATCTTCTGATAATCCCCGACGTCTCTGGCGAAATATAAACAAACTCTTACACCGTAAATCTACTTCACCTCTACCTACTTCCACTTCAGCCAGTGCTCTCGCAGACAGCCTTGCTTCTTTCGTCACAGACAATAATCTTCGTCTTTCCCTTGCCAACAGTTCTACATCAGCATCTCCACACTCACCTTCTTCTCCAATAACACCTCCCTGACTTCTCCACTTTTAAGCCTGCTTCTGAATCCGAAATATCTAAAATCCTATTCAACTGCCCCAACAAACAATCCGACTCGGATCCCATCCCTACTTGGCTTCTCAAAGAATGCTTTGCACTCCTGGTCCCTGCTGTCACCAACATAGTTAATCCGTCTCTTAGCTCTGTAAATTTTAATCACACTCTTAAAGAATCTGTCATATCACCTCTTCTCAAGAAACCTACCTTAGACAAGGGTGAACTGTCTAATTACAGACCAATCTCCAACCTCTCTCTTTTATCTAAAATAACAGAACGCGTCGTTAAAGCTAGTCTCTCTGACCACCTTACATCAAACAACCTCCTTAATCCTCACCAATCTGCCTACTGTAAACATCACTCCACTGAAACTGCCCTGCTATATATACACGATTACCTTATTAATGCTATAGGCTCACGCCAAATTTCATGTCTCTGCCTTCTTGATCTATCGGCTGCTTTCGATACCATCGACCACAATATCTTACTCACTCGTTTGTCATCTTGGTTCGGCATTCAAAGCACTGCTCTAAACTGGTTTAGGTCCTATCTGTCCTCTCGCTGTTTTCGTGTCAAATGCAATAACAACCGCTCCTCTCTACTCATTTGTCTCTGTGGTGTCCCCAAGGCTCAGTTCTTGGCCCTCTACTCTTTGTCATGTATACAACCCCACTCAGTACTCTCATCTCATCTATGTCCTCAAATCACCATGCTGACGACACACAACTCTTCCTTTTTTGCATCCATCAGAATTCCACTCTAATATCACTCACTTGCAAAATGCTCTACAACAGATCTCTTCCTGGATGACTGCAAACCTTCTGACTCTCAACTCTTCTAAAACAGCTTTCTAAAATACACGACTTTTCTCTCACTACAACTCACTCTGCTCGCAACCTTGGCTTTATCTTTGATGAACACCTTACCTTTTCCGACCAAATCTCTGCACTTTTTAAATCCTGCTGCTATCACATTCGTGAACTTCGCTGTATCCGCCCATATCTCGACTTCAAAACAGCCAGCACCATTGCCACCTCCATTGTCCATTCTAAACTTGATTACTGTAACTCTGTCTATCACAACCTTCCAAACTATCAGCTTAACCAGCTCCAACAGATCCAGAACTCTCTTGCTTGTGCTACTGTTAAGGCTCCTAAATCCTCACATATCACTCCCATTCTCAGATCTCTCTACTGGCTTAAGGTCAACGAACGCACTGAATATAAACCTACACAGTTCTTACAACCACTCGACCTAGCTATCGTAACAATCTGATCTCTGTTCAACCCCCTCGCAGTACCCGCTCCTCATCGGTTGTCACTCTTTCTCGCCCACCAACAATCTCCTCATTGAAAATCACAGATCGCTCATTCACATACGCGTCACCCCGTCTCTGGAATCAACTCCCTGATTCATTCCGTCAGCTTCGCCAGTCATGTCTCGACTCACCTCCTCATTTACTTGTCAGCTCATCTCTACTATCATCACCACTCTCGTCATCCATTACTCCTTCACTCTTTCCCTCCAGGCTCAAAACCTACCTTTTCAACAAATCCTTCCCACCTTAGACTTCTTTTACTTTTTACATCAATCTCACTCAGATCAGATTGTTACTTACCGGCATCAGGACTATAATCCGGATCGGGCTCAAAAGTTAATCAGTTCGTCCATGTTCCGACCTGACTGCCTTTATGACAACGGGACTGGACCGGACCTATCACACTCATCGTTTTATTTTTAGTTTCACATTTTAATTTTTCCGTGTGGTAGACTAAGCTGGCTACCCGTCAGCTTTTTACTGCACGTTAAATACACACTATCGTATCGTATCGTAGCGCTGATACGATAGCGGAGAAAGCAATCCGGTTCCGGCATCCGGACTATAATCCGGATCGGGCTCAAAAGTTAATCAGTTCGTCCATGTTCCGACCTCTGTTGACACGCAACATTTCATCCAAATCCGTGCACGCGTTTTTGAGTAACCTTGCTAACAGACAGACAGACTGACAGACAGACTGACTGACAGACAGACAAACGCGGGCAAACGCATTTACCACCTCCTTTGTGGGAGGTAATAATAGCGCCACATCGAATAATATGAAGTTGGCACACTGGCCGTTGATGGGTAGGCTGTTACATTTGGGACAGCGATTCGAAGAGGGACTGGATAGGGCCGCAGCCCGCCCAGGCCCATCCTCGCTGTACCAAATGTAACAGCCCACCCATAAACGGCCAGTGTACCTGTCACCGTATTGCTGTATAATGGTCCGTTGCTCTGCTGTTTTAATGTGGCCATAAAGGGTTAAGAAAAGAAACGATTGCGTAGATATTCGCAAGGTCATCCTATTTCATTAAGGTAACTTGTCTTCGTCCGAACATACCAGCATATTCTAGTACTAATATTTCTTAATTATTACACATGGCTATCGGCACACTGTGACGCAATGTCCGATACACAAAAACTTCTCGATAACAAGTAAGTAACGCATGCTATCTCCGCAATAGCTCAGCTGCTTGTCTTTCCTGTGTTGGGAGCAGACAAATAGACGGACAAACAGCAGGAGTGAAATCCATAATGCGTTCTCCAGAGGAACGGTCGCATGATAAAGAAATCGTGAGACGAGGTTCTCAGATCGGTCACGACAGAATTGCGAACACTCCCAACGTACGTGAGAGCACTGAGTTATATTAGGCTAGAGGGCTTAGTCATTGTATTACTACGCCATCAAGCCTAAACACGCCATTGGGCGGTGATACGACCGCGTGCGTTTTGCGTGTGTATCCTGCAGAAGGTGGTCAGGGCGATTTTAGCCCATTGGCGGCAAGCCTGCGATATTAAGAGAAATCGATGTAATGTCCGAAAAATAGTTAAATTGTCAACAGTGGGCTACTGGGAAATGTTATGAACATTAATACAATGGGTATGGAACTACTTATTAGGCTTCATAATTTGTCGGCACCTTCGCTGAACATGAAACTATTTAGCATCATAATCAAGGCAGCTTGAGGCGTCCCACGTCGGTTTTCAGGCACGCACGCACATTTCGTGATCTACTGAAAAATTATCGTTAAGAGTGATACGCTATATGAAAACTCACCGATGAAACGACACTTTATCACGCGTTGATCGATTACGGCAAGTCGGCAACCATATGCAGCACAATGTTTAGGCATTCTTCAGCAAAACTAATAAAAACGAAACGAATGCACAGGGGCGTGGCATATGCTCAAAGCGCACGCAAGTAGTCCGGCAGCTGTTGGTCTAGTTTTTTAATCTACGTCAATGACGCGAGAGACGGTGAGAGTGTGCATCAATCATCAGTCGACACAAGACCAAGAGTCGGTCCGCAGTTAGTGATTACAGAGGGATGAAAGACCGTCTCGGACACCAGTCGCGCATTATTCCACTTCCGATTACAGCGTACGACGTCGTTGATCGGAAGTGGCGTGCATAGAGTTGTCGACATAGATCTGACGTAACAATTCCGCCGGTACACGACCACAGCATGTTCTGTGAGTCTAACACGTAGCTCTGCTGTCGCAAAGAGGCCGCGCGATGCTTCGTGTCTGTCAGTAGTTAGTTTCAATAGTACAAAACGTCGAGCGCAGTCTTTTATTTTTAGTCACGTATAGGCTACAGATTTATCACTGTGTATAGGGTTAAATGCTGTTTTGTTGTCTTTGGCGTAACGTTGAGGCTTCTTGTCATACACTTCGTCGTTGTTTTCAGCCATCAACAAATTCGGCCGCTTACCAGCGACTAGTGTTATAAACTCGCCGTGGTCTGTCGCAGCTAAGTGTATTGCACTCGCCGCTTGAATGCTTCTTAGCACGCAGTGAAGCCAGATATTGGCTCAGAATCGCGATTTCTGCCTACCTCACCTGCATTCGACGTCCCCGTTAGGGAGGTTCCCGTCGGAGTATTGCCGTGCCGTTTGGTATGGAACAAGAACATAGCTATCGCAAACAGATCGCGCGTCAGCTGCGCACACAATATGTCGACGGCATCTATGATTACCCAGGTGACCTTGAATCTAGGTTAACGGTCACTCAAGGTCACTGGAAACGGAACCATTGAGTAGATCATACACGACTTACTATTAGACAAGTTATTGGACGTTGAATATTATCGTGATCTTGAAACGTGGATCAGAGGTCACTCAAGGTCATTGAAATTAGTGCCAGTCGAAAGCTTGGGTGCGGTTCTTATTCGCCTTCTATAGTAACTCTGGCCGTATCCATAGCCGTTTGTGAGATATTCAGTGTCAAAGAATGGCATGACCTGGAAAGTCAAGTTAGGGGTCGTTCAAGGTCATTGAAAATGGCGCCGTTCGATAGACCATATGCGACTTTCTATTGGTCGGCCATTGTAAACATTGCTGTATCTTGTGCCATTTTCGCGTTATTTGACGTTGAATAATATCGTTACCTTGAAATCGGGGTTAGAGGTCACTCAATGTCATTGAAGCTGGTCCCATTCGAAAGCTTGGATATGGTTTCCTATTCGCCTTGTATAGTAACTGTGGCCGTATCTGTAGCCGTTTGTGAGATATTCATTGTTAAAGAATGGCGTGACCTTGAAAACAAGGTTAGGGTTCGTTCAAGGTCATTGAACATGGCGCCGTTCGATAGATCATATGCGACTTTCTATTGGTCCGCCGTTGTAAATATAGCTCTATCTTGTACCATTTTCGAGTTATTTGACGTTGAATAATATCGTGACCTTCAAATCTGGGTTAGAGGTCACTAAAGGTCATTGAAATTGGTGCCATTCGAAAGCTTGGGTGCGGTTTCCTATTCGCCTTCTATAGTAACTATGGCTGTATCTGTAACCGTTTATGAGATATTTAGCGTCAAAAACTGGTGTGACCTTGAAAAGAGGGTTAGGGTTCGTTCAAGGTCATTGGAAATGGCACCATCTGATAGATCGCATACGAGTTCCTATTCGCCTTCCATAGTAACTATGGCGATATCTTGTATGGTTTGCGAGATACAGCGACTTATTGGTCGAAAATCGCGAAATTTTTATACCCCACCTGTATTTAGCGCACCCGCTGGGGTGACCCCGTCGGAATTTCGTGAAAATGTTTGACGCTGATAAAACTAGAATGATTGGGCTACCGTACGCTGAAAAAAAATGTGACGATATGTTAAGCCGTTTTCATCCAATACCGGAGCGTTACGGACGAACTGACGGACGGACAGAATTGCTATATCAATATCGCGCGTCAGTGCTGACGCGCGATAAAAACTAGAATGCTATGGCTACCCGTTGGTGAAAAAATTGAAGATATCTTTATTCATTTTGACAGAATGTACGAACGTGACAGACACTGACAGATGGATACCGCATGACGGCTAAGGCCGCGCTTGCATAGAAACATACCACTCTATTCTTAGGAATAACTTTGGCAAATGTTCGACCGATTTTCAGAATTACTTCAACTTGGACTCAGAAATGAATTTGCAGCAAGATCCTTGTTGTACTTCCCATCGCACCTTAAGTGTGTAGTTACACTACCTTGTTAAAGACAACAAATAAAAATAGTAAATTTTACAAATACGCTACTTTTTATCGTTGTGCTTATTACCCGCCATTCGCTCGTTAGAGCGAAAGGCGAGGTATTTGTTTTACTTTTGCTGTTTTGTTCGTTTTTACCCGCCATTCGCTAGTATAGCGAAGGGCGAGGTGTTTGGTTTACTGTATGTTTGTTTGTTTGTTTGTTCGTCAACGATTTCTCGACAACCCGCGGGCCGATTCAAGCCATATTTTGCATGCGGGCGTAGCCTGGGCCAG
>Ga0209339_1001316_pt1 | contig 10471 bp, 5 predicted proteins | sample OlaalgELextract3_FD_187376 | JGI IMG/M metagenome (GOLD analysis project Ga0209339, IMG submission 187376) | Olavius algarvensis symbiont microbial communities from Tuscany, Italy - Type A ELBA extract 3 (SPAdes) (version 2) | ecosystem: Host-associated > Annelida > Digestive system >...
AACATACACACCCCATGGGGTGTGTATGTTTGGGGTGTCCATCAACGTGAGGGGGGTTAACACCCCCAAGGAGGGGTGTAAAAAATCACTGATCGCACAGCCTTTCTGTGATAGCAGGGCTACTTGTTCACCATAGGCCGCATGTCCAACGTGTTGGACATATTTAACAGCAGATCATTGGGATTATTGATTTGGGATGCTAAACCGGACCGTTACCCATTTATCGTTTTACCTCGCCCCGGCGACAGCCGGCGATGTACTGTTTTTGGTCGCCGGTGTTTGTAACTTTGTCACTATATAGATAACTTTGTAATGATCTCTGTAACTTAGCAAGATTACTGCAATGTGGTTACAAACGACGTGCAGCGGTATTTGGATGAGCCGATAAATTCAACAGTAGGCAGCACCCTGCAATGTGGTGCAGTGTGACAGTGACATATGCTGCTCCTCACATCACTTGTTTGTCCTACTTATATCGTAAGTGCTAAAATAGCAACAATGCTGTTTATGCACTACACATATAATCCAAATAATATAAACTGTACTAATATCTACATGGCAAAAAGTAATACGATATAATAATTATTTCCTTTCTACAATCGGAAATACTAACACCAATAGTAGAACACTGATGACGAAAATACACCCCGACAAAGAAACTCAAAACAGCAAGTAAAAGTAAGTAGGAAAATTTAGTTTCGCAGCCGGCCCGTCGGAGAACCTGGGACTGGGAGTCTGGGAGTGGGCGTGGACTGTGGACTAGCTTAGTTATTCTAGTCCCAGCTAATTTCGGGATCTCAGGATCCCGACGACATTACAGATTGGTCGCTATAATTGCCAATACTCACTGCAGTGCTGCACGCATTATCTCTAGACCTCAGCCGCCGTCATAATCCATTGTGAATTTTTATCAGCCGAGCCGTAGAAATGCGGCCGGCCATATAGCGTTGTTGACGCCAGCCACATCAATTAAGTCTTAATTTCTTAAGGCTATATTATATTTGTTCGTTTCTGTGAGATCTTAGCCTTTCTTAGGCAACAATATACTACAATCCACAAAGGTTCATTTAGGCCTACGTAAGTCATTAAATTCGTAAATTTGCTGTCTTTGCGCAATTTGAGCTATTTTTGACCTACGTCGGACTACTGGCTTTTTTGTCGCTGTCACCTATGCTAGAGCACGACTTAGCGATAGCCGACTTTTGGTCATGTGGTCATCTCTGCGTCGCCGTGGTGCATCTTCCCATATATATGATAGGCGGCGTGTCCGTCTGTCTGGTAATTTGTAACAAGAACTCATCAATAGATTAGGTAGGCGAACGTTACCGCATGAATCCCATGCCACCGTTGTAAAACCTTACCACCCCTATGCTCAATTTCCCCGTAACGTTGGCATATTTCATCGGCGATCGAATCGCGACTTTTTCGGCGCCGTTTTTTCATCTTAGCTACGATCGAGGTTGTGTAGTAGATTCTGTCAAAAGTCTTCTATTTACTCACAGCTCACGCGCGTCACAGACAGACAGACAGACGGACAAGTAACGCCAAAGTCGCCAACACCTGCTTTGCACTATAGCCTATGGCAAAACTTATCTGCGCGTCTAGCGCCTGGTGGGGCTTCACATCGGCCGGAGACGGACAACAGCGCTGAGCTGCATTCGACGCAGCCTTCTTCGAGGCAACTGTGACCCAGCAAGATCGCCGTTGCGTATCCCCCGCAGAGACGGATTGCGGAACACGAATCTCAGCTGCTGCTGAGAAACCGTGCGATGCAACACGCGCGATGCTTTGTGTCATTGAATACCGGTAAGTCTATTTCGCTAAGTCATTCAAGTCACTCAAGGTCATTCGAAATTACATCCTTCTGTAGGGCGTGTATAAGTCCCTATTAGTATTCCATTCCCCACCTTGCCGCTTATCTCGCCCAAGTTGCTAAGGCACCACACGACAAGAAGTTTGAACGCCAGGTTCGTATGCAAGGCAGAACTCTTCGGCAGCAGATGTCAGACAAGAGTATTCACCCATTCACGGAAGAGGAGATTTCAGCTGCTTTGCAGAAGACGAAACCAGCGACAGCCCCAGGTTACGACACCATCCACGTGGAATTCCTGAAGAACCTGGGCCCCAAAGCTCGCACCTGGCTGTCTAAATTCTTCTCCAGAATCATGGCTTCCCATTCTATCCCGAAGATGTGGAAAAAGGCCAAGGTGGTAGCCGTTGAAAAACCTGGTAAAGATCCGAGTTTGGCAGCCAACTATACCGCCCAATCTCACGGCTGAGTGTGTGTTACAACTTACAAGCTCCTGGAGCGTCTTGCACTCCAGCGCATTCTTCTCACAGTCGAAGATTTACTCAGTCCAGACCAGGCTGGTTTCCGGAAAGGTCGAAGCACTTGTGACCAGGTTGCTGCCCTCACCACTTCCATCGAAAATGGATTCCAGCAGAACCTAAAGACTGGCGCCGTCTTTCTGCACTTAACAGCAGCATATGACACTGTCTGGCACACTGGTCTTCTTTACAAACTGAGTAAAAGTGAAGCATGCCATAGTGGTTCACCCGACTGATGGGTCTGCTGCTTCGAGATCGACGTTTCAAGGTGGACATGGGCAACGACACCAGTTCTTGGGAGACTCCAACGTAACGGCCTTCTCAAGGTTCTGTCCTTGCACCGGTTCTGTTAACTTGTACTCCAACGACCTGCTAGAAAACACGTTGCCAAAAAATCATTTACGCTAACGACACGTCTCGCCACTCAAGGCCAATACTTCAGCGAACTGGAATGCAGTCTCTCGTCAAACATGGTCCGGATGTCACACTTCTGTCGACAGTGGCGACGTAGCCAAGCGCCTCCAAAACAATCAGCAGTGTGTTCCACCTGCATAATACGAGCGCCACCCGCGAACTGTCAGTTTATCTGGACGGCCAGCGCATTAGGCATGAATGCCATCCAACCTATCTTTGGGTGACTCTAGACCGTACGCTGTCCTACATATAACACTTACAAAGACTGCAGGCAAGCTGAAGAACCGAAACAACTTGCTGATGAAGCTAGCCGGTTCCACCTGCGGTCATCTGCTCTGGCGCTTTGCTATACAGCAGCAGTGTACTGCGCCCCATTCTGCTCACACAAGTCAGGTCGATGTGCAGTTGAACTCTACCATCCGGCTCATCTCCGGCATCCTCCGTTCTACCTCTCTCATGGCTTCCAGTGCTCTCCAACATTGAACCGCCAGCCACACGATGGAAGGTTGCCACTGACAAGCTGGTGGAGAAAATCGTCAAACATGACAATTGGCCAATCCAGCCTGATATCATTAACCTACCGTTGCTACGACTGACATCAAAAGTCGATGGATGAATAACTTGAAGTCGGCTCAGGTGGTCAGCTCTCACCTAGTGTGCGACCCCACAATCCGGCAACCGGGTTTTGACCTCCCTATGAAACAATGGTCTCTGCTTAACCGTTTTCGCATGGAACAGGGACACTGCGGTGCCTGCAGAAGGTAATGGCGACTTATAGACACTAATCTGTCCTTGTGGCGAGACACAGACCATGTCCCACATTGTCGAATCATGTCCCCCGACAAAACTGAATGACGCGGCTTATCTCAGCTACACTCTGCGCATGGAGACGCTGTTTCGTGGCTGACCACTGACCAGTTATGGTTCACGACACGCAGTGACGCATATGACAAGAAGAAGTATTCCATTATAACGTACAGTATGTCTGTATCTCGTATCGTTGCTGAGACAGTGAGCGTCAAATAACTGCGTGACCTTCAAATCTCAGTTACGGGTTGAAAATGTCGCCGTTCAATACTCATATACGACTGTAAGTATACTCTATCTTGTACCGTTTTGAGTTACTTGACGTTGAATAATATCATGACCTTGAAATCGCAGTTACAGGTCACTGAAGGTTATTCAAAATGGTACCATTTGCAAGCTTGGGTACGATGTCCTATTTGCATTTTATAGCAACTATGGTCTTATCTTTAGCCATTCTGAGATATTCAGCATCAATTTCAAATAATGGCATGACCTTGAAAACTGGGTTAGGGGTCGTTCAAGGTTATTGAATAATGACGCCCTTTGATAGACCGCGACTTTCTATTTCTGTCCCTAGGATATTAGATGGAGCAAAAATATTGCCAAAAAGTTAAAGTCTCCGAGTAGGATGCAACATCACAGACCGACGACATACAGATGGACGGCTCATGCCATATGCCTAGAAACTGAATCACGTTTATGATAACTACGACATGATGTAAAATCCATAGAGTGACATTAACAGGTACATCAGATTATACAATAAAATTACACAACTCACTGCTTACATTTCGCGAGATGTAGCTTGTTTTGCATCAGTTGATAATACAAGTGAACTAATTATGATGGTACCAAATGTTTCACTCTTTTTTGTTTTTCAAACCATCGAGTTTGTGTTCTGCTATTTCTCAAGTCATTTTGAAGTGAAGTTAACACTAATGTCTGCTTTAACCCAACATCCAACTACATGACTACTGTAATCCGTTTAGTCCAGTTGTGCCAAATATTCTGCTTAAGTTTTGAGTTTGTAACATAAAATTAAACGAAGAATGATAACAACATTAACGTTAATGAGTGCCAATTTATTCTTAAATCACAAACAAAAACGACAAACTGCAGTTCACAACTGATATGAAATAGCTCCATGTTTATCACATCTAAATACTCGTAGGACAAATAACGTCAGAGTACAATCTCACAGTCTGCCTGCTGCAGACGCTGTAGTCACTTCTGTAACACCCACTGCATACAACGTTAGCACAGACACATACACAGATACACACACAGACCATAACTGCATATACCATGGTACACGAGTAATTCACAGACTGCACATGCATATCTAATGGACAAAACACATACATATTACACACCATATTTACACTGTCAATATCAGTTCTTCGCAATACGATGGTCCTTTGATTATTAAGTCAGACACTTAGATTATCATTACTGACGTTCCATAGTTCAGCTAAAAGTTTTACAACTGTACACTACCACCAAATATTGAATTTAATATCACCACAAAGAACAACAGTCTAGTGACTTAAAAATACAAACTGAAAAATAAATAAATATGTAAATACTATACAACAAACACTAAAATACAGTTAAGTTTATCACAAAATATCAAGACAGAATCATATTTATGGCCGCTATAATTGTGTTACACGGCCACTTTACAAGCGTCAACATACAGGTAACTATGCATGCTGTGTGCAGACAAATACATGCACTACGATAATAATTATTATTCCATCTCGCCTTCAATAGTTCTGACATCACTCATGACTGGAAACTACATGCTTACATCAGTAGTAATGTGCTGCCTGGCAACTAAAACCATTTCAACAACTGGAACATCTAACGATACAAACCTGAATCATCAATGAAACTGTCATAAATCTTGGAGCATTTCAGTTTAAACGTAGCAACATGTGACATCAGTAATACCATAATAACATTATCGTAAAACACACACCGTACAAAAACGTTCACTGTCTGATACAATGGCAATGTTTATTGTGCAACTGTTGTCATTACTCTATCCTCAATGTAACCAAATAAGCACAACAGACAACATAATAAGTAAAAACATGAAAATATGTATTTGTAAAAAAGTCGACTGAAAAACGGAATGTAGGAAAGAAAGACACAAACACGGCTGACTTAGCAGTAGAGTGGTTGGTGAACAAATGTCCAATAATATGAGACCATTCATGTCATTAGGTGAGACTAGCAGCATCACACTTATCAACATCAACCCTGAATACACGTGCAGTAGACACTTAACACAACATGAAACTGACTTATCACTGCATTCTTCACCATTGCTCATACTGTCAGTGCTAGCAGTGCACAGCTTGGCATATCAGCTACATCATGTTTCAGCACAGATTTCAGCAAGTTTATGAAACCGTGGACCCCAGTTACTCAGTTCATCCCAGTCCCCGCCGTCACTCTCGTTGCCTGATGCCAGTGAACTTATTGAACCCGCGACGCTTCCAGCACCCTCGTATGCATACTCTCGAACGCTGTCATATGGTGGCGCACTCGGGTCAGCATTGACGGCATGCAGTCGGCCTCCAATGAATTCGCAAACGTCTGTGCCGTTAGCTGTTGTACCTGACAGTACAAACAACACATCCCATCACACAGTTAATCATTTCACCTACTCAGGTTTAAATTGAGTTTAACAACAAAACTGAACCAGCTCATTCCAAAACACAAGTCTTCTGCACAAATCACTTCAGTAATGCTAACCATAACAAAACAGTACAAAGATATAACGCAAAAACTCAAACAACCAAAACTAATAATAAAACTAAAACCCACTTCAAATCAGTGGTATAAGTAAGGGGCAAGGTAGGTGCAGCTTGCTCCACAATTGGCATGTAAAATAACAAGAGTTTTTCTTGAAATGTAATCAAATTATTACTAAAACGCTCCTTAATTACAACAAATAAAAATAATAACAAAAAATTAAATGGCAAAATGTTTTATGATACACAATTATTCAAAACAAAACTGTTACCTGTAAAAATAAATGACTGCTTATGTCTTACTTTGAGCTTGGTCCTTAGGAGAGCTAAATACATTTTGCACCAGGCACATATATGCCTCGTTAGACCTCGTTACATGTCTCTGATGACAGCCATTACACACATCTAGTCATTACAGTCACTATAAAGTACATTAAACATCTATAATTATTTACCAAAACAGTATTTTTTCGAAGCTCTACTAACTATACCATCATCAAAAATGATATTTTACATTGGTATCTAAAATATTCAATATAATGCAATATCGTTTTACAGGATTAATGCAAATATTCTGTAACAGGATTCACTAAAATGACAATAACAAATAACTATAGAAAGCTAAACCAGTTACAGTTGTACTATTATCACACCTTCAGTAATGCTAAAATAAGAATCAGGCGAAAGTTTATCATGAAACCACAAGTAAACATATTATCAATAAAGTTCATACTTCAGTAAAGTATAATATATCAATTTCATCCAACTACAGTTTCTCACGGAATAATGAATACTTTACCTCGGACAAGAAGGGTGTCTGCCTCTGACAGAGAAGTTTTGCCATCCATTCCAGGTACGTTACCATTGACTGGCTTCTTCAGTTTGTTGATGTCATATGCATCCTGATCTTCTTCACCTAGACAAATGCCAGTGATAACAATACTGATAACATGTTCTAGAGAGCTGTTCAGCAATGATTATGACGAGAATTTATGGCCAGATCTGAACAAAATGGCATAAAAGCTTCAAAATATATACATTGGGATCATGAAAAAGCGGCAGTAAACTTCTGCCAATAACTCTTGCAAATCTGAATCGATTTTAATAATTTTTGCACTGCCGCAACCGGAAACGAATTGTTGAAAGGACATCACTTGAACATCTGCTAAAATAAAATCGGCTCTTTTCAGAGGTACTGGCTCTTTCCAGAGCCACCAATAGTCCACTGTTTCGTGTTTTTATGTCTTGTGTCATTTCTGTCGCAGTTATTTAACAGCAAATAAAGTAAGTAACAGTGAAAGGACAAGGAAAGTTGAATATGCATGTAATTTTTGAAAGTGTGCTGATGCTGTTTATGAAAATTAGTCCATGTTGACAAAACTATAGCTTGCCAAAGTTCTCTCATTTTTTAAAGACACAGTCTAGTTTTTCCGTACCAAACGTTACGGCAATATTCCGACAGTCTAGTCAAGCATGTTATTTTGAATGGCAGGTCTACAGTATTGTAAACCGTACGTCGCGTTGGACACCGTTAGAAGTCGACAGAAGAGATGGCTAAGTCATATCCTGAGACATGACTCATTACTGAGAATAACATTAGAAGGACAAATACAGGGGAAGAAGGCTTATGCAAGACCAAGAACAATGCTCATGGATTGTCTACTGAAGACGGATGAAGGCCATATTAGTTATGAAGAACTAAACATGTTCGCCCAGGACAGATCAAGATGGAGTCAATGAAGGTGTAAACCTGCCAAATGGTAAACACTGCAGACAGCCGGGTTGACAAGTCAGGTAAACGAGTGTAGAAGTTTCAGATGTGAAGCCAACTGAGTAACAAAGAAAACTGATGAAACAACTAACAGTGGTTTAAAGTTAAACGACAGAAGGTAATATACAGGTGTAGCATTAAACGACAGAAGGTAATATACAGGTGTAGCATTGATAGGTAATTTTACTTTGTTCACTTCTCATAGAGATTACGACAAAACATGATTCTGTCAGTAAAAATAATTGATACTAAGTGTACGAACCGACACCTTCTTCATCGTAATGAATGATATTCTCTCGCACATCATCATGAGGATCAAGGCCTGAGGCATAATGTGGTGCATGCTGTAGGCATCTTGTGTAAACTAGCACTACTACGACCAGTACTGAACACACACAAAATGAATTATCACCAATATTAACACAATATTACACGGATGTCACAAAACAGCTTGTGACAACAACAACAACAACACAATGATGATGATGATGACGACACAACAGCGAGATTAAGCCAAAGTAGTAGCAGGAACAAGAAACCTCGCCCTGGCATGTGGATTTTGCATCAATTCGTACCAAAATAAATCAGTATGAGCCGATCTCAATTGATTGCAGTCGATATAAACAAAGGACGCGTGATTAACTATTCTTGGAACTGGTATTTCCTGATGTGAGTGAGATGGAGACTTTGTCGAATAACTCGTGTAAAATATTAGATAGACAAGAAGTAAGTGTATGTCTGAACAGCATTTGGCAAGACGTTTCTAACAGTGTATTATTTGTTGGTATCGGATAATGTTATCCCTGTTAGGTGGAGATCTTCGGTTTTGCCATTACTGCTTATCTACTCTGAAAGTTTAACAATGATAGACGTAACTATTTTCCTGTAAACTTGGCAACTGACAAACTGATGTGATCAAAAACAAAACCTGACCGACTGTTTGTACAGTGTCATGTGCGAAGCTAAAAAAAATGCTGAATAACACAGTTATGAATTATCTACTTCAAGATCTGTCCATAGTAAATAATCTGTCCATGTAACAGTAAATAATGCTGAAAATTACATATTACAACTATAACAATGAATCGACTTAAACAACTGATACGTGTGGAAATATGAACAGCAAACCATTACTTTTACAACATATGAACAGCTGATAACATTATATTACAACATTCCATAGCTCTATATATTAAACCTCTGATAATTGTCTCCACCACAGCAGGTTATGTTTTTTCCTCAAATTGTTGGCCTGTCTCTCCATTACTAGGCTGATTCAAAAAAATTACCGCTAAATATTCGCAACATTTTTGACTTAACCCTTTAGACTCTAAAGGCAATTATAGTGCCATATCGAATAACACGAAATTGGTACACTGGCTGTTGATGGGTGGGCTGTTACATTTGGTACAGCAAGGAGCGGCCTTGGCAGGCTGCAGCCCCGCCCAGTCCCATCCTCATTGTACCAAATGTAACAGCCAACCCATCAACGGCCAGTGCACTAGTCACTGTACTGCTACATAACAGCCCGTTTGTCTGCAGTTTTAACATGGAAAGGGTTAAGGGCTAGACATGCAATGGTTGCCGATACTGGTCCACTGTCTGTCATCCATCCATTGTCCATCCCATAGTCACATCTCAAAAACTAAGCAAGACAGGCCTATAGTTTTTATGAAACACAAAGTCGACCATAAATCAGGCCAGTGCGATAGTCTTGTATCATGGAAAATCCACCAAACTAGGATGTTGCAGTTCACTCAAACTTCTCTGTCCAGAGTCCTGTCACATGATCATGATGTCACACAAAAATAAGTAAAACAATCAATGTAGAATGATGGCAGGTAAAGTGACTCACTGAAAAGGACAAGTGCACAAGCGCCGATGGCAAGTTGTGCCATTGAGCTAATGACGACCGACACTGCGTCACGTCGCTCGCGACACGACAGACCGAAGTATCCCGGCTCACAGTCGCAGGTGTAGCCCTCGTCCAGGTCTCGACATGTGCCGTAGTAACACAGCGACGGATTTTCCGAACATTCATCAATGTTCTCACACCACGTGCTCCCTTGAAACAGCCTCTTACCAGCTGGGCATCTGTAGCATCCAACACCAACAGCTGCAAATGATTCACATTGTACATGAAAATGACATGATAGCACCAAGCTTTTTACACTCACACCAGCTGGTTAGTCAAAAGTTTTTTGTTAGCATATTAGGCCTTATTTAGGCCTTCTTATTTTAGTACTGTGTATGAAAGGCCAGTGTATTCATATACAATACTAAAAATTAGTCCCGTACGGCGACTGACGGTCGACTTCTAATTCGGTAGACTTTTTGCGTGTACGACTTAGAAGATTAAACAAGAAGCCCAGCTAGTGCTGAGGTGGCC
>Ga0209339_1001317_pt1 | contig 10469 bp, 4 predicted proteins | sample OlaalgELextract3_FD_187376 | JGI IMG/M metagenome (GOLD analysis project Ga0209339, IMG submission 187376) | Olavius algarvensis symbiont microbial communities from Tuscany, Italy - Type A ELBA extract 3 (SPAdes) (version 2) | ecosystem: Host-associated > Annelida > Digestive system >...
TGACAAAAGGTCGGAAACTCAACGAGAGTAACCACCAGCGAGTCTACTAAAGAGAACACGTGCTAATACAGACAGGTTCAGACACGTCTGTCGCCATCGCCTAATAACACTCAACTGACTATACTGTCGGCACGCGCGCACGCACGTGTCGCGACGCGTTACAAACAAAACACCGCCGGCACGCGTCGCCACGCCCACGTGACCACACGCAGCGAGACTACTCTACCACATTATACATGACAGAGTGACATGGCTGACCAATTATGGTTAATAACACGCATACGAGAAGAAGATGGGGAGTGACCACTGTCCGACGGTAATAACCATAAACGAAAAAGACGCTTTATATCGAAAAAGCAGGTCCGTCCAGGTTTAAACTACCAGAGGCTGATTGGGGCAAGTTCAAAGGCATATGTAATGAGACAGCTAGGGAGACCACATACGATAAGGACATAGACGTGAATAGTCGGCGCACCACAGCCTTCTTGATAAAATTAAAGACATCACAGAGTATTACGTCAGCCGCACAGGTTCAACGTATAACAGAATGGCAAGAAAATTGCTAGACGGGGCTCACGATCTTGAGAGCTATGTTGATGATGACCTCGGTCACACAGGTGATTGGGAGGGACACAAACAGATGGTGAGAAATTTCTTTGAAAGAGTCAAAGGGGCAAATCTGTCTTTGAAACCCAGTAAATGTAAAATCGGATTTCACAAAGTGAGCCGCACAGCGTTGCATTCCAAAGCCCAAACCTGGTCGCGCTAAACTACAGCATAACCTGGTACCGTATTCTGGTACCCAGTACGATTAGTAAGTAAGTAAGTAAACGTAGATTTATATAGCGCATCAACAAAAAAAATCTCTAATGCGCTGTGTACACAACTCCTAGTCTGCAAACAAGAATGTTTTAAGCTGGCGACGGAAACTGTCAATCGATAGCGATGGGTCGCGGAGCTTGTCTAGCAGTGAGTTCCAGACCGTTGGGCCAGCGACAGAGAAGGCCCGACGGCCGAACGTGCTCGTGTTGTAGCGGAGAACGACAACTTGATGGCGGCTGGCGGATCGTAGTTGACTGCGAGCGGCAACATTCACGACCGGGATGCAGTAGTCACAGAGGTACCGATGAGCAGAGTTGTGTAGACAGCGGTGCATCACAGCTGAGCACGACATCATTTGAAGCATGTGAGCTGGAGATCACAGTGAATTATTTTTCTGTGTACACTTGAAAACAGAATGGCAGTTTCATGCAAAATCTAACGAGCTGACCGATGCCTTTTTGGCTTTTCCTCCTGACTGAGCACAAGGTCCTCCACTGCTACGCGACAAACGCGGTCTAACGCTGCCTGGAAGCGGGACAATTGTACTCGTCTTGTGGCTTCTCCTCAGCAGACTGTTGATGCTTCCAAGTTTCCAAGTTTCACTCAACGCTCTTCGTGTACCACACTGTTTTGACAGATAGAGATTTGTAATCAGAATCACATCTTCCTGTGAAATTTTCATGATTTTGTGTAATTTTTGCTGATATTTAGGTCTTGACAATTTCCCAAGGTAAAGTAGCTGCACGAAATAGGTGAGGTGGGAAAATAAAAACACACGTTGATGGCCTGTACTCTTAGTAATAAGTGTGCCAAAAATCTTTCTAAACGGACAGTTCTACTTCAACTTATCATCAAAAAATGTGGTCACATGTTTTTTTGGAACACAGTGTAGTTACTGCGGCTTCAGATTTAATAGTGCATAAAATTCTATTAAATTCTGTTCTGCTGTCTCCTATTGTCTCCGGCGGTGTCCGACCAAAACTCTTCGGACAAACACCCCTAGGTCATAACCCCCTTGTTTTCTGCCGTTCGTGGGTCGGTTGGGGTCAGGACCCCGCCTCGTGGGTCGGATAAGGTCAGGAGTACGGGTTAGTGTCAGTTTTCAACAAAAATACCCGATGTCCTACGGAGTTATGACAATGTGGGTTGTGTCCGAGTTGGTTTGACCTCCGTCTCCGGCGTATAATTTCGAGCCCGTCACAAACACTTCGTCGTCGTCTTGTGCGAACAACGGCGACGGACGCCGCGGCCGCTGTGAGTGCTCGGCTCGACGCCGTCAGTAGCGGCTTTATTTTTCACACTTCGCGACTCGTACGGTTTACAACACTGTAGACCTGTATGCAGTCTATGCAGCAATATTCATTCAGAATTGCGTTTTTTGCCTATTCCACCTGCATTCGACGCCCCCGTTAGAGGGGTTCCCATCGGAATATCGCCATCCGGTTTGGCATGGAACAACTAGATGGTGAAAAAATTTCGAAGATATCTTTATTCGTTTTGACGCAACTCACGAACGTGACAGACAGACAGACGGACACCGCATGCCGGCATATACCGCGCTTTGCATAGCATCGCGCGGTAAAAAATGTTCTTCCACCAAGTAAAAATGCAAAACAGCGCAGCAACGCAAGCGTACAGCGCTTGTTTTTGTCCGTTTATACATGTATACAAATTAACCCTATCTCGAGTTATGTTTCCGGTTTAAGGAGTTAGCTAAAGATTTTTGCTAACATGGATGATTACAGTTTCCAAATGACAGGAAACGTTTGTTTCTTTGGTATCGTATCATTATCATGTCAACCAATAGATAAAAATATTTTAACACTCATCTATTCCATCTATTGTATACAAATTAACCCTGTCACGAGTTATGTTTCCGGTTTAAGGAGTTAGCTAAAGATTTTTGCTAACATGGATGATTACAGTTTCCAAATCACAGGAAACGTTTGTTTGTTTGGTATCGTATCATTATCATGTCGACCAATAGATAAAAATATTTTAACACTCATCTATCCCACTTAGCGTTTTGACTTTTGTTAGCGCCCCTGAACAGTTTGTAAGCCGCACTTTATAAATTATATTTGTATTTGTATTATAGACATGCAGACTCGACGTATTCAAAACACAGTTCGCCGCGCGACTCCGAATGAAGCAAGCGTATCTCGGCTTTCACGACGTAAACAAAATTTAATTATGATCTCGTCAGCAGCTGCGCTAACGATATGTCACGCGACGCAGTATTGTCGCAACTGCCGAGTGTGTCGCAGATCATCAGTCGTTCGTTCATTCAAACCTCATAAATGAGTCCTTGGCGACAATAAATATATTGCGATACCGTCAATATAGATTCATGGACACATCGTTCTATCTGGCTCATCACCCATCACCTCAGGTTGTGCTGCGACAACGGAGTTTATGCCACAGCCCTCGATCCAGAGGGCTGTGGTTCATGCGCGTTACTGTCATATGATGTCTATTATAATATAAACCGTGTTTTAAAAACAAGAAGTTCACCTGTCGCAGAGAGGCCGCGCGAAATGCTTCGTGTCATGTGACAGGCGGACGGACAGACATCTCGCCACAGCATAGTCTGCGCTATGCAGAGCATCGCCCAGTAACAATCAAAAGTGATCAACAATTGGCAAAGTTTCGTAACTGACAAGTAGCTCTGCTGTCGCAAAGAGGCCGCGCGATGTGCCTTGTCAGTAGTTAGATTCAATAGTACAAAAGGTCGAGTACAGTCTTTTATTGTTATTTACATAGGCTATACAGATTTACCACTGGGTGCAATTAAATGCTGTTCTGTTGTCTATGACGTAACGCTGAGGCTTCTTATAACCATTTCGTCGTTATCTCCCGCCATCAACAAACTCCGCCGCTTACTACCAGCGATATAGGCCTCAATGTCACAACTTGCCACGGTCCGGCGGCACCGTGTTGATAACACCTAGCCGGTCGCAGCGTTGACAGCGATCGTTCGATAGCCAGCTATTCGCCCAGAATCGCGAATTATGCCTACCCCACCTGCATTCGACGCCCACGTCCCCGTCGGAATATTGCGATGACGTTTAGTACGAAAAATAAACTATAGAATGGTGCGGCTACCGATGGTGAAAATAAAATTTTGAAGATACGATTATTTGTTTTGACAGAATGTACGAACGTGACAGACAGACAGACATACCGACACCGCATGACGACACAGGCCGCACGGCAATAAAAATGGCGCGTTTAATCAATCAGTTTATTTGTTTAAGACCACGAGAACGAGGATCCATAGAAAAATAAGCAAATTATATACAGCTCACAGTGCAAAAATAGGGCCTACGCTATAATAAGACAAGAAGCTCAGCTGTCGCAGAGAGACCGCGCGACGCTTCGTGTCATTGAATATTTTGCGAAGTCACTCAAGGTTATTCGAAATAACACTGTTGCGTAGGGTGTGTGTAAGTAAGTCCCTATTAGTATTTCAATTACACTTGCAGTATTCAGTTGTACCATTCTTTTATACGGATGTTTGATTTATTTTTGTGATATGCTGTTTACTGAAAAATGATGATGATGATGATGATGATGATGATCTCTGTATGTCGTACGGTTTCTGAGATATTCAGCGTCAAAGAATGGCGTCACCTTGAAACTAGGGGTAGGGGTCGTTCAAGGTCATTTAAAATGGCGCCGTTCGATAGATCATACGACTTTCTATTGGTCGGCCATTGTAAGTATATCTGTATGTTGTACCATTTTCAAGTTATTTGACGTTGAATAATCATGACCCGGAAAAGGCCACTGAAGGTCATTCAAATTGGTACCATTCGAAAGGTTGGGTGCGGTTTCCTATTAGCTCTATCTTGCATCATTTGCGAGATAAAGCGAGATATTGGTCGAAAATCGTGATTTTTGCCGCGCGATGTAGCATCAAGCGCGGCCTTAGCCGTCATGCGGTGTCCGTCAGTCTTTGTGTCTGTCACGTTCGTACATTCTGTCAAAACGAACAAATATATCTTCGAATTTTTTTCAACATCGGATAGCCACACCATTCTAGTTTTTCCGTACCAAACGGGATGGCGATATTCCAACGGGACCCCCCCCCTAACGGGGCGTCGAGTGCAGGTGGGGTAGGCAGAAATCGCCATTCTGAGCCTATATATGGCTCTTCAATGCCTGCTGTTAACGCTGTAACAGGCCAGATGTTGTCAACACGGTCGCCGGTAGACCACGGCCACCGTCCCGAAATTAAGTTGTGACACATCGCTGGTATAAGCGGCGGTGTTGATTGCGGGAGAAGATGACGAAATGTTTATGACAAGAAGCCTCAACATTACGCCAAAGACAACAACACAGCGCATTTAACTGCACGCAGTGATAAATCTGTAGCCTCTACTCGACGTTTTGTACTGTTGAAGCTAACTACTGACAGACACGAAGCATCGCGCGGCCTCTTTGCGATAGCAGAGCTACTTGTTCCATACCCCCTGGCATTCGACGCCCCCGTCGGAATATTTCCATCTCGTTTGTTGTGGGAAAACTAGAATGGTGGGGCTACCAGATGGTGAAAAAACTTTGAGGATATGTATATTGTATAACCGTTTAGACTCAATACCGGCGTGTGACAGACGGACGGACAGATGGACATCTTGTGACGGCATAGTCCGCGCTATGCATGCGCATCACGCGGTAAAAACGCTCATAGACTGCCTGTAGCGCGGAGGCGATGTGTTGATATGCGCCGCTGCCAAGTCAGCTGGTGCGTGTTTTCTATATGAACCCAATTTGCTTCAATATATAAATTTGGCGCAATTAGACTGTGTTTGACTTTGTTTTTGCCGCGCGATACTGTGCATAAACGCGGCTTATGCCGTCATGCGGTGTCCGTCTGTCCATTCGTCCGTCCGTCACGATCGTGTATTATGTCAAAAAGAATAATCATATCTTCAAATTCACGAGTTCTTCCCTCGTCGGCATGCCAAATTTTGTGTCATGACGTAAACCGTAAACCGTCGTGCAATGAATGGTACTAAATGCCATTTTTGTGCTGATGTACTGTTAAGAAACTACTCACTCACCCTCTCATCCTGTGCCATGGCGTAAACCGTTTGTCATGCTACTTTCAGGCTTGCTTCAGGGTCACACATGCGTTACTTTGACTTCGTGCCACTAAAATGGCACGACTTGGCACGCCAATTTCGGGGCAATTCGGGAACAAAATTCATGCCAGTGTCAGGCTTGCTTGCTTGAGTGAACGAGTGAGGGTCTACATCATTTCGTAGGTATCCAGTAGCACTGCTACTAAAGTCAAGACCGGTGTGTCACTGATTGCAGGCCTAATAGCTGTGCCAAAAATACGAAATTTCTTGAAAAGCAATAGTCTACTTAGTACACAATTTGACCTATGGGGAAATAATTACGTCAGCATTCTTATGGACGTGGATATTATTTGTCGCTAACTGACGCGCATCTGGGCATTAATTTGTCACGTGTGCCGCGCGCCGAGCCTTCTTAACGAGATAAAATGTGACAGTTTCTTCACCAAAGGTGATAATTTAATTATGACACTACCACGCACGTGACCGTATATCTCTCCAGTACGAGCGTTTGCGCCTTCAAAAGGTTGAAGGTGTACGAGTTGACCGCACATATCGATTTCGCTATTTTATTTTAGCACTCGATCAGCCAAATACAAAGTGGGCCAAAAGTTTATAACTCTAAGCAAATTTAAATTACTCGCTATTTACAGAAATGAATAAAAAATGTTTCTGCCAGTTTAATAAAGTACACAAACTCTCCTCATACATGTACTGGAACGGAGGCAGTAGATATGTTTCTACCTTAATATGGTCTTACAAAATTCTGTTTGGGCTAGTTCATTTAAACTCTGGTCATTTCTTCAAACTCAGTCAAATCAAACTAGAGGCCATGGCTTCAAGCTGTATAAACAGTTTAGCTCTAGTACTGTGCGTTTATCTTTCTTTGCTCAGCGCGTTGTTAACGTGTGGAACAGTTTACCGACTTCTGTTGATTTTAGTACACTCAGTGCATTTAAGCGATCGCTTCAACGTGTAAATTTGAATGAGTTTTTAACTGTCTACAAATTTTCTGATGTGTATGATTGTGTGTAATGGATTTTTCTTCTTAGTTTTTAGTCTGCTTAGTATATTTTATTTTATTGCTTTTCATAGTATCTAGGTCAGATATAAGTGCTGGAAACAGCCTATCTGTACCGCAGTATTCAGCTGTACCATTTTGTTATACTGATTTTTGATTTTTCTTTTTGATACGCTGTTTACTGAAATAAATGATGATGATGATGATGATGAACGACGGCCTGCAGACAGATTTTAGTAGGCCTACTTCACTGGGATCTATCATCACACGCAACACCTTTTTGTCAAAACTACGGTTTCTACACTGAGTCTCAAAAAACGGGACCGCTGCAATTAATATAACATAACTTCAACAATTCACAACATTTACTAATTATTTTTGGTAGCACCTTATTCAATTCTCGATTGATATGATATTTTTTTGATTAACGTAGAACCTGCGTGGTTTCCATAACAACCGTAGCGACTTGACACACCCGAACAGCGAATTTCTGGGCTGACTTCGAACAACGTACATGTATTATCAACATGGCAATAAACGAGTGGCAAAAAGATTGTGGGCATGTGTCAAGGACGAAAGACTATACTTCAAACACTTGTTGTAACTTAGACACTCCACACTGTCTGATAGAAACACTGTTTGTTTAAAAGATTTAACTTTTCTGCTCATAATTGAGGCAGCATCAACTGTGGAATGACGCGTACTTGAGCATTGGTATGATATCCACTTCAGCTAGTACACTGCTGTAAAAGCAATTATCTTCTAATACTGAGGTTTAATTAAGAATATTGAACACAGATTATCAGTGAAATTTTGTTTAAATCAAATAACGTTATATCAAATTATGCCAAAATATCGTATTCATAGCGGTCCGGTTTTTTTGAGACACAGACCGTCAAGTCGCTACTGTTGTAATGGAAACTGCGCAGTTGGTTCTAAGCCAATTTTAAAACTGGTAAGTTATGTCATATTAATCGTAGCGGTCCGTTTTTTAGACGCACAGCTTACTGGATTTTAACAGGTGCTATCCCCATAAAGCGTTAACCTAATCTCAGTGCTATAGACTAGCCAGATAATTGGATACATCATATGCGCTATATGGGCCTGTACTATATGTATAGTACGCGGAAATATAAAAAGTGCATTCTCGGTACCATTCTCGACACCTTGGGTCGAGTGCAGGGTTTTCAAGTTTTTATCGCGCGTCAGCACAGCAATGTCGACGCGCGATAAAGGAATTCTGTCCGTCCGTCTGTCACGCTCCGGTATTGTGTCGAAACGGCTTAACACATCATCATACATCTTCAGCGTGTGGTAGCCCAATCGTTCTAGTTTTCCCGGTACTAAACATCTTTGCGTAATTCCGACGGGGTCATCCCATATGGGGACATTGGTATATAAATTCGCGATTTCAGACCAATATCTGAGATACGACGTTCTGTGACTGTTTCTGCCGAAAACCACATTCATTCATTCATATTCGTTTATAAACAGTTGACATTATGCAACTGAACAGATGCGGTTAAAAATGAATAAAACAACTGTAGGAAAATGTAGCAAAGCAATAAAAATTTTAAAAAAAAATAACTGTCCTTATACAACATACGAACAACAATAAAGTCACGGTCGTTCAAATCAGCTGTTTTAGATATCATGATCTTATCATGTGAGCGTTTCCTAAGTTGATATTGTAAAAGAGTACGATCAGGTAGGAATGTCTCACCAACATTACTCACCAACATTCGGCTACGTATGACAGAACGAGTTCTGTTTAGCGTTATCCCTCTTAGAAGTTTCCAATGTATAGTTTGGTCCATATTTTCTGAGAAATGGCAATGACCAACGATGTTTTGTTAACCCTTTAGAGTGCGGACTGCAGAGGCAATTATAGTGCCACATCGAATAGTATGAAGTTGGTACACTGGCCGTTGAGGTTGGGCTGTTACATTTGGTACAACTGGGAGGGGACTTGGCGGGGCCGCAGCCTGCTCAGGTCCCTCCTCGCTGTACAAAATGTAACAGCCCACCCATCAACGGCCAGTGTATCAATCACCGTATTGCTGTATTATGGTCCGTTAATTGCTCTGCAGTTTTAATGTGGACATGAAAGGGTTAACGCTCTGCGACAATGTTACAATAATACCTTATCATGGACCGCTTTACCAGTAGCATTCACTTACTTAGGCCCAATGGACATTTGGTGGTGCTAAGTCTGTAATTTTAATTAATAATGTGACAAATGCATATGTAAAACATAAAAACACAGTACGTATATAAAAGAATAAATGTGAATACGATAATCTTTCACTCAGCTTTGGTAACTTCCACCACACTCTCAAAGAATCTGTCATATCACCTCTCCTCAAGAAACCTACCTTGGACAAAGATGAACTCTCTAACTACCCCCCGATTTCCAACCTCTCTCTTATATCAAAAATAATAGAACGTGTCGTTAAATCTCGTCTCTCTAATCACCTTACATCTAACAACCTGGTTAATCCTCTCCAGTCTGCTTACTGTAAACATCACTCAACTGAAACTGCTCTCCTATACATGCATGATCATCTTATTAACGCCATAGGCTCACGAAAAATTTCTTGTCTGCCTTCTCGATCTATCGGCCGCCTTTGATACCATTGATCACAATATCTTACTCGCTCGTCTATCCCCTTGGTTTGGCATTGATGGCATTGCTCTAAACTGGTTCAGATCCTATCTTTTCTCTCGCTGTTTTCGTGTCAAATGCAATAATGATTTCTCCTCCCCACATACTTGCCTCTGTGGTGTCCCTCAAGGCTCAGTTCTCGGCCCTCTGCTCTTTGTCATGTATACAACCACACTCAGTACTTTTGTTTCATCTCTTTCTTTAAATCACCACCTATACGCAGATGACACACAACTTTTCCTCTCCTTCCGTCCATCAGATTTACACTCCAACATCAGTCACTTACAAAATGCTCTACAACAGATCTCTTCTTGGATGACTGCCAATCTTCTCACTCTCAGCTCTTCTAAAACTGAATTTCTTCTTATTGGACTTAAACAACAACTCTGTAAAATACAGGACTGCTCTCTCACTACAACCCACTCCGCTCGCAACCTTGGTTTTATTTCCGACGAACACCTTACCTTCTCGGATCAAATCACTGCACTTTCTAAGTCTTGCAAGTATCACATCCGTGAACTTCGCTGTATCCGCCCATATCTTGACTTCAAAACAGCTAGCACCATTGCCACCTCCATAGTTCACTCTAAACTTGACTACTGTAACTTTCTCTATCATAACCTTCCAACTGTCAACTTAATTCAACAAATTCAAAACTCTCTTGCTCGTGCTGTTGTTAAGGCTCCTAAATTCACTCATATCACTCCCATTGTCAAATCTCTCCACTGGCTAAAGGTCAACGAACGCATCGAATATAAACTTCTATCTCTTTCTTACAAAGTTCTTACAACTGCTCAACCTAGCTATCTCCACAACCTTATCTCTCTTCAACCTCCTCGCAGTACCCGCTCTTCATCTGTTGTCACTCTCTCTCTCG
>Ga0209339_1001318_pt1 | contig 10466 bp, 8 predicted proteins | sample OlaalgELextract3_FD_187376 | JGI IMG/M metagenome (GOLD analysis project Ga0209339, IMG submission 187376) | Olavius algarvensis symbiont microbial communities from Tuscany, Italy - Type A ELBA extract 3 (SPAdes) (version 2) | ecosystem: Host-associated > Annelida > Digestive system >...
TTGTGGTCATGTGATGTTGATGTTGAGCACGTGACCAAAAGACGGTCATAGGCTGTCGGTAAGCTGTACGCCCCTCCATCTCTGTTCATGCAGGTGGGTTCTTTTCGGATCCAGATCGATTCCTTGACCTGCATGGTTTTCCGATGTCCTTCTCTTTTGGAAAGAGAAGAACATCCAGGTTGTGTCGAAGAATATTATTTTAGTATTTAAACTACCAACCTAATGAACGTTTTCAAGTAAAACTTAGCAAAGTTGTGTTCATGTAATAGGGAAACTAATGTGCAAAATTTTGGATGATAGCTTTAAGTATTTTTTTAAATTGGCAAATTTTTTTAGGGTGGGTATTTTTCAGCCACACCCTGTACATAGATTGGTAAAAGCAGTCTAGTCTAGTGAGGTGTGACTGCAGTTATCTGCATAATTTGTTTAATGTTAATGATGGCTTCGTTGAAGTTTTCTTGGATGTGGATCGTCTCCATTTTTCTCTTTTTACTATTGATTTTTAAATGATTTAATGTGTCTATGTACATGCAATTTTGGATTTCTTGGCCTCAGTCTGGTGTTGTTGGTCGATCTGAAAGTAGCTATTTCCGATGTGGAGTGAGGCTTCGACATGTATTATCTGTCCAATGTCACTTGGGACTTTCAAAATCAAAATTAAACAGTATTTGTTGACTTCATTGTCTTCATAAATTGATTTGTCGTTGTATTATGCATACATGTGTGAAGTATTTACGTGCTATGTGGAAGTATAGTTTCTTCTTGTGTTAATGCTTGTGTCTTTTTTTTCTGTCTGTCTTTTTGTGTCCATCTCGCTATGAAAGAACATTATTGTTAAAAGTTATAGGCGGCCAGCATTGATAGCTGCATAGCTCTCTGACAGCCTGCGGCAGTGTAATCAATATCTATCTATTATACTTATGTACTTGTCTGCTGCAAATAAATTTGTTGTTGCTGTTGTTCTGCATGTGTTTATATGTCGATCTGTGTATGTTATTGTTCTTTCTGTATGTCTATGTGTCTGTGTGTTTAGCCTCCTGTTGACGTTGTTGTGGGTCCTGAAGTGGAAGTTTATGATGTTGAGTTGGTCAAAAATAATGTTGGACTTGGTATCACCATCGCCGGTTACATCAGTGACAAACCTAATGGTATGCTGCTAGACTCATCACCTCTGCATCTTCAGCACCACGGAGATATACATTTAACTACCTAATGCCTTGCATGCTGTGGCGCTGTTGGTCGGGCATCAGTAAGGGCATGAAGCTCGTAAACAATCCCACTTCACCAGTCTCCGAAGCATTTGCGTGGACAAATTGTCCAGTTAAACAACAGCCGAGTGTGTGTGTGTGTGTGTGTGTGTGTGTGTCTGTGTTGTTGTGTAAGGTGTAGGGTAGATTTGATTCTGGTATAAGACGATGTGTCTGTTTGTCTGTCTGTCTTCTATCTGTCTCTCCTTTCTCTGTTTATTGCAGAATAATGAGTTGCACATATATTGTCATAAGCTACCAGCTTTGATGGACATTTCTGTCTGGTAGCCTGTTTTTTTCATGTTCTGCCAGTGTATATTACTATTGCTTATTTATTTTTGGTTAAAAAATATCTGATCTGATTACCTTATGCTTTCGTTTTGTTGGATTTTATTACGTTGCATTTCGGTTGTAGAATTGTGTATATATGGTATGTTGTTAGAATGAGTTTATCCGGCTTTGAATACCATTACTGAAATGACTTTTTGTATAACAACTCGGGGCATGTTTTTCATACATATACCCATTGTCAAGAAGTGCAGTTTGTTCTTGTCCCGAGGGCAGTGATGCTTTGTGGCTAGAAAGATAACGAGATTGGTTGAAAGTAATGGCGCCCTGGTGCTGAGTTCAAGACTGAAGTCACCAGTGGTCTGACAATCAGCTGCTTTAATATTTGCACTTGTTTTTTGTGTGTTTTAGTCTGTTGTGATCTGTTGTAAGAGGAAAACTAACGGCATTATATACTGTTATATGCAGATGATTTGTCGGGAATTTTCGTGCGTGGGATTGCCGAAGGCTGTGCTGCCGCTCTTGATGGACGTATTAAAATTCACGATCAGATTATAGCGGTGTGTAACAGTGTTTAGTGTTATGTTGCTGAATACTACATACACACATGTAATTGTTTGTTGCTGTGTGTTATGCTAACAAACCTTGCAGTGAGTGACGTGTGAACGTGATAATAGAGTTACAGAAAGCAATTGCAAGTACATAATTTTCGTAAATGTGTGTCAATGATGAATGTATTGTTAATAACTATTTGAAATATGATGTTTAACAGACAGAGATTTATTGTGAAGTGTGTGTGCTGACAAGTTGTTCACCTTCTGATGAGTTGCATTTCTGCCTTACAGTGCTTTGGACGGTGACATTGATGCTGATGATGATGATGATGTTGATGCTGATGATGACTGTGGTGTACAGGTTGACGGTGTGTCATTAGAGGGGTTCAGCAATGAGGAGGCGGTTGATGTACTACGACATACGGGGCAGGTAACTCGGCTCAAGCTGGCTCGACATCATTATGGCTCCAAGTATGAACAGCTGCTGCATGCTGCCGCCGTCGGTCAGTTACTTCGTTTATTGTCAGCGTTGTTGCTGTTCTTGTTATTGTTGCCGTTGTTGTCGTTGTGAAAGAGTGAGGAAGGATATTTGTAAACAAACCTACAAACAAAAAAGTCACTGAGCCTAAGTCAAACATATGTGCTTTTAACAGTCAATTAAAATGTGCATAGTTACCCTGAGATCAGAGTGGAGCTGACAACTTGGTTCAAATGCTTGGACTAGCGACAGCAAATGACCTGTCACCCAGACGAGTCTCGTCACCCAGCTGAGTCATGGTCACTGGTACAACACACCTAAGTGTGTCGGGTGACTGTAGTCGGCAAATACCAGGCGACATTCTTCCGATAGATATGGCAGGATAGAAGGCTGAGTGAAATGTCTCTAACATTAACGTGACCAGTTGGTCGTCATTGTCGTCATCATGGCACTGGAACAGTCTGTTGGTTAAAGATTGTTTTTCTAGACTCTATGCCACGTCCAGACGTTGGCTGACGATCCCTGATAGATCGGTTGATAGTCGCTATCATGTTGCTTAACACTGTTGTGCTTGCAATTTGTAATGACACTCGTCTCGTTGCAAACGTGTTTCTAAATTTAGCCGTAGATTAGATCCAAACCGTTCACTATCCGGTATGGTTTCTCAGGTCAACTCAGCCTTCTGTCCTGCAATGGTATGTAAATGAGTACCAGATACTTTTCAGTGGGTAAGGTGAGTATGGTTTTCATTGAGGAAACTTGTGGACGCACTGGTGCATCGTCACTATGCTTGCTTTGACGTTTGGTGTTATGCTGCCTGTTGACGTGTCACTTCTGAGACGAAGTGTTACAAAGTGATGCTGAACCATTCCTGATTACGTTTCACTTCCTGTAGAAATATGATGGAGCAGACGTGACTGCGGTCAACATGATGGCCACTCCCTGGGTTCAGTTCCTCTGAGACCAGTGTAAGTCAGTAGTAGCGTTAGGAACGGCATAAAGCTATACAGCAGCAGTGCTCTAGATTAAATCACACCTTACACCTGGGCATTTCTGAAGCTCAGGTGGACCTTCCAGTGTAATTACGTTGTATGTGTGTGTTTCTACAGCGGACAGTATGGACTCCAGTTCAAAGCAGTTTGTGAGTGTCGATGAAGTTGCTGTGGTGAATGGAGACAGTAGTGCAGGTACAGTGCATCAGTTTTGCTGTGTTTGGCTGCAGTTTTATCTCTCAACCATACTCGATGATGCTGATGATGTATTTCATTATAAATGACATATTCTAATACACATATACATGTACATCTTATTCACTATGAAAGTGGTAGATAAAAACTAGACAGTGATAGAATATAGAGTACAGTGCTATATAAATCGACTTTTTACTTGCTTACTTACTTACAGTCTCACACAGTATTTGTGTCTTCTTCTTGTGTGGTCTTCCTAATAGGCAGGTCCATTTATCCAATGACTCAACCAATGCATTTATATTTTTTCTAATTGTTCACAGCAAACATCTGTGTTCTCATACCATGTTTAGGAATTTGTCATTAGCCTTGTGATCTGAACAGTTAAGTTTTAATAGTTAACGCTTTGTCTGTATGCCTACTGCTTCCAGTTTCTACGTGTTGTCTTTCCTCAACATCCATGTTTATGTAAGTAAGTAAGTAAAAAGTAAGTAAGTGGACTTATACCTGGCGCCTAAAAGTCAGCGTCATTAAGCGTCGTAGTCTTTAGCTAAACAGATGCATCTTAAGTAGCTGCCTAAATTGTTCAAGGCTGAGGTCTGTTTGTTGCAAGTTTATGTGGCATGTAACACAGCATTCCGTATTAATGTCACTATGTTCTTCTATAGTTTCAGTGACATTTTGCTTCTTAGCAATTTTTCTCATTTCTGAGCGCTCTTTGGGTTAAGCGTTTCACTTCTCCATGCATGTGACAGTTTTGTGCCTCCATGTCATCTTCTTGGGTGTTGGCTGAGTGCTAGATGATGATGATGGTCATGATGATTATCATTATCACGCATGATAATGATAATGATAATGATTGTGATGATAATGTTCATGTACTATGACTTAAGAAGCATCTTGATACCCATTATTTACAGCTGCCATAATTGATGCCAACTGACCACATGTTTCTGTGACAGTTGACTTAATGTAACTTGCTGATTGGCATATGACAAACGAAGGAATGTTTAGCTTTAATTGTTTCAATGAAACTTAATGTGATGCGGCTGATGAAGCAGGGATAAGTAAGGCAAGCTCTGTTGTGATTGTACTGGTGCAGAGTTGTCGATCGAGATGGAGATGGCGCTGACGTTCAAGTGGCAGGCTGTCGTTGGCGATGAATTTGATATCGTCGTAAGTGTCTAGTGTTTACACTCTTTATGTCGTGACCTGCAAGTTGTCGCCAGTTATCTCAGTTATGTTAATGACCTCGCCGAGGTGATGGCTGGTAATGCACTGCTTTTGGTTGCCTGTTTGTAACAGAGTTTTCAACTTTGTGACAGTGTTTACAACTTCGTAACTTTTAATTATGTTTGTTTGTTAGCAACATTAAGCCCAGTGCACAGCGGAAGTCTGAACTGGTTCAGTTGAGTTGAGTTGAGTTCAGTTTTCCGTTGTGCATCGAACCGGCGATGAGCTGCGACGACAGGTAACGGCTGTCACAGGTTCTTGACAGCCGTAAACCTGTGATGGCTGTCACCGGTCATCTCAGCTCGTCGCCAGTTTTCGTCCAGTGAAAAACGTTGCCTTGATTGGTCGATTCACGAGAATTAGGCTGAAGAACCTGTGACGATCACCAATTTCCTCACTGAATCATTGTGGATCATCGCTGGTGGTCGCCGGTTCAATGTACTGCAGGGAAACAGTTGAGTTGAGTTCGGTTCGGTTCATTCAGTTGAGTTGAGTTGAGTTCAGTTTAGTTCAGTTGAGTTGAGTTCAGATGAGTTCAGTTCAGTTCAGTTGTGTTGATAATGATAATGCTGATGATTGTGATGATAATGTTCATGTACTATGACTGTTAAGAAGCTTGATACCCATTATTTACAGTTGAGTTGAGTTGAGTTTAGTTCAGTTTTCTGCTGTGCAGTGGTCTTTACAGGCAGTGGTTACAGCTATTGTCGTGAAACTTTCAGAACAGAATGACAATAGGGTCTACTTGTGAAATCATGCCATTAAATACGCCAAGTGGCAGCACCCTGCAGTGGGTGTGAACAAGGTTTGCTTAGCCTGGCACCTCATGGTGACTTGTGAATTATATCACAGGCCACAGTGACTTTGGTTATTTTATATTCTGGCAGAAAGTATAGTGTTTATTGTAAGTAAAGTAAGTAAATAAGTAAGTAAGAGTATTTATATAAGCAGTGTGTGGCAGTGGTCCATGCCAGTGAGAAAGGCATTTCCAGTACATTGTTGATCCCGTGAACTCATTATTTTAAAATTAAATCAGTGCAGTTTGCATGTTAACTCCCAGTTGAGACCTCGTGCAAGTCCACAGCTGTTGATTGTGCCTAGATTGCCGACGTATGCAAGTTCAAGGAGGGCGGCGGTCTTGGCATCAGTCTGGAAGGAACCGTCGACGTAGAAGACGGGGTTGAAGTTCATCCACATCACTACATTCGGTCAGTTCTTCCTGAGGGTCCGGTTGGCCTCGCTGGTCGTCTGCAAGCCGGTGACGAGCTGCTTCAAGTAAACGATTCGGTGCTGTACGGCCGCAATCACGTCGAGGTTGTCGCTATACTCAAAGATCTACCACAGCGCGTCCGTATCATCTGTGCACGACCGCACGACATCCTTCAAAACCTTCGTTCAACGACTTCTGTCCCAACGACTGTCTCACATTCTCTGTTTAAAGCCAAGTCAGAGCAGGTGCTCGTGCCTAATCCGCCTTTCGTCAACAGTGACGTCATCGTTGGTAGATCACATTCCCTCGAGCCTCTGGGTGGTCTGGCGACGTGGGGCTCTGAGGTCATCACCGTTGAACTGTACAAAGGTGACCGAGGCCTTGGATTCAGCATTCTGGATTATCAGGTATGACATTTTTTTGTGCTGTTCTACTTTTTCACCTTGCCGTAGCCAGTGAGGTGTTGTATTTGGTCTAATTTGTTGAAGTGTTTGTGATGATGCATGTTGCTATTGCGACAGTACGGGAAACAGTTGTAGCTGTCCTTATGAAACTTGCAGGAAAGTTTCAGCAATGGTGTTGGATCATGCTGTTACATTTCCCAGGTGGCAGCACTCTGCAAAGGGGCACAGGGCGAGTTTTGATGTGTCCACGATGCCACTTGTTTATTGTCACATTTCTGTCTTACAAATTTTTTCTTTTATAATTCAGTATATGTCATCGAGTTTATTCTGAGTTATTTTTGTGCTTTTAAAGCTGTTTTTGCTGTCTTCACATCAGCTGTCAAACGATGGTAAAAATTAGAAGGACAGCTTGATATGAATCGGTCTCTGTTGGCAGTGACAGCTGACACACATAGGATAACATACTTTGACTGTCTTCTCATCTGCATTGGCCACAGCTTTGATGATACCTCCACTGAGCAGAGAAGTTTCCACATGGCTGGTCTGTAAGCACCTGTCTGTTGACAGTGACCTGAGGCCACACACAACTTTGGTTTACATTCACTCTAGCACAAAGCACTGGAAACAATTGATGTCATGAACTTGTCAGCATGGCTTCACTGATGTCTGTGTTTTCCAGTGAGTAAATGAATGACTGTAGGAACAGGAGTATTCATACACTTTCGCGGTTGCACAATAATGCGTGTCAAAATCATTGTTCGGATATCTTTTATACAATTGTTCAATAGTTTGTATGACTCTGCCAACTGCTGCTTGACATGGCTGCTCTTCGCAGTTTCTTAATCATTAAAAAGGCTGTTGTGACAAAACACTAGTGCTTATATTTCTGTGCGTTGATATTGTTACATATGTGGACGTTGTAGGATCCGTTGAATCCTACGGAAACCGTGATAATTATACGTAGCTTAGTTCCGGGCGGGGCAGCACAGCTTGATGGCCGTCTAGTGCCTGGAGATCGACTGATATTTGTCAACAATGTGCGGCTGGAGAACGCGTCGCTGGACGAAGCGGTGCAGGCGCTGAAGGGAGCGCCGCGCGGCCGTGTACTGCTTGGTGTCACCAAACCTCTGCCTTTGCCGGACATCGGAGAAACCTGCACAACAGACAACTTCATTCTCGTGAGTCTTTCTGTCTTTCTCCTCAGCTATGATGATTAAACATTTCGTTAGCACAGCAGCACAATGCTGGCAATGCTGGAATTTCTTATTATTGTGTGTGCACGACTAGTGCATGTTTTGTGCTCAAGTACTCTAAGTAGTTGATACGTGGTAGTCGCAATAATGTGCTGTGCTCTTAAACACGGTTGACTAAGTACTGTCATGGCCATCCACTTTAGTAATGGAAAGGTTTTAATAGTCTGCTTGAATATATTGTTTGTTTTCGCTGAAAATAAAATAGCGTTGTTATTCTTGTGATAAAATGCTGAAGCTTGAGCCTTGAAGCAGTGTACAATTCTCCACAACTGAGCTATTAATATTTTTAATGACATTTGGCAGGGGCTTTTTTGTTACTGTTTGCTATTCATTAATGCATGGCTCACTCTCGGACGACCTGGGTTCAATTCCTGCTCACACAGGTGTCTATATGAGACATTGATGGCATTAGCAATGGCATCCGGCCATAATTTCTGTGATACTTCGGAAAAAGTGTAACATGACAGAGCTTTCGCCATTTTAGCGCCATCTTCTTGGAACTCATTGCCAATTGACATTTGTGATTGTAGTAGTGAGGCAACATTTAAGAAACATCTCAAGACTTTCCTGTTTCATGTAGCTTTTAATTAGTATTAATATTTTATTATTTTCTTTTTATTCTACTCTATCTATTGTATTGTACAGTGCTGTTGAACATTGGATGAGTGGCGCCTTAGTAAGTCTAGGTGATATGATATGATATGTGATATGATATGATGGGCATGGCAGGGATGTTGAAGCTGGTGTGCAGCATTAAAAACCTCATCATTTTTGTTGCTCATATTATGGGTTAATCTAATTTACTGGCAGTGAACTGCATAGGTCCTTTGCTACTGGTGTTACGGTAGCAGTTCATGCTCCAGCATTGGCAACCATTTCAGGAAAACTGTTTAGAGGTTTAACATAGATTGGCTGGTAATGTGGATAGTATTGTTGACTGATATGGTGTGACCTATACCACCCAGGTCACTTACGGACTCAGAAAGACTGACGCTTGCAGTCCTCCAGCAGACTGCAGTCCAGAGCCTGAAGAACGATGATGAAATGGTTGTTTGTGTTGTGTCTGTGTTTGTAGGATGACAAGAGCCTTCCTAGAGAATTATCTGTTCCTGCCTTCGAGTCAGTAAATTCTTTGTCAGTTGCCATGGCACCCTCTGATGTCATTCCTCTCAGCAACTTGAAGGCATGAAAGTCATTTGTGTCATTAAGTTACAAAAAGATGCAGTTGCTGTGAAATTTTAGTTTTACTAACAACTTTACATGCACTTAGAACATAGTCACACACGGTGTCAGCGATTTAATGGTCGTTTTCTGAGTTTATCTAGTACTCCAGTGATCTTCAAGGAAATCTTCAGAGAGCAGTATTTCTCACAAGCCCATTGCCGATGCCGAACCCAAAGTGTCGAGACACTGAATGCCAGTTGCTATAACAGTTACACACTTAGATTGGATCTCAAAAGAGAGAGAAAGAGAGATATAGGAGAGAGAGAGATAGAAGTGACATTTTACGAAATGTTTTTGAATTTATAAATGGCCGACACAGAAATTCAGCAGGCTGTCGTCCATGCTGCTAACAATTGCACCTCTGTATCTGATAAACTTAAGGAATATATGTCGATTACAAATTTTTGCAGTCAAGTAAAAAGTATCTAATCTCAGCTGTTAATTTATAATATATCGTTTTGCTTGAAAATTGTGTTAATCACAGATATGAATGGGCTGTATATTGGTGACAACAATAGCATTGTCATGATGTTGTGTCTATATTTGTGCCACTATCCACTCGGTGCTTATTCAGTTGAAAATCTTCTGTACATTTGTGCCACATCTTTGTGTCTGTTGCATCTTTTATTTCTTTGTATTTTATATCTGTGTGAATTGTACACTTTTATGTTGTTTGTATGCAAGGCATCATTACTGTTAATTGATTGTGGGCAGCTGGCCTTGATGAGCGAACTGACAGCCCATTACTGTGTAGCCTAATTGTGTATTTATTGTTTTGTTGTAACTTGCTTATATTATGCACATGTGACAAATAAATATAATGATGAAGATAGTGATGAAGCAGTTTTTGATGCAATGTAGTCATCATCACCATGTATTTGGCACATTTTTGAGTGTAGAGTTTAGTTTCGGTCGTTGTTTGCAGAATGCGGCACATGATGTCGGTGATCTGATGAAGCTTGAGACGTCTTTTACTGACGTAGCTGCTTCCCGCGTTGACACCAGTTCACATCCGACGACTACGCTGACGTTTGAGTCGGAGCGTGCTGCTGCTGTAGCCAGCAGTCATCGTCATCAGTCCATCAGTGGTTCTGGAGGTGTCTCAGAGCAGCTGCTAGGGGGAAAGCCGGCAGAATTCCAGGGAAAACTGGTAGACTATCTGACAGCACAGCAAGCTTCATCACTGGCTTGCTTGAGTCAGAATGTTGTGCCGACAGCAGTTCCTAGCATGGTAATTTGTTTATGTGTGATGTGAGCTTGTAGAAAGGGGTCTACAAGGCTAGATCAAAAGTGGACCTCGAGCTTTTTTTACGGGAAATTAGCAGATGAAGCGGAATCAGGTTTCAAGAAGAATAATCTAAGGCCTGCATACCGAGCTATAAAGCGTC
>Ga0209339_1001319_pt1 | contig 10464 bp, 7 predicted proteins | sample OlaalgELextract3_FD_187376 | JGI IMG/M metagenome (GOLD analysis project Ga0209339, IMG submission 187376) | Olavius algarvensis symbiont microbial communities from Tuscany, Italy - Type A ELBA extract 3 (SPAdes) (version 2) | ecosystem: Host-associated > Annelida > Digestive system >...
TGCACGCGCGTGACAACCAACCAACGACCAACGACGTCACGACACAGCCTATCTCAATAAGCGCCTCTTTTACTAAAGTAAAGTGAGGCACTTAATAATAAATAAACTGCTTAACAGAAGTAAGAGATCAATGAGCTACTGAAACAATCAATCAATCAATCAATCGACGGAATTTCTATAGCGCCCCCCTACAAAACATGGACGGCGGCGCGCTTAACAATATAAATATATAAATGTCAACTCACAGACCTAATGACACTAAAACAAAGTTAAAAATGAAGACAGCACACATATCATCAATGAAAAAACACCAGTCAGTAATGCAAACAATCTTAGGGATCAGCAACGGTTGAAGCAATCGTCGAAACGCCGTAGGCTTGAAAGAAACGTTCAGACTTTAAGTGACGCTTGAAGGTTGAGGCAACAGCGATGCCACTCAGCTGACGAGGCAGACTGTTCCAGGCATCAGGTCCAGACACCGAGAACGAACGTCGACCGAATCCACAGAGTACACGTGGAATGTTGTAGTCTCTGTTTTTCGCCGAACGTAGGTGGGCACGGCCTGGTAGATGTGTGACTGGAGTAACAATCTCAGATATATACGATGAAGCCTGACCGTAAAACACTGAATGCATCATGGTACACAGTTTGTAGGTGATTCGTTGACGGACAGGTAACCAGTGCAACGAGATGAGTGTCGGTGTGATGTGGTCGCGAGGTCCAATGGCGGCTACAAAACGGGCTGCCGCATGAAGCACCCGCTGCAGTGGATCAAGTGCACTGTCCGGCAAGTTGGCAAGCACAGCGTTGCAATAGTCTATGCACGTCAGGATAAACGCGCACACCAACCGCTTTCGGCTCTCTAAGTCCAGAACATGGCATAGTTTGCAAAGTCAGCAGAGGTGGAAGAAGCACGTCGACGCGGTCTTCGCGATGTGTTGACGCATGGACAGTGAACTGTCAAGCAGAACTCCAAGGTTTCGGACACAATAGTGAAGATGTTGAGATGGCAACCAGATGCTGAATCACACTCAAAGGCACCAAACTAACACAAGTCATTAGATATCTTGCAGTGCTTGTATACTGCTGTCTCCATTGTACTGCTGACCAGCTGCAGCCGGTGGCAGCCATGGAGTCATGCAAAAGGCTATGATACTCGGCCTCGGCCAGACTGGACATCCCCAGGGTACGAAAGAACTACCACAGGCGACCGTGCATATTGTGTCTTTAGTCCTCGCGTGTGGAGCAATTTGTCGTCATCGACGCAGAATGCACCTTCGTTGCCTTATTTAGATGGCTACTCAAATGCAAACTTTTCTGTCGCCGTTACAGCTCCCACTTGTGCTGGATGTTGATCTAGCTGATGTATTGTATAGTTTAATTACTCCACAACCGTCTCATGAACTTGTTAACTTTGTAAAGTGTCCTAGCGGTTATTTCTTAACGATACAACACATTATATGTTCTTGATTAATAATAATAATAACAATAATAATAATACCTGGCTGACAGAGGAGACTGGCAGTGGCAGCTGCTGGCGGGCAACGTCAACTGAACTCTGCCGACTGGATCGGGCTGCTGCTTCAGCTGCAGCACGCTGGACAATGGCAGCCACAATGTTCTCTTGACTACTGTTAGTGCCAGACATGCTGCTCTGGAGACCTGGATGCAGACTGACTGAACTGTTGACTGAAACACACAACCACACAACAGAAACCATCAACGAACACGGCAGCTGTCACACAGCAAGAAGCATTCTTAAAACATTTTTATTTCACCAGGCTTTTTTATCATGACATTGTTAGGTGCCCTTGTTGTGCTCCTGCACTTATGTCACCGTAATGTTGACTTTTTAGAATAGAAAACATATATAAATAACAAGACTGCATTCAACTCCAAAATTTAAATCAAAAGTAATGTGAGATTGCAATCCGGGTTGCCGGATTAATCCGAATCCGGATGTCTGTCAGATATCTCCCAAAATGTTGTGGATTCACTACCTTGTCGGCATCACACCAAAAGTTAATCAGTTCTTCCGACTGGCTGGTCAAATCACAACACCAAGTTTCAATGAAATCGGCTCATTACTTTTTCAGTAATCCTACTCACAGAACGACACAGATAGAAAGAACTATCACATAACCACCTGTGTTTGCAGCAGCAGCAGTAATAGGATGCACCTACTTACACTGAATTACTGCAGTAAAGTTTGACTTACCAGCGGCGGTGGCCAGCAATGGCTGATTGTCGACAGAAGGTAAAGTTCCATGTGACTGTGTCTCTGACTTGACTGTCGATAACATTGTGTCAGACGTAAGTGCTGATTTACCACTGAGCTGCTGCTGCTGACACAGCGTGCCGTTGCTCCACTGAGGACTAACACTGTTGGCAACTGCTGAAGACGGAGATGTTTCCATTGACATGAGCTGTGACTGAATCAGACCGACTGCTTTCTGATCAGCGGCTGACAATGACTGAGGCAATGACGGGGGTACAACGAGGCACCCGCCAAGCACGTTGTCAATGTCGGCCAACGACAGCCCGGGCTCGGACAAAATCTGCTCAAGCTGTCGCAGCAGCTCATTGTCATCAAGCAGCATCTGGTTTGCAATAGTTCCAGTGTCTGTCGCCGACTGATTCAGCAGCAGTGAACTAGCACCACCAGCTGCCGATGAAACAACATCAGTCACAACAGATGAAACGGGGTTCCCCACAGACGACAAGCTGCCAACTTGTGGACTGCAAAGAAAAACATCATTTGCGACAGTCTTAGCTTTTATTGAAGGTGAAGATAACATAGCCCCATTGCCAATAACTTGTGCATAGGTCGGCAGTCGGAAGATGTTGCTGGCAGCCGATATGGACTCAATGGATGACCGTCTAAGTGGTGAACTGCTGGCATTAACTGCAGATGACTGCTTTGCAGCAGCCACATTCTGCCTCTCCTTCTGCTGCATCAGTAAGACGTTTTTCTGCAGGCTCAGCTGCAGACTGTCGGATGCAAGGGAATTGACTGCAGCGACATCGACCGGTGATGTGGCACCTGTGTATGACGACAACAGTTGTGACAGGATTGTACTTGTACTAAGCTGATTACCAGTGTTGGCGGATGGCAAACTAACGTCAGTCTTGCTGGCCGACAAATACGATGAAACAGATGCGGCTTTGCGCTTATTGCCTGGACGACTCACTGGTGCCGCAGATGGTACCAGTACAACAGAATCTTCGCGCTCCCACAGTGCAGTCAAGTGCTTGGTCAAAGTGTCATCAGAAATAGAATGTGACGATGACGACTTGTCAAACTTTGGTATCTTTGACGGTACTGCATCTGGCATAGCATCCTTCCTACTAGCTGTTACTGATGGACTTGTACGAGTTGCGGCTGATGTTAACTGTTCAATCATACAAGAACATACAATGCATTCTGGAGACAGACATTATTTCTTGTTATTAATATATTTTCCTCAAATTTAACTGCACCAATTACCGATTATAATATAAATTTTAAAATATGCCCCATGAGAAAAACGAAAGAAAGAAACCATCCAGCCTGATGGTGTCGCGCTACACTACACTAGTCCCATCCCTGGGGTTGCACATTGGGCCAGGCAGAAGGCAGGCCTCAGCACTCTGGCATAAGAAGGGAGCATGTGCCTCATAGGAGAAAGAAAAGAAACATCCACTATTTGGATTATCTATTCACCAGACCGGACGGAGATGTCAGCAACAGTAGTTACGGTTGGTTTTGTGCTTCATACGCCCAAAAAATTGAAAAAAATACTGTAAAATTTTATTTTATTGAAAATTACCAGTAATTTATTGGTAATTTAACAAAGTTACGTTACCGTAATTTACCGTAAATTACGGGTAATATTACTGGCATTTCGAATCCTAATGATCATCAAATATGCCGAGTCAAATTTGAACAGAGCAGCTGCGCATCGGTTTGACAGATATGATGTCACCCTTATCTTCTGCCTAGATGCTGACTGATCTACACACTCTCAATAATCCACATCACCCACCTAGCCTACATCAAAGCTACACACACTGCATGCAGAGACCACCCACAGACCACTGCTGGCTGCTACTTTGGCCCATCGACAGAGGCAAGTAACATGTTACGTAATATCCAGACTAACGTGGCATTAACCAGCTTACCTGGACCACCCACATGCAGCTGCTCTGTTCACTGTGGGATGAGAAAGGAGTATGTTCATCGAAGCGACACAAGTCAGTGATTGTAAATGAAAGGATTTTAGCAATGAAAGCAAAGAAGCTGGTGCATATTATACACGTGAACTACTGTTTTCCCCATCAACAGCAATGAAAAGTCGCTGTGTGTATTACACACGAGAGTGTATTGTATTCGAGACTTCGCGCTAGAAATTTTCAACATGTACAGTGTGTCTCAAAAAAGCCGGACCACTACAATTAATATGACATAAAAAAACTCACCAATTCACAACTTTCACTAATTATTTTTTAGCACAGAAAGACCTTATTCAATTCTCCAATGACTACGATGAAAAGTTTTTAAATTGGCTTAGAACCAGCTGTGTGGTTTCCATAACAACAGTAGCAACTTTGTGACTTTACACACCTGAACAGCAGATTTCTGGGCCAACTTCGAACAACGTATCATCGGCAAACGAGTGGCAAAATGCGGCAAAACGACTGTGGGCTATTCAATGCCGAAAGACAGCATTCGAACACGTGTTGCAACTGTTCACACCGCAAAACATTTTATTATTCCAACAAAAACAGTTTTGTTTAAAAAGTTTACCTTTTCTGTTCATAAGGCAGCATAAACTGTGGAATGAAGGATTGCTATGGTAACTCGCTTCAGCTGGTACTTTGTTGCAAACACAACTGTTTTCTAACGTTGTGGTTTAATTAAGAACATTGAACACGTTATCTCTTAAATTTTATTTAAATTAAAGAATTTTTGATCAAGTTATGTAAAAAATATCGTAGGGTCCGTTTTGAGACACAGAGCGTCAAGTCACTACGGTTGCCATGGTTTTAAGCCAATTTAAAAACGTTTTAACTTTGTGAACTGAGAATTGAATAAAGTCTCTCCGTGCCAAAAATAATTAGTGAAGGCTGTGAACTGGGGAAGTTATGTCATAGTAATCGTAGCAGTCCAGTTTTTTTGAGACACAGTGTATAATGTCAGTACGGTATGCACAATAATATTTCAATTTTTTTCAAAATCACTGCAACTCACAGTGGTGACAGTGTCCGACACAAAGTTGGCAGAACACATACTGGCACCATTTGCCGTTTTCACCAACTTTGGAAGCAATTTGAACGGCATTGGACCAGAAGACGATGCAGAGGGCTTCAGCAATTCCTGCAAAAGCAGTATTCAAACACAAACTAGCACTGCAGCACACACACAAGAAATCCTTCTAAGCTTTTCCTCTGGAAGACCCTGATGAACTGCACCTGGCCTAGCCTGTACAAAATAGGACGGTTAAACTAAAAAAAACAAAAGAAATGGTAACAGCAGCAGTACTAAAGCATCATTTTTGCTACAGCCCTTCCAACTTGATAAGGTCATATTTGATGGTCCATTAAAACTAACAGCGACTTTACAATGTATCTATTCAGACTACTCTTCACTCCATTCTTCTTCTTCTTCTTCTTCTTCTTCTCGTATGCGTGTCATTAACAATAATTGGTCAGCCACGAAACAGCGTCCTCATCCGCAGAGTGTAGCCGAGATAAGCCGCCATTCAGTTTTGTCAGGGGGCAGGATTCGACTCCATTAATGCCACTGCAATAGCCTTACTTATACTGATGTAACATTAAGAAACTACTCACTCACTCACCATCACTCACTACTGATTCTAGGCAGCAGTTAGTTCACTAGAGCTCATTCAACAGTGAAAGACTGCTGCAGTGTATTATTCAGAGCAGTGGCATGATGATGCAACCAATACTAAAATTCATCAAGATTTATCTGCTGGCAACAATTCAGTCAATATGAGTAGATGACTTGCTCACTTAGGTCCTCAGTGTAGCTTCGGTACACCAGCATTGTTGCATTGTTACATTTCGTAATATAATTTTATATCTCACTCACTTGATCCAATCTGCCTCTCAGCTGCACTGACGAAAATAACACTAGTTGCATTGTGCTTGGTCACATTAGAGGTAGATAAATCTCTGCAATGTAGAAGTAAATAATGGAAATAAATACGTACGCGCAGCAGTACGTTCCGTGATGCAGACATATGAGGTGGCGTAACCTTTAACTTAGGTCCACCACTAGATGTCAACGTGACAAGGCTTTGTGACGACGCCACAGACATTGAAGTCTCGGCTCCGGACCTCACAGGTGCAACAGATGTTTGACTTTGTGGAAGAGACGATGCAGCTGGTAACTGATCGATGCAGTTCAACTGCGATGTGAATGACGGCGGAGACCACAAGTGTGAAACGGATGTCAGCTCAGACATGCTAAACGTAAGTGGAGCTGTTGGAGATGACTGCTTCATGGCAACAGTGTCCTCAACAGACGCAATTAACTGCACAAAAGGCGGCTCCACTGGATTACTTGGCGTCAACAATAACGGGCTTGTGCTAGGCACTGACACCGGACTGTTATATTTAAACATCAGTTCAGACATGGCCAAAGGTTGCTTTGATCCATATGTTGCACCATTATTTTTCTGGCAGTCCGGAATCACACACCGACTCACTTTGGGGCTAACGTCAAATGGTTCACTGGCAGTAGGGGAACTGGCAGCAGGCTCAGATAGGTCTTCCAATAGCTGCTTCAGTATAATTGCCGGTCGCGTATGTTGGTTGGTCACATCAAACACGCGCGCATCTGACAAACCATTGACAGCGGCCAGTGGAGATGGTGACATGGCAGTAGACTGCCGAATGAATTGTGTTAATTTCTCTGGCTCAGCCGCACCACCTGTCTTAGCACTCCTGATGTCTTCATCATTGCTAAGTAGCAGGTCCTTCAGACCAACATCGTGTGAGGTCTGAAAAGGCTCTGCCGAAGTAGACACCGGCAGTGTGGCAGCAAGTAGTGAGCCGGTAGGTGTATTGTGCTTCAGACGCCGAAGGTGTTCAATCAGCGGTACTGCTTGAGGTGAACTGGAGAATGACCGAGTGCTGGATACCTGAGAACCGGTTGTAGAGAAACTAGGCTGTGTGTGCTGCAGACTTGACAGACTAGTAACACTGGCTGGCACTGGCTGCAATGACGCAACTACAACATACACATTATTACAAATTTTGCTCAACTCTTCCATACTGTAAATATGATTCTAAATCAAGAAAGCTAAATTCACAGTAATTTAAGTAAAAATTTACAGTAATTTAGTTTAAAAGTATAGCATCAGACTCGTATGCAGTGTATCAAATTCAGAAATACTAAACACAGCAATTGCAAATGCTCATCATAAACAAAAATTGAATATAGTAGCAGAATTTCCCATCATTTTATGGGATGTCCATGACTTAAATGCACTGCTGTCATTCCTCTGAACTTCAACTTGTGTTTTCACTTTCACAATCTCGTTTTAACTCCAAAACATTAAACAAGCCGTCGTTTGGCATGTATTCTAACAGAAATCAGACAACATTTATAACAACAACGCACCAGGAGCTTGCAGCAGCTGCTGTGAAAGAATCTGTGGTTGTAAACTGTCTGCTAAATCCCTCGTGACTGCAGTCTCAGGCAGCACTGGGAACGGCTGTCGTGACGACTGAGGCTCTACAGCAGGCTGTGGACCAGGCATCAGCAGCTCGGCTAAAATTGCTTGCATCTCAGTGTCAATCTGCTTGATATCGGTTGCGGCTGCTGCTGTTGTTACCATCACAACACCAAGCACTATAAACCTCATTTACGTTGTGACATGCACAGTCTGGCATAGTGCTAACAGTGTTGCTAACATCAATGAAACTACTTCGGCGGTTGGCGGACTGGCTTAGTGGTAACGCGTTGGCCTCGATCAACGTAGTTGCGCTACGTCAGACCCAGTTAGTACCAGGTTGGGTGACCGTCTGTGGACGGGTAAACCATCTCGGTATGTAACCAGCCAGCTAGGTCGACTCAGCCTTCTACCCTCTGTGGGACGGTAAAATAAGTATCAGCTTTCGGGCTAAGTAATAATAAATGGCGATGGTGGGTGTAGATTCTGGCAGCCTGTACAGGTGGACTCACAGCCTAAGTCGTCTGGCTTGGTCTTGGGTCAGCGGCCACTTGGTGCCGTTCTACATTCATCAAATGAACCGGGTGAACTCTCGCAATGGCTCTGCCATGATGATAGCACCATACATTCAAATTGTGCTGGCAGAACAATAGGTGATCATTCTACAGTGTTCAAAAACTCAGCTAACAATTTTATTAATAAAACAGCATCAGTAAGAAGAGCTGCGAGTTCTATTTCACTTACCAGATGCAGGTCCATTTGACCCAACAAATGGCACATTGCTGTCAACGCCAAAGGATGACAGATCAATGGTGCTACACTCAGAAGCCAGTTGCTGTAGCGCGGCCAGCGACAAGGTAGATGTCATGCTATCAGACATGGACAACAGCGGATTATTGCAGTCTGATGTAAAGTTACTGGACAACGATACATTCCCGGACGACACATGCTGCACAGTGTTTTCTAGCAACGAAGCATCCTGGCACTGCAAGTACTCTATTATGTCATCCATGTTCAGGCCATTACTCGCCGAACCACTTCCACTGTCCAGCCGACTCTCGTTTTTGGCGACATCTTCATTACAGTTACGAGATGTAGTCGCAGTTTCAGGAATACTTCTAGCAGTGATAGCAGGTAGAAGATCAACGCTGCATCCCTCATCTACTGCTGCTGGTAACAAGTCACTGACAGCATCCTTCAGTGGGGCTCCCTCATCTCTGTTACACACATCACAATGTGTTATATTATGCTGCACAAGCTTATAAGTCAGGCATAACAACCTCGTTCAACCAACTGACAGTGTGTACATTAAATGCTGCAGCAACAGGCGTCAGTGATATGAAAACAAACGACTAACAACCATTTTAACAGCCACCTTCCAGCTTTACTTGGGTTAAGGCGACAGCACAATTGCAATAAAACAAAAATAAAATTGTTTTAGCGACACAAAAAGTGAAGTTAAAACAACTCAAATGCCCTCTGCATCAGTGGATTCTTTTTTCATAACTACGTAACAAGAGGCCAACGGCAGTTGGCAAAATGGACAGGCCGGAAGGAATTCCCCTTTGGAAAACAATCAAGTCAGCACTCCATATCAACAACTTCATCGGTGGCACTGATGTTGACAACACCTGTGACAGGATGAAGAAACCAAAGTATGGCCACGTCCAGAGTTTGCGTAAGTTTACAGGGAAAGTCATCTTATTTTGGGGAAACCAGATCCCTTCTAACATAGCATAACCACGGCCAAGGGTAGCCAATTCCAACAAGAGGTCAAAGTAATTTGACAAAAAGTGCCTCACGGGGGCCCATTCCCCGGTTAGGGGTCACCCCAGGGGGTCGAAAGTTGTACCATTGAATTCCTGGGGTAGGGTTTCCTATTAGTGTTCGATAGTAACTATAGGCCTAGGATGCACTGTTTGGCCACAGTGCACGCGCGTGACAACCAACCAACCACCAACGACCAACGACGTCACGACACAGCCTATCTCAATAAGCGCCTCTTTTACTAACGTAAAGTGAGGCTATTAAAAACCAGCTTGATCCACTCAGTCATTTTGAAAAATTCAGATGACAATCACACAACAGGTAAACTTTCAGACGTCCATTGGCCTTCACGGACATTTCAGTATCACTGCAAGTTTCACATTCCGACACAACTTGACCAGCTGTACAAAATGACACCAATAACATTTGGATACCTTCAGCATTTTGGCTCTGCCCATGAAAGCAAATATCAGAAGGGGATACAAAAACCTCACACAAACCCCATCTAACACTGTTAGCTTTGTCCAGACCGACCACTATGCCAAGTGGCATGTTGACCTGTCCATATGACCATTTACTGCACTGGCAAAGGCAAAATATACAAAAAGAGACCAGCTTATGTAAGACAAATATGCTAAAAGAAAGTAAATGTTAGACTCACAGGCCGCTGGCAGTAGATCGACTGATGAGGGCTTTCATGAGACATATCGATGCTGATCCATTTAACTCTGATTCCTCATTGCATTGCCTAGCACCAACAACACAACTTACCACTGACACGAAGAGATCACATGTAAGAACTGGTACCAATCTACAATAGTCTCAGGCTGAGCTGCCAGCTACCAACAGCCTCCCCAGGTGGCGGATAGGGGAACGACCTTCAGATATGGGGGTCAGCTGCAAACTAAGCAGACACTTGTTGTCTGACGAATAAGCAGTGGCAGACCTGCAGCGGCAGTGTCATCAGAGCGTGGAGGTGGTAGTCGGGTGGCGCTGTCTACTGCCACTAAGTATCCAC
>Ga0209339_1001320_pt1 | contig 10464 bp, 6 predicted proteins | sample OlaalgELextract3_FD_187376 | JGI IMG/M metagenome (GOLD analysis project Ga0209339, IMG submission 187376) | Olavius algarvensis symbiont microbial communities from Tuscany, Italy - Type A ELBA extract 3 (SPAdes) (version 2) | ecosystem: Host-associated > Annelida > Digestive system >...
CGAGCTTAGAACACCAGATACGACTCTGTGCTCTTTCAAGCGTCATCTCAAGACACACCTGTTTCAGCAGTAGTCTACGCTGCTGCTGACTGGTGGCTCAGCACCGTTTGTCTGGCGCCGTTGTGACTGTTTAGCGAGTTCGGCGTCGTTTACAAATACTCGGACTTACTTACTTACTTATTTACTTAAGTGATTAATATAACGCCAAAGTGAGTTGAAGAATCCAGCACTGCATCATTTTCGTTCGACATGACTTTTTGGGAACATCGGTGTATGCGTCTTTCAAACCGAGCAGAATATTTTATAATTATTACATGGAAAATAATTGTTGTTGTGTTCAAGTTGAGACAACAATCAGAAAGTATAGCGTAATTTCCGAGATCTTAACATTACACCCAACAACAAGTTCTGATCATTAGTGTAAATGCATCGATTCTTACTTTGTTATTGTTTTAACCCTTTAGACTTCAAAGGCAAATATAGTGCCACATTGAATAATACAAAGTTGGTACTGTACACTGGCCGTTGATGGGTGGGATGTTAGGGGCGAGGAGGGGCCTGGGTGGGCTGCGGCCCTGCCTAGTCCCCTCCTTGCTGTACCAAATGTTTAAGAGCCGACCCATCAACAGCCAGTGTAGCAATTAGCGTATTGCTATATGATGGTCTGTTGCTCTGCGGTTTTAATGTGGCGATTGAAGGGTTAAAGTTGTCACTGATTTTGTCATGTGCCACTGATGTGATACTTGATAACTTTGGACTGCAGGTGATGTTCATGATAGACTGTATTATGCTCATTTTTACCTCGTGTTTGTATTTCAGGAACAGCCGGATGGTAAGAAGGAAGAAAAAGCAGTTAATGATGTTCGGCTGCACGCTGAGGAGCATGAGCCGAAAAAAGACGCAGTAACATCTCCTACAGACTCGCCTAAGTTCGGGAAACCTGCCGCGACAAAACCGAAAGGTGTGAAATGTGGCAGCACGTTTTTATAGACTGTGTGGTAATAAGACTGCCTGTGGAACAATTTGAAATCGGAATGATCTTGTTGCATGCTGTCGATTTACGTTAATGCTAGATGTCCAGATATTGGCTTGAGATCAAAAAGTTCCGCCAATTGTGTCATGCAAGTAGAGAGTAATAGAGGATAAAGACAAACCCAACGTAAACACCACTTACTGCTGACCTGTGGAACAGGCATTTAGATCAACGTTTTCTACGTCACCAAATTATCTTTCAAATGAAAGTGTGATAATTTACTAGAGCTATTATTTGCAACACAGAAATGAGTATTCAGATGACGTTTAAAAGCAGGAAGCGAGCGACTGGGATTCGCCAATATGGAGAGGCAGGGAGTTCCAGATACGTGGGGCTGCAAAGCGGAAAGCCCGGGATCCAAACGATAGGTTATATTGCGGAATAAGAGAAGAGATAAGTGTGATGACCTTGTGGGCTGATGATGTTGCAGGAAGTCAGTGAGATATGGCGGGCAACCAGTACGCAATGCTTCGAAAGTTATTTGAGGAAATCGATGGTTTGCAGCACAAACGTCCACAAAACTTGTTTCTGAGAAAATCACAAAGATACAAAGGTCGTATGTCCCGTTATGTGGACATATGACATTTGTGCTTTTGACACCGGCACATGCTGTGACTGTTATTGATAAAATCACGATATTTTCAATGATGTAAACAAAACGAGCACTTTCGTCGAATTACTGGCAATAAATATTCTACGTTACATGTCATGAAGAAGTAACAAAGGCCTAGGAATTAAGTCAACTGCTGGACTTAAAACCTTCATGAAGAGTGGAATGGACATAGCACCTTTGTGCCTCCACTCACGTTTGATGAACTGCTTCAATAAAGTAATTTTTAAGCGCCTCACTTTACGTTAGTAAAAGAGGCGCTTATTGAGATAGGCTGTGTCGTGACGTCGTTGGTTGGTTGGTTGTCACGCGCGTGCACTGTGGCTAGGCCTATAGTTACTATGGAACACTAATAGGAAACCCTACCCCAGGAATTCAATGGTACAACTTTCGACCCCCTGGGGTGACCCCTAACCGGGTAATGGGCCCCCCGTGAGGCACTTTTTGTCAAATTACTTTGACCTCTTGTTCTTTGTTTCTGTAACCAGTTAAAATTCTGCGTTGCTGTTGTTTTGTAGATGAGATGTTGCAGCCTCACGAGGCCAGCGGTGACCTGCACGCCGAGGTCCAGCAGCTCCGCAGCGAGCTAGACAACCTGCGCCGTGCACACGACAAACGTCTTGCCGACCTCACCGCCGAACTCGACGAGGAAAAGAAGATCCGTCTTACACTTCAGGTCGAGATGGAGCGACTCAAGAAACGTCTGGCTGACTAAAAACGTGACCGTGCCCGTAGTAAACCTTTCGGCCACCTGCCAAGCGATGAAGGTGGAATTGCCGCGTTGCAGTTTGTTAACACACAACTCATTGTTAACGTACGTCGCTTTTTTGTTGTCGTTTCAACTCATTTTGTCGCTCGTAGCCGAGTGGAAGTCGAGTGTGCTTCTTCAATTGTGGTTCTTGTTTTGAGTAATGTTGATATTTTTGCTGCTAATTCACTAATATATTGTCAGTTATGAACTATCAGTCCCTTTAATGACACTTAAAGCTCAGACCAAACCATTCAGCTTAAGCTACCATCTATTGAGGCCTGATATGCCAGCTGTTTAGTCGAATTAAGATGTCGGAGGAAACACTGGAATATTGAACTAGAGTGTGACTTTTGTCCAGATTGCCCATGCCTACAACTAAAGTGCTTGGTTTGCTGGATTTTTGAGGCTGTTTCTGTTGTGAAAAGTTCTGGCAGTTGTAGATAAACGTCCTCGGAAGTCGTGGAATTTTGTGTGGTGAAAGAGTGGGAGCACTGTGCCTCACATCCAACCAATAATGAATTTATGCTGTTATGGTTGTGGTTATATTACATTTGTGAAGCTGTTTTAATGGCTGTGTTTCCTGTTTACAAGCATTGGCTGGTGGTTCCCTAGTGATCTGCAAGGAAACGCCTATAGCTCGATGAAGCTGTATTTTACACAGTGTGATGCCATAAAACAAACACAGTTATGTAATATTATGGTGCATTGTTCTAACCCATTGCACTCAATCGTTATAGCTGTAGTTATATTAAATAAGCAGAAACACTAGCAGTAGCTGGGAGTAGTGGTTGCCGAGAGATTACACTTTAGTGACTTCGTTGTTCTGCTAATAAATCCCCGACATTTAGCTTTTTTGTACTGATAATTTCTAATGCCACAAGAGTAGTTGCTCGGCTGACATGTCTGGTTGTGAATAGCAAAGTGGAAACTTTTGCTAGGCGGAAGAATTTATGTCTTGTGTACAGCACATATCATTCGATGTAAATAGCATTTTTGTGATACTAACGCTAAAATGTTTCTGTATTTCTGGTGTTGATATTGAAGTAGATTAAGTGCATTATTCATATATTTTGAAAGAATTATATTCACACTTGCACTGATTCAAGTCGGTTGACGGACATCACTTTCAATTTAACCCATTTGGTTTTCACAAAAATGGAAGAATTCCACCAGTCCGTCATTATGTGCTTGTATTTTTCATAATGAAATATTGTTTCGAGCAGTGCAGTGCTGGTTAGAAAGTAAAGCAGACATTTATTGTATGAAGCAGCGTGTGAAATTCTCCTACGAAGTTTTCTGTACATAACTTTTGCGTCGTACATTATTGAATTTAGAATATTTTATTTACGCCTTGTTGCTGCCGGTGGAACGTAAGCCGCAGACCATGTGTCGTCATCCAGCTCAGTCTTGTGTTGATGCCTCAATCTTCCTGCAGCTCTAACCTTCTGTCCACATGTCTTTCTCTGGATCTCTTTTTGTGAGTTATTTGATCACTCTGTTCCAGGATGTCTACAAATTCTAGAAATCATAGAAATACTGGAAATCTACTGGAATCTGAAATCCCTTCTGAAAATGCTGGAAATCTCCTGGAATTTGAATCCCTTCTGGAAATTTTCGGGAATTTAATTGCTCCTCCTGGATTTTTTTTGGTACGATAGGTCGATGACCGATAATTGGCAAGAATGACATCCAGTCATAAAATTTAGCTGCAGTCCAGTTATTGGGAACTGGCTAGCCTACCAAGTTTATTAACTTTTTTCTTATGCTTGCTACATTTACTGAGTAAACAGGATTACTCTGATCTCACAGATTAGCGACTCTACCTGATAATTAAACAAGAAGCTCAGCTATCGCAGAGAGGCCGCAAGATGCCACGTGTTGTTGAGTATTTTGGTTAGTCGCTGAATGCTGCTCTAAGTAGGATTAATATGGTGACTTTTGCAAATCTAGGCTCCGTCCGTCTACCAAGTTTGAAGTTCGTAGGCCTTTGCGTTCGGAAGATATGACGCATTTAGTGTGTCAGCTGTCTATCTACAACAGTTTCCCAGTTATTCGAACCACAATTGCAAAAAATCGTAATTTTTACGCACCCCGGCCTTCATTTTTTGTTTGTCTTGGGGACACCCCTGTGGCAATCACGCAAAACGTTGCATGAATGAAAGACAATTCACTGCTTGTCAAACCCCTTGCAGCATGTACCTATCTATCTTGAATAGTTTCCGAGTTGTATGATGCTTAATTCAATGTTTCCTCTGGGGACGCCCCTGGCGCAATCACGCTAAATGTTGTATGGATGGAAAGAGAATTCCATGCTTAGAAATTGTCTCGCTTCATGTGCCCATCTAACTATAACCCTTTCTGAGATACAGCGAGATATTTGTGAAAAAATTGTCATTTTATCATACCCCCTTGCATTCGATGCCCCCGTTAGGGGGGTTCCCGTCGGAATATCGACACCCCCTTTGGTATGGAAAAACTAGAATGGCGTCGCTACCCGATGGTGAATAAATTTCGAAGATATGTTTATTCGTTTTGTCGTGATCCACGAACGTGACAGACGGATGGGCGGACGGACACTGCATGACAGCATAGACCGCACTTGCATAGCATCGCGCGGCAAAAACTAAGTAAGGCCACGTAAAGTACATCGGGTAAACACGATCAGCATGTGCATGGGGCCATCACCATGTAAAAACTACTGGAATTTTGATAAAAAGTGTCCTGGAAATTGACTGGAAATTTGTTTGGTTGGATTTGTAGACACCCTGTGTTCCTCTGTGGCTATGTGGTGTCCAGTGTGTAGTGCATATATGGCAATGCTGTCGTCATTTATCTCTGCATGTGTCCAAGTCAGTTCCGTTTTCGTACTATCAGCCGGTCAAGGACGGGCTCCCGGTCATTTTTTTTAACAACTCTTCACCACCCAGTGTAGACTAGATGCTGTGTACATGTATTTTCCTACTGACTGATTTTATTAAAATAAATTGTGCTGCATTTTGTTTTCATGCAGTTTCATGTACAACATGTATTCTGTTTTGTTTTGTGTCTGTTTTGGGTTTATCTGTAAAGAACTTAAATCTAACGGTTGAACTTCAGGATACGGCCTCTGAACATGCATCCGGTAAATCCCATCGCTACAAGGTGCTTGAAGTTATCGTTGTTGGTGTTTCTCGTGTGTAGAGATGTAGGTGCGGAGTTGTCAACATACCACCCTGTATCATCACGTTTGTTTTTATGCCTCCACAACCTACGCTGCAGCTGAGGCATTATCATGTTTTGCGATGTAGTTCCGGCATCTGTCTCGTGCCATCGGTATTTCTTCTGCTTTGCAAGAATGCGGAATGGATTTCACCGAAATTTGCTGGAAATAATCACTACGACCAACAGATTAAATTATTACATTTTGGGCGAAATTGAAACTGGAACAAGGGAGCAGGATATGAATTCGAATCAGTGTCGACCGGTTTTGCAGCGATGTCAAACAGGTGCTGCCGCCTAGTGAATGAATTTACAAATTTCAGAGTACACACACGAGGGCAGATCCAATCACGGACATAATTTCACGTCAATATAAAGATTTGACTTACAAATTTCAAATAAAGTTATTACGAATTTTCAAAGCAATTTTATTTTTTGATTCAACAGTCACTTTAATTCATCTGATCGTTCATTGCGCACTTTAGCAGCGTGATTTACTTGCCGTGGTCATGCCAGTATGAAAAGCATTTACAACAGATGATGGACAAATGCAGCAGCAGAGGCATCATATGACCATGTGGTGTTTAGCTCTCTACTTTTACCTCGTCTCGGCAGTTGTTGATGTTTGTCGACTGTGTTTGTAACTTTGTTGGAAAGATGTCGGAAAAGTAGTTACAGTTGTGTCGTGAAACTTTCAGCATATGTCGTTAATTCGCGTTCGTTTTGAACCAAAATCCATATCAATCCACGATAAAATGTTATAAGAATTGTATGTTCATGGCAGTTTCCAGTTCACTGTATTTAAAGCAGGAGAGCCGAGCATTTAGTGTTTGCAGTTATCTGTTTTTCCCTCGATTTTCAATGAGATTCCTCAGTATTTCATAAGCACGATGTTATTACTGGTGTAAATGCTGTGCCGCTGCAGTAGCGTTGTGGCAGTAAATGCCGCCGAACGATGCTATAATTGCAGTTAACTCTGATAAAACCTAATCTGAAGCCATGTTTATAGCATGGTTCTGTTGCAGCCGTAGTAGCTTTATCCATTCCGTAATTCATCCAGCAGATGTCACCGTCCCGTGTCCGTTGTTGATGCAGTTGTGACTAACTTCTGGTTACAGTTGATTATGCCATTTCAGCGTTTGTCTTGGTCGTTTGTCGTATTGTTTGGATGGCAGTAATTTGTGCACGTGATCTGGTCCATAGCAAGCAGCCTCTGACGACCGCACATGCTGACACTGTTGACGAACCAGTTTGCTTATATATACATGTATATATTTATTTTGTTCATGTAAACGGCTATAAAACGAACACAGTTATATAATATTATGGTGCATTGTTCTAACGTGTACAGACTTAGACTTACTCTTCTGTTTACTTGTGGCTGTTAACAGTAACAGTAACAACAGTGACTTGTAGTGCACCCGTTACAATCAGACCGATGGCGCATTCCAGAGTTCACACAGTGTTCCCGGTGTAAGCAGCATGAAACAGAAAACTCTTCAGTTTGTTCTTGAATGAAGCAGTCGAACGCAAGAGTTCCAAGTCGATCGGCAGCCGATTCCAAGCACGGGGTGCTTCTTGTAGACGAAAACTTTGCGAGTGCTTGACCCACGATATTTTATACGATATGAACATCTGCAACCCTTCTTTGTCATGTCAAATCTCATATGTGCGGGCCTAGCCACCACTTGGGGGTCTCTGCAGCCGGCCCCAATCTAGAACCGCTCGTGCCGTTAATACCCATATTTGTGTTATTCCTAAAGTAGAATTGGTGTTTTTGCATATTTACATCTAGTAGAATAAGTAAATGTAGTTCGGTGGTTTAGCCTGATGTGGGCTGCGGAAGCTGCAGAATAGACCAGATCCATCTCCTAGCCGAATGGCATAAAAGCGACCTGAACCAGCCTTTTGTTTTGATAGGTTGAGTTTTGCTTCTGTTAGTGCAGTGGTTTTCATTAGTTGTTGTTTAGATTTTCTGTGTTGTCATTTGGTTGTAGTTACATTTGGTTAGGAAGACCAGTTTTTTTTGCACCAGTTAAGTGATCGGCGGGGAAGATCATCTCTGAAATGACATATAATGTTTGGAGTGGGACGCTGAACGATACTATACCATACTACTGTGCTGGATTAAGAATGTGTTCAGGCAGCGTGGACTAGCAAGGTTATTGAGAAAAATGGTGTAAAATTTGACAGTAACAGGGTGAATAAATTATTATTTTGGTTATGAATGTGGTAAGAATGACTTGAAAGGTGCAGATAATTTGCCGACCAGGTGTGTTACTTTTGATGCAGAGCAGATCAGCTGTTATTCCGTGACGTCTGTGTTTGTCAGTTGGATATGTGATTCATTTGATTGTACGATACTAGTGAACTCACTTTAGTACAGTAGTTCATTAGAGGTGTGCTGTGGGTAATAATAATAATAGGTACATTTATAGAGCGCCATATATGCTTACAATAGGTTACGGAGGAGCTGAAAGGCTACGGAGGTGCTGGTATGTAGCATTGCCATAGTCATGTGATTAAACAGAAAGATATGTGGGAATGGGAAAGGCAGTATGGGAATGGGGAGGGACTAGAAATTGTTCCAAGATGAGTTTCCTGTGTGAATGCATTTTCAACTGTGCTGGCACACTACCGGAGAAATGACGGACACTCGTCACGCAGTGTGAATGCTGTGTTGTTTCTGCATTGACTTGATAAACTAGTTCTTTGAGTTGGATGTTTTTGTCAAGTGAAACTAATTGTGAGTCAGGATTTGTTGTTTGTTGCAAACTGCTTCGTTGCGTTTAACTTGTTGTTTTGCAGTACGTCGTCGTCGCAAACAGAAACTAGAAAAGCTAGTTGATCAGCCACGGGTGTCGAGACTGAAGCCTCCGCCAGGCCTCCACATCTAACTTGGCCCTCCTGTGAACTTGACCTTTGACCTTCTGACCCCCAAAGTTGACCGTTTCATGCCCTTGCCCCGTGGACCACTACAATCAATCAATCGGAGCTTGTCGGTGACGTTGCTGTTCCTGTGAGTGTCCGCCAGGCTTTTCTGTTTTGAGCTGTCCGAAGCCCTGACGCGAGGCCGAGATTAAATTGGCGCAGATCTTCCTCCACCGTTCTTAGCCAGGTATGTCTTGGACGACCTGGACGCCGCCTCCAGTTCCTTGGGGCAGGCGATATGCAGGCTTGTAGAGCACGGGAATGATCTTGGACCACTTGTGCCAGGAAAATTGGTTCACTCGTTTTCAAAACGTTGTGTTCAAAACATCGGTAACAGGCAAATGGACGGACAAACAGACAGATGTTGAACATTATGCCTCCTGTCAGCCTCGACTGGCGGAGGCATAATGAGGAGGAAATTGGAATAGGATTGAGCTATACGACAAGGGAATGGTAATGACAGTGTAACTTTTTGGCAGTGGGAATGGCATACTGCAATGGAAAGGGAGTAAGCAGCAAACAGTCGTTTCTGTACACCTTTAGTACAACTCTGGTTCTTATTACATATCGTTCAATTATGCATAAGTAACACAACATTTCTGTTACTATTAGGCATGGTTTTTGAACATGACAGACAGTATATGTGTTTACATGTTTGACTTGAGTGCGTGTTATTTGAAAACATTCCATCGCTGTCAGCGACTCGGGAATGAACTTGAAAACTCTATAAATTACCGCTTCGTGTTAGATGTCGATAGCAAATGTTCGCTTACATTTAAACGTTGGCTTTTTGCAGCTAGGCCTAACGTCGTCGGCGCGTGTACAGCCTTTAGTTGCGTCATGCTCCGATTGTATTTTCGAGCGACCGACGCTTAAACAGTTCACAGTTTATGACCGTGCCTCTGATAAGAAATTAAACTACTTAAATTTTATTTTGTGTAAATTGTTATTTATACAGTAAATAAATTTATTGACTTTTTGTCTTTTTTGTAGATTATGGCTGTTGACGATTTTAAAATTCTAATTACCTGTAGTCAGACACCTGTAATGGTTAGCAAACTGGTCAGTTTCGGTCAATTTTGACACATGCACGATGTGTTTATTGTTAATGTGTTTAAAATTAATTCGCCAAACGGCTTTGGTGAATTTGTGCTATATAAATGTACTTATTCGATTTATATTAGACTAATGTAATTATTTCAAAACTGTTGAGTAGTAGACCTATACCAGTTATTAGTGAGTGTTATATGTCCTGCGGTGCACATTTTCGAAACAGATCGTGTGCGGTTGCGGTACTTTTGCGAGATTGCTAATACTAATTTGCAGAATTCCAGCACACGATCATAATATATCACATAGGATTAACAGTATGCTCGCTGGTGTCGCTGGATCAATTCAGGAATTCTCCAAAACTTTTCGGGAAGGTCTTTTGTTCAACATTCTGTGACTGCTTGCTAGTTTTTTTTGCAAGATACTAACTGAAGGTGGCGGTTTGGATTAGTAGTAAGTAATACGTTGTTCTCAATCAACGTAGTTACTCTACGCTAGGCCCGGTTAGTGCATGGGTGGGTGACCATCTTTGGACGGGTAAACTGCCTCGGTGCAGAACCAGGCACCCTGGCAGGCCTACTACAGCCTATGACCCCTGGCATCTGTGATTACCCGGCAAAAGCTGGGGGAGTAAACAGGCACGTCGCATGCCGGTATCCATGGTTTTGCAGTGTTCGTTGGTGCCTGGCAGAAGGGACTAACTAGCGGAGATCAGTGCTGACATATGGAAAGCGGTGATTCCAGGCCTTTTCGTTCCAGGGAGCGAAAAGTCCACAGAGAGAACTTTCGTTCCGTGGAACATTCGCTCCCGTGGAACTTTCGTTCCTCGGGAGCGAACGTTCCAAGAACTTTCGTTCCTATGAAACTGTCTTATCATGAGAACGAATATTC
>Ga0209339_1001321_pt1 | contig 10462 bp, 6 predicted proteins | sample OlaalgELextract3_FD_187376 | JGI IMG/M metagenome (GOLD analysis project Ga0209339, IMG submission 187376) | Olavius algarvensis symbiont microbial communities from Tuscany, Italy - Type A ELBA extract 3 (SPAdes) (version 2) | ecosystem: Host-associated > Annelida > Digestive system >...
TAACCAATATATTATTTAATTTTCATGCAGAAATTAAAGGAACCGGAAGCCGAAGTAAAATGATAGTCAATTTGTTAGTTTAAGCTCAGCCGTCGCAAAGAGGACGCGCGCTCCGTGTCGAAAATTTCGCTGACAGTCACTCAAGGTCAATCCAACTTAGGCTACGGTTGGGGCGTGCGCAGTATTCCCATGTAACTCTCTATCTTGTACCGTTTCTAAGACAATTAACGTGGAACAATGGCGTCACTGAAAATGGCACCATTCAATAGACCGACCGCATGACGTTCTATAATAACTATGGCCCTGTCTTGTATCGTTTCCGAGATAAAACGAGATATTGGTTGAAAATTGCGATTTTTCATACGATACCTGGCCTATGGGTGGTGTGAATAGATTCTGCAAAAACTCATGTCACATCAGTTGAAGCGTGTTACAGTTACAGACAGAAAATCAACACAACAGCGCAACGCTCGATAAAAAATAATAGCAGATTTTAATTTTATGTTCGAGAGCTTGCAGTGCACCGGATCGTTACGTATTTGTCTACGTCTAGGCCTATTTATAGGCCATTATTTTGCAAGGAGTAGGCCTAAGTAAGACTTAGGCAGGTGCGGACGAACGCAGATTAAGGCCTACCTTAACTAATCTATGGTGTAATAAACCTAGGCTATGCGGCTATGCCCCCGGAGAAGCGTGCAGACTTGTCAATACAGCACGGGTCTGGACGAAAATATCTGGAGGGTTGTGGCCCCAATCGTTTGCATAGGCCTATCTATCAAAATAAGTCTCAAAATTTGGCGGCGCGAGCCCCGCGGCGCCTATAGGTAAATAAGTTAAAGAACGTCCCGATTATCAGTAAGTTATACGTCGCAGCTTGCCCTACAAGCAGGTTTGCCAATGTAAAATAGCTGCAAAAATCCCGATTGTTTAGCTGTAGTATATTATACGACAGCAATGGCAGGTGTTTGGCGTCCGTCGTTCGACGTACGTCGGCCTGTAACAACGGCTATAAAGGCTTTGTGTTGAGCAGCTGCGTGTGGCCCCGGGGGCAGTGGCGACAGCGACTAATGTTCGTCGCCTGCCGTGACAAGAAAGCGACGTACAGCTGTTAATGTACGTGTCGCTGTCCGTCAGTTCTCGGCCTCAGACAAACCATCAATCTCGCACCTGTTCACAGACTCTTTGATGATTGGTCAGCAATCGTCACCTGACTGTTCCTTCATCTCGCACATCACAGACGCAAGCAGCATCTCACCTATAGGCCTAGATGAACCCTAATGTTCTCACGTCATATCCAGACCCGTATAGCCAGAAAATGCCACTGGGGGCTCTGCCACAGGCACGGATACACTGAACCGTCACCCCCTCCCACATTGAGGTCCGGGGTATTACCCCGGAAAAATTTTAAAATTTTGTTCGCAAAAAAGTCATGCAAATCATGTAGCCTACTGCTCGCGAGAAATGAGTCTCCAGAGTTGTACATTAGGCCTATACGCGTGCGCAGGCATAATTTTTGTACACTAAACATAGGTAGTTCGGGTTTGGGCGTTCGTTGCAGCATACTAAATATTTCACCTGATAACTTAGTCATTAGGTGAATTATGCGAACGCCCAACACATAACGTGGCAACTGGCAATTAAAATTTATTTAACGCGCGGTACCATCTGGCTAATAGCCCTATCCTCAGTATTCTGCCAGGAACTGTCCAATATTGTCAGCAAAGAGTCTTGTCAGCGAACTGGTTGTCACTTCTCAGCGAAATGTTTTGTCAGCGAAAAGTCTGGTTACCGAAGGACGTCATCAAAGTTTGATGTATTTATCAATGATCAAGGAACGTGGTGAAGCCTGCCACCGCGCAATACATAACCGCATTAAATGAATACAGTTAATCAAACCAAGAAATGAAAATCTCACTGACGTATAAATATATGCCGTAATACTGAGACAGGACATTAAAAAGAAAGTTAACTATTGCTAACAGGTCGTGCTCAAGTTGCTCAATGCCACATAACAGTCCTTCCGTTCGAATACGACAGTAGCAATACCTGCTCACAATCACATGACGTCCGACCGTTGTCACTACACAATGCTGTATTTCTGAGATACAATGATTTATAGTGAATGATACCGTTTATAATGCAAATGTCACGTGGTGCTTCACAGTAGCAACATTGACACCAACCTTGAAGAACTTTGTCGTTCATGAATGGCAGATTTGAGCCCGAGCTCTGTGTGACCTGGTGACCTACTGCATGGCCTTTGACCTACTAATCTAAAAGGCACTGACGTCATACTTGTCAAGGGAACCCAAGTACTAAACCTGAATTTTCTCTGACTTTCTGTTCAGGTTAGGGCCAGGCATGAGAGAGACAGACAGATGGACAGACAGATAGGGAGCAACACTTAATGAGCCACTGAGCCCGACGGGCGGAGACATAATATAATACTTTTCAGTTGACGTAAAGCACAATTAGAAGTTAGAACTCATCACTGCATTCCTTGCAACACAGTCATAAAACACCGTGAAGCAAATATGTAACAATAAGCGTTGTCAGCTAAGTAAACTCACACAACATAATAATCAGCTAAAATCATTCTAGTCAGTGATTTTAATGTAAATTTTCAATATAGACACGTATCAAGTGAATTTCGAAAAAAAACAAGCGCAAAGTCATCGACATCTCTAACAGAGTAATGCCAGGTGCTATACTCTGCACATTCACATTGCACACTTATAACAAAGCAATACGGTGATTGGTACACAGGCCGTTGATGGGTGGGCTGCTACATTTTGATACAGCGAGGAGGGGCCTGGCCGGGCTGCGGTCCCGCCCAGTCCCCTCCTCGCTGTACCAAATGTAACAGCCTACCCATCAACGGCCAGTGTATCAACTTTATATTAAACGGAAGAGGAGGACGGCGCCACTAGAACTATGACAGCTGCTCAGCTTCGCCGCTGCTGCGTGGCGTACGCTCATGTCCTAACGTGCGGTGAAGCATGGCGACAGTAACCGGCCAGTCATCGGGCCTCACCTCCTTCATCTGCATTATGTCTTCCTCCATCCGAGGCTTCTGGATCGACATGCGCTTGCCTGATACGTTGAGCAGCTTCAGCTCGAGTGGACCGAGCTTCAAGAAGTCCTGTCAGCATCACCAAATCATGTTGCAACTAATCATCGGTTTAAGTCTGCCACAGCATATACAGTGTATTAATTCGGAAATTTAATGTTACTTGCATATAATTTTATTCCTAATTCAAAAACTGTCTCGACTTGTAGCTGAACAGAGTTAAGTTTTTATCTTTGTTAAGACGTCATATTATCGAACCAAAATTCTACAAATTCTCTCCCCAAATTCTTTTCTACAAAGATGATGGCTAAATCACAAACAGTACAGTTTCAGCATGAAAGCTACGCAGTCAAGTGATAATTACCTCAAAATCTTCATCATCAAAATGATGAAATTCCAGAAACGGATCGCTGTCTCGAGTGTCAAGTGACCCATCGTCTTAATAGCACACATCAACAGACAGGAGTCAGGCAACTGTGTCCAGAGTCACTCGGCAACTTGAATCAACAAATATAGCCCAAAATAAACTCTACTGAAACTTAAATAAATGCTTTTATAATGCATCTTGTGATGAAAAGAAACAAGCAACATATAAAGATGAGACTGCCATGGCTGTGTGAGGGCATGCACGTTGTCACAAGGATCTTATTCTGGGGGGAAGGGGAGTAAAAATCAGTGGTCCATCATCAAAAAAGTGACACACAGTGTCAGATTTGGCAGAAATCCCTAGCTTTTGTGTACTATTTTGTATTTAAATGCTCCAAAATCGTTGATGGTTTGGGGTCTCCAGTGGGGGACCTTACGACGCTCCCCAGACCCTCTAGTCGGCCTGGGCAAGAAAAGCAAAGTAGGGGAGAGAAGAAAGGAAAGACTGAAAATAGGAAAAGATTTGCTTCAACAGCTGTAGGGGGACAGATGCCCCTGAAGACTGTTACTAACAATGTGAAGAGCAGTCGTATTCAACGCGCTTTTGTTCTTCTCCTTCTTCTTGTTCAGAGTCCTCTTCATCTTGCTCTTCGTCATGCTCTTCTGCTCTTGCAGCTACTTCACGTTGCTTCATGTCTGACTGTTCTCCTGTCTCTTCTTGGTCTCGACTGGCATGCAGCTGGTCAAGAAGAAATATTTTGTCCTCAACATCTTGGTAGACGGCGCTCTTTTGTCGCTTTGGTCTCTGCTGCTGCTGCTGACTGTGAAGCACTGACTGAGACGTGTCAGAATCTGACATCAAGAAACACAAGATGATTAAACATCAATAAAACGGTGTCTACACAAATAACACTTCCACTCAACAACGACAACGCACATTTAGTGATCTCGTTAATCACACGTGACCAACAGTTTTGAGCGGATGTTATCGGCCACTTTTTGCTGTTGTTCGATGTCACTCAGACTGCATCAGTTCACGTAAAAAGTCTACACGTCACATAAAAACCAGCAGCCAGCCACATCTATACAGTGACATTTAAATACTTGCGAGCCACAAGAACGGACAAACGTTCAATAGCTTCCAGCAGGTACATTTAAGCGTGAAAAATTAATTAGCAAGTATATATATTAATGTGACTTGGCAAACAAAGACTTCTGATGGGCTGTGGTGCCCCCAATTTGGGATTTTGCAGTATGCCAGTGGAACTAGACAACAACGTTAGTCAAATCAAGACTAACAGACAAACCACATGATTGATCAGCGCCAGTAAGGTGAGACTGCGTCATCTCAGCCACGTCAATCTCTAGTAACGTCTTCTTCGACAAATTCTCATTGTCCACAAACTGCGTCATGAAAAAGTTCCTACAACAAACGAGTACACAAATGCACTTACTGCTTTACAGTCATTTTTCCGGTAAACCTGGTTTAGCCGACTGCATCTTGATTTTCCTCCCCTTTTCCGTTTGTTCCAGACCTGTGCACTCAGCTCGAACAAGTCAAAACTTTTATATCCTCCTTGACACCATCCCACCTAGTTTTCCTCGGATGACAAACAAGCATACACATAAATACAGATACAAGTATATTGAATGTTTGAGGCGAAAATAAACCATAGACACTAAGACAAGATGACTAAGTAGATTATCTGAAGACAACCAGAACTGACAACTAGAACATATCAGACATTAAATCATCACCTGCATACATCACAGTGCATCAGAATGCAGCCATTTTTTGAACTCGTCCGAGTTTTGACCCGTATTCTTGCTCCCATAAAAAAATTCATGATGATATGTTAAACGGTTCAGAAGTTATCGTGTTGACAAACAAACAACACGGCCACAAACAGACACTACTGAAAGCAGTACCATCTCGCTATGCTATCACTTTGTGGGTGGTAATCGGTATACCAGCATGCCAAACTGGTCACTGAAATGAAGTAACATTACTCAATGACGCAGCATTATAGAAGTTTGTGAAATGATGGAAGAACTTTTACATACTGAAGGTATCTGAAGAAGATAAAGTAAGACACAATGATTCAATACCAGCAATGGAGTGTTTCACCACAGAAAGTATAAACATTTAATTATCGGTATGGCATTCAGCAGCAGATATAGGAATGCATATGACTTTACATACGGTGTGCATAATCCGTCACAAGTCACAAATCAACCAGCTGTGCATAATGCCGGTAGAACATTAACAAGCAGCATCACAGGACTACAAACAGAAGTTTTTGCTGCACTATTTTGTCCGATACAGAATGCATATCAGTATCCAGACATCACGTGACCGGCACATTACCGGCTCAGTACTTTCGGTCGTCGGGCCTTCTCTGTCGGAAGTCTGACAGTCTGGAACTTGCTACCGGACAGTCTCCACAACCTGGCGCTCAGCAGCGACAGCTTCAGACAATCACTGAAGACAAGAACCTATTTTGTCATTACCACTCAGCAAACACATTGCAGTAAAGATGCCTCATGACTCTGCGCTATATAAATCTATTATTGACACTGACATTAACATGTACAGTAACATCAAAGACCTGGAAATGTTCAGATCTTCCACCTGGCATTCAAACAGTTCACTGAGTATCTCTAAGTTCTTATCTTCTAACTTCTCAATGGTACGGAACAGATCAGCAACTTCTTTGCGATGAATTTCCGTCTAACAGTTATCAACAACACATCAGAGTGTGACATACTTCAAAACCACAGACTTTAGGCTGTCAATATTAAATGGCACAAATCACTTTGTAATCCATGAACCATGTCGTTGCATGCTTTCTTTTTTTTCTTTCGTTTATGAGGTGGTATGTATTCCCTTTCACTACCAGTGCTGAGGCCTGTCTCGCGGGTTGGCCCAATGCACAGCCTCAAGGATGGGACAAGTGTAGTGTAGCGCGACACCATCAGGCTTGACTGACGGTGTGTGTGAAGTGTAGATGCTGCGCGACTTGTCTTTTCTCGTAATGGACTCTGCCAGCCCACTTGCCTGCAGCCTGATCACAGCCCACCCGAGAAAGAGGTGTGTATAAGGGCTAAGGAACGGAATGGGGGAGGAGACAGGAGAGGCCTTGTGACACGACGTTTAACCTGCTCAACTTTGTAACCACTGTTTCTCTGATGGCTAATAGCCACTGCATGACGGATGGCCTAGCCCTAGCGTGCCTCACGCTGTAGGCCCCGGGCCTAGTTCAGCAACACGTACAAACAGAGCCATTAATGGCCTACCGATACATGCAGTAATTCGTCATCTGTTATCAGTGGTTCAAGCAGGGACTAATACTAAGCGCCTCTAAACCGAGTATTAGCAAACGGTCACAGTTTAAAGAGGACACCGTCGAACCTTCTGTGCCTGCCCAAGAATTTAATCTCAAAGCATATGCCGCTATAACCGGACACAAATGATCCGTTCAGCCTCGGCCTTGAACCCAGACTCGTTGGTCACTGTAGCCAGGTAGCACCTACCCTGACGCTACCATTAGCGCCGCCGGGGCAGGCTGACAAAAGCATGCACAAAACCAGAAAATATGGGAATGGTGATAAGGTAAATACAGAGAACAGCAAATTACTTCTCGAATCAACCAGTCATTGTCGACGACTTCACGACGACCATATTTGTCCATTCTTGCAACTGCTTTCTGTAACATTGCAATGCCAGCTCATTATAGTTGTAGATGCTTACTGAATAAAAATAATAATTTCAGCAATACGTAGGTGGAAAACTAAGCTTATTATTGCACATAAAATCAACCCATTGTATCGGTATTGTACATGGCATGGCAGCAATGAAATATTTGTCATGTTAAGTATGAAACGCACAGCAAAACAGAAGATTATAGAAAAATGTCAGATTGGCAGTAGATTTCAAATGTGGTAACAGTATAATGTTAACAGTGACACATACAATCAACGAAGCTTGAAGCTTCCTGCTAAAACAGCACAAGTACAGACAACATAACAGCTGATGTGCACGTATTTAGAAAACTCAATTCATACTTAAAATCATACTGTATACAGAATTATAGATTTTAACTTTCCACAAATTCTTTCCTCCATATATCGCTGGTATAGGTCGGACGGCTTTCACAGACTTTGGGACTGTGTTTGGGTTTCTTATGCTCACCAGCTCAGCTTATTTCTTTAATTTTGTTTGTTATTTTCTGTTTAATTCCACTTGGCTAACTAACCCAACAAACCATCAGCTTTTAATTGTACATTACACGTTACATAATTGTATCAATCAATAATTTAGATGTATTTCTTACATTTAAGTTACATACTGCCGGTTACTAGGGTGTTAATTTAGCAGTTACTTTTCGAGACACTGAAACAGCAGTCAGCAATCTCATCTGGTCAACAACACACAATGGGCAGCAGAGAGAAAAAGTGGCTGCAGATGTAAGCAGTCACCTCGGTAGCAATATATTTCTGTTTGTCGAGTATCTCCGCTTTGGCTTTCTCAATTTCCGCCTTTGCTCTGTTCAGTGTTAACCGTAAGTGATCTACACAGTTGAACAGACATTCACAACTGAACCATATTACAGTTTGCACTACTTGTTATCAACAATTAGGCTTTGGTACATGCCGCAATATACAAAGTCCGACCTCTAACATCAAGTTAATTCTACAAATAAACAAAAATGTCATACTGGATATCTCCGTAAAGGATGCTTCCATGTCCACCAATTCTTGTTCAAGTAAGTGGATCGTTTTGTCATTTTCATGCTGTCCTCTGTCACGAAACTGTTTCCAGTAGGACAACTGACTGTCTTTTCTGGTGACTTCTTCACCTACGCTGACCAGCTGCTCTTCAAGCTCTGCAGTCAAAACATGATCAAGAGAGATAACAGAGTTTCACAAACGTGCACTGCTTGTGCAAATGTTACAAATGATTGTCAATCTAAGTACTTTAAAGAGATCAGTATGTTTTGAACATCGCCCTAAAATTTTCTTCTCTATATGTGACAATTCATGCAAAGACATGATGTTTATAAATTTAGCTGGACAGCATGCAAACCATCTCATCCTGAAAACACAAAAATACAAAGTACATGTCATAATTCTACTTTGATGGACTAAAGGGATTACAGTGGAGTAAATTAGATATTAGTCAAGCATTTTAAGTAATAACTTGTAAAAGTAATATTTTTAACAAATGACAGCTGCAATAAATAACTTTCAGTAACATTTAGTATTTCTGTAAAGCTCAGCTGTTGCAGAGAGACTGCGCAACGCTTCGTGTCATTGAATATTTTGCTAAGTCACTCAACATCATTCGAAATGACACTGTTGAATAGGACCTGTGTAAGTCGCTATTAATATTGCATTTAAATTATGTCCGTATCTCGTGCGGTTTCTGATATATTTAGCGCCAAAAAATGGCAAAAGCTTGGCTGCTGTTTCCTATTCGCCTTCCACAGTAACTATGGCCGTATCTTTAACCGTTTATGAGATATTCAGCTCCAAAGAATAGCGTGACCTTGAAAACTGGGTTAGGGATTGTTCAAGGTCATTGAAAATGGCGCCATTAGATAGACCATATACAACTTTCTATTGGTCCACCAATGAATACAGCTCTATCTTGTACCATTTTTGAGTAATTTGACGTCGAATAATATCGTGACCTTGAAATTTGGGTTAGAGGTCACTCAAGATCATTCAAACTGGTAGCATTCGAAAGCGCGGGTATGGTATCCTATTCGCCTTCCATGGCTCTATCTTGCATCATTTCCGAGATAAAGTGAGATATTGGTCAAAAATCGTGATTTTGTCATACCACCCTCGCATTCGATGCCGCCCCCGTTAAGTGGGTCCCCGTCGGAATATTGCCATCCTGTTTGGTATAGAAAAACTAGAATTGTGGGGCTACCTGACGGCGAAAAAACTTTGAGAATATGTATAATCGTTGAGACACAATACTGGCGTGTGATGGACAGACAGATGGACGGACAGACGGACATTTTGCCACGGCATAATCCGAGCTATGTATATGCGTCGTGCGGTAAAAACTGAAGAGGCCTTACATCTGAATTCATCAGTATCTACAGTGTTAAACGAAGAAGCACAAATTCAAAGGACAAAACAATACTGTAACAATATTAAATATGTTTCCATGCACTAAAATATAACTCTATAAAGTAGTAAAATTAATAAAGCTAAAATCTGGAAATTCAATGAACGAATGCTAAATTTTTAGACACAATTAATAATAAGTAAGTGCAGTCCCAATGGCCGATGTGATGTGCAGCCTTCCCTTTTCCGTGACCTCAAAATTGCTCTGTCAGTTACTCCTAAAGATAACCTCTCTAAAGTTTAAACGTTGTATGGTTTTCCATTTTCCAGTTAACAGTAAACAGTGCACAGACAGACAGACAGACAGAATGTAATGCATAATGTTGCCCTTTAGGGGAGAGCCACATAATAAACCTTGAATACATTACTAAGTTTCAGCTCTACTGAACTATAACCAGTGTTGGCATGTGTCAGTGGATCATTACAAGTTAAATTTAAGTTGCAAATATACGTAGTTATCATATCATCTGAAATGCTGACAAACATTTTAAACAGAACTGTGACTACATAACACATGCACATTATACTGCACTGAGAGTCTGACACTCACCAGCCAGCTGCTGATTGTTGGCTTTATTCATCTCCCAGTTCTGCATCATGTGTGCTATCACTTGATCTTTGCTAACAACATCCTTGTCATTCAACATCTTCTCAAACTCTCTTGAAGTTTTCAACAAATTACTGACTGCAGCTTCCTGGTCCTCTTTCAATTGTCTGTTCTACACACGTGATTCAAAATCCACTCAATAACATCACAATAATGACAATGATGACTGCAATTACTTCAATTCATTGCTCTAATGCAATGCTGCTCTGAAACGCACACAGTGACTAAGTTAAGTGACAGCTGATGGCTCCGTAAGTCCACAGAGTACACTGTGTCTC
>Ga0209339_1001322_pt1 | contig 10461 bp, 4 predicted proteins | sample OlaalgELextract3_FD_187376 | JGI IMG/M metagenome (GOLD analysis project Ga0209339, IMG submission 187376) | Olavius algarvensis symbiont microbial communities from Tuscany, Italy - Type A ELBA extract 3 (SPAdes) (version 2) | ecosystem: Host-associated > Annelida > Digestive system >...
GGTTGGCTATAAAGGTCACAGGATGTTATCCCGTTGAATTCGTTTCGCATGTTTCCTATTCGTTATTGTTGACTGGTATACACGTAATAGCACCGTTGTCGAGATTAGCCACGAAACGCCCAGATTGCCTGTTTCGCCTACCCCCTCAAGTGCAAGAAAGCGTCGTTTTCACGTACCGCAGCCCACATTTTTGTTCCCCTGAAGACGTCCCTGCGATTATCACGCAATATGTTGCATGGATGGAAAGACAATTCAGTGCTTGCCAAAAACCTTGTAGCATGTACCCACCTATCTGCAACAGTTTCCCAGTTATTCGAACCGCAAGTGCCAAAAATCGCCGTTTTCACGTACCGCAGCCCACATTTTTGATTCCCCTGGAGACGCCCCTGCGACTATCACACAATATGTTGCATGGATAGAAAGACAATTCAATGCTTGCCAAACCCTCGCAAATGTACCTATCTATATTCAATAGTTTCCGAGTTATACGATGCTTAAGTCAATGCGTAAGTCCAAAAATCTCTATTTTTGCCACATTTTGGTTTCCCCTGGGGACGCCCCTGGGGCAATCACGCTAAATATTGTATGAATGGAAAGAGAATTCGATGCTTACAAATTGTCTCGCTGCATGTGCCCATCTAACTATAACCGTTTCTGAGATACAGCGAGATATTGGTCGAAAATCATTTTTTCATACCCCCTTGCATTCGACGCCCCCGTTAGGGGGGTTCCCGTGGGAATAGCGCCACCCCGTTTGGTATGGAAAAACTAGAATGGCTTGGTCACCGGAAGGTGAAAAAATTTCGAAGTTATCTTTATTCGTTTTGGCGCAACTCACGAACGTGACGGACGGACAGACGGACACCGGGTGACATCAAAGACCGCGCTTATGCATCGTATCGCGCGGTAAACATGTATATATCGCATACAATTTCAGCCACTTTGCCATTTACCTACCAAAACCTATTAAAATTCGTGGAAATTTGACGAAGTTCTGACAGAAACAAAAATGCACAGTTTTTATCGAGACACGGTGTATATTGTCGGAAGTTGTAATTCTTCACGCTACAGAAATATAACATCCGATAAGTACTATGACACTTTTATTACTCCGCGTTTTTTTTCTGTCTGTGAGCAGGATAATTGACGAAAGCGGTAACGGACATCGACCAAACATGGTAGGCATGGGCGATGGGGTGACACTGAAGTGATTAATGTTTGCTGTTGATCCGTATCCGGATGTGGATGTAGAAGCAGTTTGTCAATTTCCTTAACACCGGCAGATGGGAATGTTTTAACGATATACTGTCACTCACCTGGAATGGACGCTGCAGCGTTCTTATCAGCTACGGCATTTTATACGATATACACTGTGTCGCAAAAAAGGGTGCCACTTTTATTTTTGCAATAACTTTGGCAAATGTAGACCGATATTAATAATTCTTTCACTGCTGTATTCTCAGATCTACTGTTGAGGAAGGTCGTATTAAAATTTACCTCACCTCAAGTCTGTTGCCGCACTACCTTGCGAAACTTGAATGTGCAGCTGTACAACTTTACAAGGAAGTTATTTAACTCAATATGGTGCAATAACGTTTAATTTCAATAAATGTCTACCAGGAGTGTTATCTGCTTGTTCGTATGTCTATGCAGATAAATTTAAAGCATGTGTTCATAATGTCTGCTTCCCGAACGCACGCATGTTTTGAGTCGTACACTCCACTGGTCAATGGATGCGTCGATGACGTCTTGTTCAATGCTGCTCTCCAAACGTTCAGCGACACTGTCGCAGTTCGTCAACATTTCGAATCTTTGTCTGGTAGACGCGCTGCTACATTGTAGCCCAGATGTTGTAATCCATCAGATTAAGATTTGGACTGTTCGGTGGCTACTGTTCCGGTGAAATAAAACCCGGCGCGTCTCTCGACGTAAGAGCTCAATTGTCTCACGAGCACGTTGTGCTGGAGCACTGTCCTGCTGAAACACGAACTCATTCTCTGATATCTGCCTAATGACTGGCAATAACTTCTGCGTAAGCAGCACGTCGCGTAATAAACACCGTTTATATTCACCCCCGGCTCTACAAAAAAACAACTCTGTGCAGCCGAGTTCTGAAACTCCGACGGATACCATAACGGTTTCGCTGAATGTCGGACGTGTACGAAAGAGACGTTCCGATGCATGCACGCGTTCGGGAGGCGGACATTTTGAACACGTGCTGTAAATTTATCTGCACATACATACGAACAAGCAGATAACATTCCTGGTAGACATTTACTGAAATTAAACGTTATTGCACCATATTGAGTTTAATAACTTTCTTGTAAAAATGTCCAGTTGCGCATTCAAGTTTCGCAAGGTAGTGCGGCAACAGACTTGAGGTGAGGTGGTCCTTTTAATATGACCTTCCTTAGCAGTAGATCTGAGAAAACAACAGTGAAAGAATTATTAAAATGGTCTACATTTGCCAAAGTTATTGCAAAAATAAAAGTGGCACCATTTTTTGAGACACAGTGTGCAGGCTATATTCAGTCACCACGGGGCGACAATGTTCAATCAGTGATGTTAAGTCTTGGTCTTAGTCTTGGTCTTGATCTTGGTCTTAAGACCGAATTTTACCATCTTGGTCTTGAGTCTTGGAGTTTTCGGTCTTGGTTTTAGTCTTGTCTTCCTTGCTGTTGGTCTTGACTTCAGCGGTCTTGCTTAACGCGAGATGACAGCACCAGCAGCGAGGACGCCTAGTTCTTCATCACCACCGAAAAGAGCAAGAGTGTTGCTCTTCGAGCATTACCCAAGTAATGCTCAACACGATGCTGAAGCAGGTCAACAGCAAGAAAGGCAGCTCCAAGCCTACGTCAACCGCAAGAACTCTGTAGCATAGCAGAGTTTTCTTTCATAAGCCCACTGCTTGAGCGCACACTGTGCCTACCTACAAGCTCTGCTCGGCCGGCTGAACGAGTGTTCTCTCAAAACAGCTTTACTGGTGAGACCACACTGTTCTCGTGACTGACAAACTGCTTGAATCACATAGTGGTCCTGAAATGCAAATAGTCTTGCTTCTTGGTCTTGGTAGTTTCGATCTTGGTCTTGGTCTTGGTCTTGCCATTAGTGGTCTTGTTAACATCACTGTGTTCAATTAATAATATTAACACACAAATTTGCGTATATAGGCCTAATAATTCTACATCATACAAACAACAGAAATTCGCTGTAGCCTTTTTGTTGCGCATCTGCAATGCGTATGCGCGACTTAGCTATAGGCGGAGTATCTGTCTGTCCGTCTGTTACAGTTTGGTATTAACTCAAAACTAATAATCGTAGGATCTTGTGGTTTTCGCCAGCGGCTAGCCCAGGAAATCTAGTTTTTTTGAGACCAAACTTCCTACCCCTGTCGCAGGGAACACCCTTGCGAAGGCTTCAAACGACACTACGGTGGGACACAACGGTGAAAACAAGAACCTCAGCTGTCGCAGAGAGACCGCGCGACGCTTCGTGTCATTGAATATTTTGCTAAGTCACTCAAGATCACTCAAGGTCATTCGAAATGACACTGTTGAGTAGGGCATGTGTTAGTCTCTTTTAGTATTTCATTGAAACTATTTGTATGTTGTATCGTTTCGGAGATATTCAGCGTCAAGAAACGGCTTGACCTTGAAACTGGGGGTAGGGGTCGTTCAACGTCATTAAAAATGGCACCGTTCGATAGATCATATACGACTTTCTATTGGTCGGCCAATGTAAATATAGCTGTATGTTGTATCATTTTCAGATTACTTGACGTTGAATCATCGTAACCTGGAAAAGGTCACCGAAGGTCATTCAAACTGGTACCATTCGAAAGCTTGGGTGCGGTTTCGTATTCGCCTTCCATAGTAACTATGGTCGTATCTTTAACCGTTTATGAGATATTCAGAGTCAAAGAATAGCGTGACTTTGAAAACTGAGTTAGGGGTTGTTCAAGGTCATTGAAAATGGCGCCGTTCGATAGATCACATACGACTTTCTATTGGCCCGCCATTGTAAATATAGCTCTATCTTGTACCGTTTTTGAGTTATTTGACGTTGAGTGATATCATGACCTTGAAATCTGGGTTAGAGGTCACTTAAGGTTATTCAAACCGGTATCATTCGAAAGCTTGGGTGCGGTTTCCTATTCGCCTTCCATAGTAACTATGACTCTATCTTGCATCATTTCCGAGATAAAGCGAGATATTGGTCGAAAATCGTGATTTTTTTCATACCCCGCTTGCATTCGATGCCCTCGTTAGCGGGGTCTCCGTCAGAATATTGCCATCCCGTTTGGTGTGTAAAAACTAGAATGGTGGGGCTACCCGAAGGTGTAAAAAGTTGAAGGATATGTGTAATCGTTTAGACACAATACCGGCGTCTGACGGACGGACAGACGGCCGAACGGACAGACAGACAGAGATACAGACATCTTACCACGGCATAGTCCGCGCTATGCCTACGCGTCGCGCGGTAATAATGCATATTTTTAAAACTAATAAATCGTTATGTCTCGGAAACGACAGAAGATAAGCACATATTTACAGTGGAAGACCAACATGAGATCGCATACGGTCTTTCGATGGGTACCAATTTCGATGACGTTGAATGACTTTGAATGAGCGTAATGCACCACCTTACGCTATATAGCTTGTTTTCCTGAGCTGGCTGTATAGAATTGAACGAAGATAGACTCATACTATCACTTCCTCATTCACTTGTCAGCTCATCTCTGTCATCATCACCACTCTTATCATCCATCACTCTTTCACTCCAGGCTCAAAACGTAACTTTTCAACAAATCCTCCCCACCTTAACACTTCTTCTACCTGGACTGCCTTCACTATCAGCGGCAAAAGATAGCCCCGGATCTGCAGAGTTCAGCGATGTACACAAACTCGCAGGAAGAGTGACCTCTAACCTAGGTCACGATATTCGTTGACGTCGAATATCTCGAAAATGGTATAAGATCGAGCTTATAGTGGCAGACTAATAGGAAGCCGTATATTGTCTGTCAAATATTGTGCCAAATTCAGTGATCTTCAATAGCCCCTAACCCTGATTTCAAGGGCACGCCATTTTTCAGCGTTGAGTATTTCAGAAACAGTATACACTATACAGATAGAAACATAGTTACGATGGAAATAGAATACTAATAAGAACTTACGCCCTACTCAACGGGTGCGATTTCCTCGAGTAACTTAGCGAAATTTTCAACGAGACGGAGCGTCGCGTCGCGCAGTCTCTCTGAGACTGCCGAGCTTCTCGTAAATACATAATTTTACATAGCATCTCGTAGGGGGATCAGTTCGAGCGAGACCATTAAGTGATACTGGAGTTGCGTTCGTATATGACGCAGGTGCGCGATCTGTTAGTGGTAGCCAGTCATGTCTCGACTCACTTCCTCATTCACTTGTCAGCTCATCTCTGTCATCAGCACCACTCTTATCATCCATCACTCCTTCACTCTTTCACTCCAGGCTCAGAACGTAACTTTTCAGAAAATCCTCCCCACCTTAACACTTCTTCTACCTGGACTGCCTTCACGATCACGGGACCGGACCGGACTTATCGTGCTTCTCGATTTATTTTTAGTTCGTTCCGTGTGTTTCATGTGGTGGACTAAGCTGGCTACACGTCAGCTTTTTACTGCACGTTAGATACACTGTAGCCTATCGTGTCGTAAGTTCTTGTTAACATTACGTGCATACTTTTGTGTTGTGTGAAGCAGTGAAAAGAAGCGTGATTCACTACTGACAAAGTCCAATTCGGCGCTTATAATTAGCGATGCCAAATCGTTCGACGCAAACTATATGAAAAAGTCTTTGTCGAACGTAACATATTTGCCCAGCGGCAATAATGAAGGTAAAGAGAAGGAAGAAGTAGTAGAAGAAAATACGCTGACACAGGGATATGGTTCACAGCCGCCTGGCGCCGTGCCACTTCCGGGAATCTTCATCAGTCGCTACGACCCGTCGGACGTTGACGAGTGCGACGGCGGATCGTTGTACGGCGACAAGGCACCGCGCGAACGCAGCGAGTCTTACAGTGCTGGTGGCACACGCTGTACGTTGATGGTGGGTCGTCCGGGCGCCGGAAGCAGCTGCAGCAGCAGCGCCGGTCTGTTCGCGTCTCAGCGATCACTGCCGTGGTCGAGCAGGTGTTCGTCGCGTCTGGGGGTTGGCGACTCGGGGTGGGACGGCGACGTGTCGCACGACGGATCGCAGTCAACAATGTGGCGCAGAGACTGGACCGGCGGACCGCACTGGACCGGCGGACCGTGCGGTGACGTCGTCGAGCGCACTGTCACTGCGTATTCGTCGATGAATTTCTTTTTGCCGTTCAGCGTCCAGCGGCGCCACTCCGTGTCCACCGCCGAGCGGACGTTAGGCAAAACATCGACGTCGACGTTCGACGGTCAGCGCGAGACAGTGGCGCAGCTCGAAGACGATCGTACGAGTCGTCAAGTGTCGGTGAAGTCGAAGACGCCCGGTGACGACGACGAAACTCAGAGTCAGTCGTTGCGTGTCGCACGCGACGTTCAACTGAGCATCTCGTCGTCGAGGTCGCTGTCGGAGATCGAGTCGGCAGTTCTGAAGGTGATCGTCGACGACGAAGACTCGGACACGACCGCTGGACAGCGACGCCGACCTCTGACGACTCCGATAAAACGACGAGCCCTGCGACAGAGGAAAGCGCTGAACAGCCGGCGCGCCGAGATGACAACGATCTGGATCAACCATCACCGTCATCAGCACACCGACGACTCGGAGGTCGAACGACGCGTTGAGCGACTTCTGTACGAGATTGACCACAGCGTCACTGACAGCGTCGACGAATCCAAGATTCAGTCGCAAGAGTTTGAAATGATGTCTGACTAACTGTTTTATTATCGGTCTACAAACGATCTCTGTCGGCGACTTCTAAGCGACAGACGATTAAACGATAAAGTCGCCCTCGCCTTAATGCAATAGCACACTAACCTTTGCTCTATCTTTGACACAAATCCAAAACCTAACGTTAGTCGCTTTGTCAACTGACTGCATCCACTCTCACTAAACATCTCGAGCAGGCGTTCGGCTTTATACTTTTTTGCTGACCAAAATGGTGTAGATAACTGATATAAATAGGACATTATATAATGAATATTATTATGTCCCTGACCGCAGGGAAGGGGGCAATAAGCGTTGCTTTTGTCCGTCCGTCCGTCGCATATATACCGAATAATTCCAGAACCCAACGGCCTAGCGTGCCCAAATTTGGAAGGAAGGTTAGATGCGACTCGCATACCAATTTCGAGGTCAAACGGTCAAAGGTCAGGGTTAGAGGCGGGCGGGGGTATACCGTGTCGGCCGAACCCGGCATCTACACTGCTTGTTTAGAACGTACTGCAGTTAGCAGTATTTCACTGTTCAAACTTGGCGTTCGTGTGGACTGGACATAATGCACTGAAGAACGAAAAATGCTCGCAGAACATCTGAATTGAGTCGAGGGTATCAGAAGTACGAGACGAAGAATAGGTAAAGTCGAGCAGTCGTGTAACGTTGTCGGAAGTCGTCTCTGTGCGTGTTGCACGCCTAATGGTTGCAGGAAATAGGAGACACTTCCGCAGCTATACGTCTTCTACTTCAGCCAACTGCCGATCCAAGCTAATTTGCCGTCAGCTTCGTTGACATGCGCCTGGCTGGCTTGGACCTATATCGAGCATGTCTTTCTGTTGTTATTAGTCGTCGCTGTATTTCTAAGTGAAGTATGATCAAAACAATTATTTTCCGGCTTCTAGTGGTCTGGCTGTATCATAGCGCAAATACGATAGAACCTATGAAGCTACGGCAACTACAATGCAAAGTAATGCACAGCATAACTGTTGTCAGCCCGCGACTACTGACTGTCGGCGATTCTGTCGTTTTTGTTTGCTTTTCTTTTTAATTTTGTACGGTGCCCCTGCAATGTCTTTGACGTGATAGTGTCACCTTAATCAGTACATTGTTACTTACTTACTTACTTACGTCTAATGCACTAAGTGCAAACGGCATCCAAAGACAACAAAATCGTTGATCCAAAGATCGTCTTCAGCTGTCGATGCCAAGGACCGAGAGAGAGTTCCTAGTCGCTCGTCAGCTATGCCCGATCTGCCGGCAGTCTGACGTTTGGTATTCCGCGGACATGTACAAGAATGGGCGACCGAGCGATCTCCGTCGCTGGTCCACGGACGTGGAACAAACTTCCACTGGACATTCGCCAGTCGACCAGCATGGTCACTTTTAAGAAGAAAAAAACCTGAAAACTCATTTATTTGACACTGCATATACTGTTTCGTTAGGCGTATTTTAGTCTTGTTTTTATTCTCTCTTATTTTATCTGTTCAGCGGTGTCCTATTGCAGTAGGCGTTTTTGTAAGCTTATTGATTGTTTCATTAATGGTCCTGTAATTGGTGAATCAATGCCGTGGTACGACCAGAAGTCGGCGAAGATGCCGCTGTTATGTGACGTCAGAGACTGGTATGCAGAACTCGACAACGCGTCGTTTTCGTCATTCCGTAACGCGACGCTGCGCAACGCAACGCACCGCAATTCCGCCGGTACGACGCCAGCACTATCTGACTTGCGGAAAAATACAACCCGGTCATAATTGTTTGCAGAACGCCGGCGGCACGAGTGTAGGACATTACCCCTCGGATATATTCCCCTCCCGGACATTTTCCCAGCCGGACAATTTCCCTTCACACATAGGACATTTCGTCTGGCTGTTAAAGCGAAAATTTGAAAACTGGCGCTAACCCATACTCTTGACCTAACCGTCCCACGACTCGGGGACCTGACCCTAACCCTAACCTTAACCGACCCACAACGCGGGTCCTGGCCCTAACCGGCCCATGGGGCGAGGAATTTTTACAAAACTTACAGTAGCCCATATTCCTGACCCTAACGCTATCAATTTTGTACATGTTAATGTTGTACATGTTTCTGCGCTTCCATTCTAACCGGAGACTACGGCACTTTATAAATTATTTACTTACTTACTTACTTACTTACTTACTTACTTACTTAATAGCATATCGCTTTATTTGACGGCTGTGTGCAGCGGCTCCTACGATTGAAGACGGCGAGTCGCAGGTCGCGGCGACCGTCGAGTCGCGTGCTCTCGTGCTCTCGTGCGTCGCAGACGGTCTGCCTAGACCGGAAGTCACGTGGTTGAAGGACGGCGTGAGGATCGACACGACCGGAAGTTCGCGATACACGCCGCAGAGGAACGGGTCGCTTCAGTTGTCTACGGTAACCGTCGACGACGCCGGACTGTACGAGTGCGTTGCAAGCAATGACGCCGGTACCGTTCGACGGGAAATTGTCCTCTCAGTGCAAGGTACTTTGATAACCGGAGTAACCCCCCCCCCCGGGCAGACATTCCCCCGGAGATTACCCCTTAGAGAAATTCCACGTAACCCCCTGTGGGTCGGTTAGGGTCATGAACCCGCCTCGTGGTCGGATGGGGCCAGGAGTAGGCCTACGGGTTAGTGCCAGTTTTTTAAATTTTCGCTTTAAGAATATTGCTACACTCTGCGGGGAGTTTCTCCAGGGGATAATCTTGGGGGTAATGTCTCGAGGAGGTCATCTAGAATCAGTTACTTCACGCCACATTGGTACACACGCATTAGTACATCTCGACAAATTGGAGCCACAGTTCTGCTGGCAAATCTACAGTTGATTCGCATCCAAATAGGCCGACGGGCCTGGATTCAAGGGCCACGCTGGACGGATCATTTGTGTCAGGTCATAGCAGCGTATGCTTTCAGGTTAAATTCTCGGGCAGGCACAGAGGGTTCGACGGTGTCTTCTTTAAACTGTGACTGTTGGCTAATACTGGGTTTAGAGGCGCTCAGTCATTAGTCTCTGCTTGAAACTAGGAAGTCCAATTTTTAGGCGCATAATTATCGAAGCGTTGACGACAGTAATCTAAATCTAAAACACACCTACAGTAGATTGAAATTTGACCCTTTAATGGGAACACTAAAATCGCAAAGCAACGGACCGTTATACAGCAATTAGTGATTGGTACACTGACCGTTGATGGGTGGGTTGTTACATTTGGTACAGCGAGGAGGGGCCTGGGAGAACTGCGGCCCCGCCCAGTCCCCTCATCACTGTAGGCCTACGAAATGTAACAGCCCACCCATCAACGGCCACTGCAGTGTACCAACTTCATATTATTTGATGTGGCACTGTAATTACCTTTGCACTTTAAAGGGTGAAAGCGTCGTGTGCTTGTTGTATATTTGTCTGTCGTTATTGTGAATCGTCGATTAGTTCCGCCGCGCATTGACGACAACGAGTCGCTGTACAGAAGCGTCATAGTCGGAGAGTCCGTCGAGCTGGCGTGCAATGCGACTGGTAGTCCACCGCCTCGTATCATCTGGCGCAAAGGAACTCGAATACTAGCAGCATCCGACGGTCTGT
>Ga0209339_1001323_pt1 | contig 10459 bp, 11 predicted proteins | sample OlaalgELextract3_FD_187376 | JGI IMG/M metagenome (GOLD analysis project Ga0209339, IMG submission 187376) | Olavius algarvensis symbiont microbial communities from Tuscany, Italy - Type A ELBA extract 3 (SPAdes) (version 2) | ecosystem: Host-associated > Annelida > Digestive system >...
ATGTTTAGTTAAGTGTTCTAGTTAAGTTGTTATTATTTTTTATTATTATCATTTTGCTTCTACCATGAATGGTGAATAAAGATGAATATAAAAACGGCGTAAAACGGAGATTTTTGAACTTGTCGCAATCTGTCGAAAACAGTGGGATATACGACTTAGCTTATCATTAGGCACTACTTTTTCCCGCGCGATGCTATGCCTAGCGCGGACTATGCTGTCGCAAGATGCCCGTCTATCCGTCACACGGTATTGTGTTGAAACGGCTAAACATGTCACGAAACTTTTTTCACCTTTGGGTAGCCACGCCATTCTAGTTTATCCACGATAATATTCCGACGGTGACCCCCTAACTGGGACGTCGAGTGCAGGGAGTGTGAGAAAATCGCGATAGTCGACCAATATCTTGTTTTATCTCGGAAATGATACAATATAGGGCCATAGTTACTATGGAACGCGAATGAGAAACCATACCCAAGCTTTCGAATGGTACCATTTTCAATAACCTTCAGTAACTTTGAGTGACTTAGCGAAATATTCAATGACACGAAGCATCAAGCGGTCTCTGTGCGGCAGCTGAGCTTCTCGTACACCATATGTCATGTTTCCTGAGTCTGTTATTTAAACGTGAATGAACACGGACTCATATTGTCCACAACGAAAGATATATCCCGAGTCTGTAGATTTTAACGATGTAAAGACCGTGCATAAATTCGCAGCGGTCATCGCGTGCGGAGGAGTTAACTAGCAGTTCAGTAACTGAAATCATCGATTTTTACACATTGCAATGCAATTATGCCAGAAACGGTGCAAAATGAACTCTAAAAGGTTAAGTTGTGTGACGCATACCCTTTCACTGCTACGTTTTGTCTCGCTCAACTATGCTAGAGCGCGATGTAGTTACACGCGACGTGTCTGTCCGTCTGTCTGTCACACGCTGGTAATGTGTCAAAACTAACGATCGTAGGATCATGCTCATTTCACGGTCAGTTAGCCCAGGAACTCTGTTATTTGATACCAGCTGTCATACCCTAGGTCACAGGGGAATGTAACTCTAACACAACCCTGTTGCGGGAAAGCCCCGCTGGAAAAACTCCACGTAAGTATCAGTCCGTGCATATTGCGTACATGCAGATAACATCAGTGCACTATTTTTAGCGACGACGCACGAGGGCGCGCTGCTATTGGCTGGATATCAGCCGCCGCTTCTGCGGTGTTTGCCGCGACTACATAAGTAATTTGACATAACAGACATTCTGCGCATGCGTACTATGAGTGTATTCAACCAGAAGGACTTTTGTTATTTTATTTATTTAAACATTTTACAGTTCACATAGAACATGGGAGAAAAACGGCAACAGCAAATGAATGTGAACTGATAGCACGGTCAGGGACATGCCACTTAAGACCGGCTAAGAGCTAACACTAAGAGAACAGCAGATAAAACACAAGTGTAGATAACATCACAAACATAATGCAATAAACATACTAAAAAGCAATGAGTATAAAAACAAAATAAAGACAAATGTCTAAAAATTGCATATCTAGAAGAATTTTTAAACTCAATCTTTACCAATAAGTGCATACGAAAAGTTAATGTTTTTGATTGCCATTTTAAATTGTTTGAGATTGGCAGGTAACACAATCCATAAAGAGATAATGCATGTGCACGAGCATTGATTCTAGCATCAGGATATAATAGTTTGAGAGGGTGTCCCCGAGTAGAAGTACTTCCTGCAAACTTGAAAAACATGTCAAAAGGTATATCAACAAGATGGTGAACAATTTTGAAACACATAGTCAAATCAGCACAAATACGTCGAAGTTCCAACCGCTCAAGCCCCAGTACAGACAACCGTCCATTATAGGACAGAGAACGCATACCCGACAATCTTTTAGTAAAGGTACGCTGCACAGACTCAATATTAATTATGTTTAAAACAGTACATGGGGACGAGACAGGTGAACAGTACTACACAATAAGTCGCACATACACAACAAATGCTTTGGTGAGTACTCCAGGATCTCTGCTATGAAAACAACGCAAAATCTGGCTAGCTCTCAGTTTAGCCTTGGCCAGAAAATAAGTATACTTGCTTGCCTATATGCCGTACAGGGTGCGGCATAAAACATTTCCCTAGACGATATTGCAACAATAGTCGTACGTTTGCACAAATTTAAGACACTGCTCGTAAGGTTTCTAGTCATAATTTGTGTGAATTTCGTTAGAACGTTTAGCTTAGGCTAATATTTAAATAGTGAAACATTGAATTTATATGTTTTATATACTCCATCGTGTAGGCCTATACACTCAAACGACGTCATAAGTGGAAGTGGACGAGCAGCATTGCAGGGCGGATGATGTACGTCGACCTCGTTGTCTGTCGAATGGCGACCGTTTACAAACGCCAGGCGCCGACCTGGCGTCCATTCGTCCTCTGACTCTTCTATTGATTAGCTTCATTATCGGACGATCCCGCCGGTGTCTGTCTGTGCAGAGCGCGAGTAGACGACGACGACGTAGCTGAGTGCACCGAGCCAGTGGGTCGCGGTCACCGTCTCGGTTCATGACGTACGATGCGCTGCGACGATCCGTGTAGCCGGACCACACGCCGATGAAAGCCTCGATAAGACCGGAAATCAATGAAGACGACAATGCCGACGATCACGGCGGCGGCGGCGGCGCTAAAGTCAAATTACGAGACGGACGTGACGTAGAGTATCAGCGTGGCATGCAGGCTGAGACAGATAGTCGAGACCACCGCGCAGCGCCTACTTGCTGGCTTGCTCGCTTAGCACCCGCACTTCCGGTGTTGACAGTTGCCGAGTGCTTGAGTGAATCCAGCTGTCGTGTCACGCGATCGTTACTCGGGACCATACAATACACGAGCACGACTTCGTCGAAGTCTTGTCTCGAACGACATACGTCAACTACAACAAAAACGTAGCTATCGCCAACAGATCGCGCGTAAGCTGCGTACACAATACGCTGAGGGCATCTATAGGCATAAATATTACACCGTGACCTTGAAATCTAGGCTAAGGGTCACTCAAGGTGACTTGAAACGGAACCATTGGATAGATCATACACGACTTAGTATAGTCGAGTTATTTGACGTTGAATACTATTGTGACCTTGAAATGGGTTAGAGGTCACTGAAGGTCATTGAAAGTGGTACCATTTGAAAGCTTTGGTACGGTTTCCTATTCGCCTTATACAGTAACTATGGCCGTATTTTTATAGCCATTTCGGAGACATTTAGTGTCAAAGAATGGCGTGATCTTGAAAACCAGGTTAGGAGTCGTTCAACGTCATTGAAAATGGCGCCATTCAATAGACCATATGCAATTTTCTATTGGTCGGCCATTCTAAATATAGCTCTATCTTGTATCATTTTCGATTTTTTTGACGTTGAATAATATCGTGACCTTAAAATCGGAGTTAGAGGTCACTCAATGTCATTGAAACTGGTGCCACTCAAAAGCTTAGGTACGGTTTCCTAGTCACCTTCCATAGTAACTACGGCGATATCTTGTATCGTTTGCGAGATATAGCGACTTATTGGTAGAAAATCACGAAATTTTTATACACACCTGTATTTAGTGCCCCCGCAGGGGGTGACCCCGTGGGAATTTCGTGAAGATGTTTGATGCTGGTAAACATAGAATGATTGGGCTACCGTATAGTAAAAAAACTATGACGATATGTTAAGCCGTTTTCATCTGATACCGGAATGTAACAGACGGACAGATGTGGTATATCAATATCGCGCATCAGTATGCTGACGCGCGATAAAAATGATAGCACTGTTTCAACTCGCAGTTGTTGCTGATCACACAACTTTCCTGACTTTCCTAACTGTATCAAGAGGAACAACCAGTCATCATGTGCTGTTGTACTAACTGTGCCATAATATTATCCGTTATATAAAAAATATCAAAAGCAAATTTATTGTGAAATATTTAAATACTTTGTCGCCGTCTACTGTCACTCCAAACTGCAAACGTGTCACCTGACGCACGGCGATTTTTCGGTGAAATTCTGCACATAAAATGGGCAGCTATAACTTTCACACTGTCCTTAGGAGGACTAATGTAGAGGACTAACCTATTCAAACACACAACCGGAACTCGATACATTAGCCATTAGATGAAGTAGTGTATTTGGTGCCATAAACGTACGCCGTTATTGAGCATGTTACGCTGCAGCGATCTTGTGTAACGTGCAGATGGAGCGACAGAACGATATGTTGTTATTCCAGTCGGTCGACAAGCTGCTCGTAAATAGCATCTTCTCTCTGATTGCGACACGACGTCACAGCGGCAAGTCACGGCCTACGGCGTAATGAACCATTCACACCGCGGTGTCGCGTCGTGTATGCAACAACCTACTCCGCAGTGAAGGTTTGCACTCTGCTGGAATGAATTTTACTGCTGCAATTTCCTCTTATTCTCGTGTCTTCGTGTCTATTCCCATTCTCGTTTTTACCCCGCGATGCTATGTATACCGCGGACTATTGTGTGGTGGACTAAGCTGGCTACCTGTCAGCTTTTTACTGCACGTTAAATACACAGTATCGTATCGTATCGTATGCCGTCGCAAGACGTCTGTATGTCTGTCTGTCCGCGTCTGTCACACGCCGGTATTCTGTCGAAATGGCTAAACATATCTTCAACTCTTTTCACCATTCTAGTTTTTACACACTAAACGGTATGGCAGTATGTCGACGGGGACCCCCTAACGGGGGCGTCGAATACAGGGCGTCGCTTGTTGATTAGCAGATGCTAAGAAATCCTTCTATCGTGCCTTACTGCAGTATTTGGGAAAGTTGCTAGCGTTGCCTCTGAAGAAGTGACTGTGGAGCTGTTGAAAGTTAAAGTCTGCCTGTGCTGTTATACGGTCTAGAGGCATGCTCGATTGGTAACAAACAGTTCAAGTCGTTAGACTGTACTGAACGGCTGCTTCAGAAAGATATTTCGTACACGGTCTGCTGAAGTTGTGCAAAATTGTATGTTGGTGACTAATTGCATGTCTATGCAGGATGTGTTGCAAAACGTAAATGTAAATTTCTTGCAAATTATTTTAAATCTGTTAACATAATATGTCTGTCAAAACACTGCGGCACATAAACTAAATATACAAACGGTGACTATTTCATTTTATCGCGCGTCAGCATACTGACGCGCGATATTGATATGTCAAATATGTCTGTCTGTCCGTCCATCTGTCCGTAACGTTCTGGTATCAGATGAAAACGGCTTAACATATCGTACGGTAGCCCAATCATTCCGTTTTTATCAGCATCAAATATATTCACGAAATTTCGACGGGTCACCCCCTACGGGGGCGCTAAATACAGGTGGGGTATAAAAATTTCGCGATTTTCTACCAATAAGTCGTTATATCTCGTAATCGGTACAAGATATCGCCATAGTTACTATAGAAGGCGAATAGGCACCAACTTCAATGACCTCGAGTAACCTCTAACCCAAATTTCAAGGCCACGATATTATTCAACGTCAAATAACTCGAAAATGGTACAAGATAGCGCTATATTTACGATGGCCGACCAATAGAAAGTCGCATATGGTCTATCGAACGGCGCCATTTTCAATGACCTTGAACGACCCCTAACCTGGTTTTCAAGGTCACGCCATTCTTTGACACTAAATATCTCACAAACGGCTACAAATACGGCCACAGTTACTATAGAAGGCGAATAGAAAACCGCACCCATGCTTTCGAATGGCACCAGTTTCAATGATTATTGAGTGACCTCTAACCCACATTTCAAGGTCGCAATAGTATTCAATGTCAGGTAACTCGACTACTACTAAGTCGTGTATGCTCTATCCAATGGTTCCGTTTCCAGTGACCTTGAGTGACCCTTAACGTAGATTTTAAGGTTACGGAGATGTCCTCGACGAATTGTGTGCACAGCTGACGCGCGATCTGTTTGCGATAGCAAAGTTCTTGTCTAGTTTATAACGGCTTGTACGGTAGTACCTGTTGTATGAGCCAATGGTCAAAGTAATGGGAAAGGGCGATTTTCGACCACCCACAGCGGCAAAACCACTGGACCGATTTTAATGAAACTTGATATATAGAACTGCACACCGGAGGCCACCCGGCTGCAAACTTTGACTTCGATACGGCGACGTGCACGGTCTGGGCGAATAGCCAGTTTGCCACTGTCTTTTTTTTCCTTTTTTGTTTTCTTTGCCAAGGCCACAGGTCGCACTGTGCGTCAGATCTGGACCAGTGAAGGCTCAAAACGCGCCGTTCCGCGCAAGGAAGTGCCTTTTGGGATCTGAACGATGTACCTCTAAATTTTGGGGGTAAAATCCCCCCAAAACTGAAATTTTGGGCGTGAATAGGACTTTCAAGCCTGAACGCGAAAAAAATCAAATCCTTATAACTTGAAAACTACTTAGCCGTTCATTACAAAATTTTTAAAGGAGGTACGCACCACGAATGGGGCTTCGTGGGTGGTCCAATGGCTCACCCAAACAAATCCATGATGGCGGCCATCTTAATTTTGGAAAAATACCAATAACTCAGGATTGGATAATGATATATGCACCAAATTTCATGGGAAGATGCATCACGGCCATGCAGAGAAGACCACGTGACCAAAAGCCCAAACCGGAAGTTAATTCGCGTGACGTCATCAGACAAAGGTCTGAAGCATATGTGCGTCGATCTCAGTGATTATAACAGATATTTGAACCAAATTTCGTACAGAACACAAATACCACACTATCAAATTCACATAAACTGAAAATGCAGCCGCCATCTTGAATTTCGGAAAAATGGCTCCAGACTGGATAAAGATATCTTGCATCAAATTATATGGGAAGATGCATCACGGCCATGCGGAGATTATAACATGACAAAAAGTCATAACCGGGAGTTAATTCGCGTCACGTCATCAAATGAAAGTCTGAAGCATATGTGCGTCGATCTCAGTGACTATAACATATATTTGAACCAAATTTGGCAAAGAACACAAATATCACACTATCAGCACGCCGGAATGACCAAATTCACACAAACTGACAATCCAAGATGGCGGAGGCCGCCATCTTGAATTTCAGAGAAATGTCAATAACTCTGGACTGGATACATATATATGTACCACATTTTATGGGAAGATGCACCACGGCCATGCGGAGATGACCACATGACCAAAAGTCGAAACCGGAAGTTAATTCGCGAGACGTCATCAAATAAACGTCTGGAGCATACGTGTGTTGACCTCAGTGACTATAACAGATATTTGAACCAAATTTTATATAGAGCTCAAGCACCACACTATCAACATGACGGAATGTTTCAAATTTACATGACTTGAAAATCCAAGATGGTGGCGGCCGCCATTATGGATTTCGGAAAATGTCAATAACTCCGAATTGGATAGAGCTATTTGCGCAAAATTTAGTGGGCAGATGCATTACGACCATGCGGAGATGACACATGACCAAAACTCGAAACCGGAACTTTTTTCGTGACGTCATTATTGTGATGAATAAAGATGTATATTATTTATATCAAATGAATGTCGGGAACGTAATAGGTGCGATGATGTCAAGGCCTACAACTTACAAATCTTTATTTTAAGCCTATGCAGAACTCACATGTTTGCGCTATTGTCTAGGTTACTAATTTTTCATACGTCTCCTGCGAACAAACTTTATTAAAACAGCAAATATTATATAGAAAAACTGCACACAGTCTATCTAAAGTTGAAAACAGCATAAATTAATATGCTTATTAATTATACGCGTAAAACTATGCGCTAGCTTAGACATTTAAAGCTGGCAGTTGACAGATTTAAATGTGCTACAAGGTAGTGCATCTGTAAAATTCAGGTGAGGTGGTAAATTTAACTACGGTTTTATGTAGAAATGACTTCTGGTTACGACACTGAAAGAATTATTAAAATCGGGAAACATTTACCAAAGTTACAGTAGAAATAAAAGGGACACAGTTTTTTTGAATCACAGTTTCTTTTCTAACATAATGTACAATAATGTATTTTGTATCTGCCATAATTTGGTGAATAAAGTTGTGTGTGAAAAAAAGTCGCGATTTTTGACCGATATCTCGCTTAATCTCGGAACTGGAACAAGGGCAGACCAATAGTAAGTCGTATATGATCTGTAGAACGGCGTTATTCTCAACGACCTTGAACGATCCCTATTCCCGATTTTAAGGTCACGCCATTATTTTCATACTGAATATCTCAGAAATTGTACGAGATACACAGTTACAATGAAATGCCAATAGGAACTTACCATTATTTCAATAGGAACTTACGCGCCACTCAAGGGTGTCATTTCGAATGACCTTGAGTGACTCTGAGTGACTTGGCGAAATATTCAATGACACGAAGTACTGCGCGGTCTCTCTGCGACAGCTGAGTTTCTTGTTTGTTCTGTCGTTTTATTCTCACTTCCATCTAATTCTAATCCCCGTTCCAACGACAAATTATTTCAGTTGAAGACGCCTTCTAAATTCGTTTTTCGTCCGCCAGACGTCAAAGTAAATGCAATACAACTGCAATGTGCTGGTGTAAGCTTACTAGAAAGTGCATCATTGGTCTTTTAACTATTAGGGATTAACTCGGATAAAATATTATACTGTAGTCTGCTAATCCACACTGGACTTCAAAACGCCGACCAAACTCCTGTGGGGTGTCTGTGTTGTTGATTTGGACACCTTGTATAACAGTAACATTTCACAATATTTGCCCCGCGATGCTGTGGATAAGCGCGACCTATGCCGTCATGCAGTGTCCGTCTGCCTGTCTGTCCGTCATGTTCGTGTATGTTATCGCAACCAGTAAGCATATTTTCAAACTTTTTATCACCATCGGGTAGCCACACCATTCTAGTTTTTCCGTATACCTTATGGAAATCTTCCGACAGGGTCCTCCCTAACTGCAGCAAAAATCGCAATTTTTCGACCAATATCTGCATTTTGGCATCGATTACAGCAGGACCGTCGCGTGTCGTCAACATTTCGACGATGGTTATAATACTTATGCGTAGTCCGTCTTCCGCGATCAACAAACGCCGCCGCGCCAAGAATCAGTGAATCTTGTTTATGACAGAAAGCCGAGACGTTACGCCGAAGACAACAGAACGGAATTTAATTTTTCGCACTGGTAAATCTGATGCCAAAGTAATTAATAATAAAAGACTGCGCTCGAGGTATTGTACTGTTGAAGCTAACTACTGACGGACACAAATAACCGCGCAGCCTGTCTGCGACAGCAGAGCTTCTTGTTCACAAATGCATGCATGATGTTGTTGAAGCAGACTCTAAGCCACTCTGTATGTACGATCTTTTGGTGATCTGCTGCTATTTCTCAATATCGATGTAGCAAACTTACATTGTTGCCTTCAGACTGTAGGCCTATTTATTTATTTTTATTTTGACCCCCCATCTTGTCTCTCTCCTTGTAATATACGGCGACGGTTCGGCTTAGTCGTAATGGTATTGTGCACATCAACGAAGTTACTCGTTCCAGGTTTTTACTTAGACGAGTGGCCTTTCGGGAATCCCTGGTAAATTTTGTATTCGCCACCCATAGTCTCATGCCTCGCAATTTAATGTACAGCGAACCCCTCAGCTGCACTAAATTCTATTCTCAACGTGCGTCCAGCGACAATGGCAGTCCCGCAGCAAGCACATCACGTGATATCCGGTCTCGCGCGATGACTGGATCAGTGTCTGCGGTTGTAATGACCGAAGTCAGCCGTTCGGTCTTTGGCGGAATGCTGTACAACGACGACAGGACGGAATTCATGGACTGCGTATACAGTCGAACAGACGACGTGTCGCGGCCGGGTAGGCCTAATCTGTTTTTTGTCGTCGTCGGCGACAGCGGTCGTGGAACAAGAGCGTCGACGTCGTGCTCGTGCAATAAACGCAGCCAGAGCGACGGCAGCGCTGATTGAATCAGTCGCCTTGCAACGTGACGTCACGCCTTTATGTCGCAGCTGGTTCCCGGACAATGTCGGCAACCGCCCGTCTACGAGAGATTGAAACTCAGCGGACAGCCCACATGAATACTGTAGTGCTGCCGCTGCTGCTTCGTTTTACAGAATTGTCAACCTTTAGCTATAAGTTTGACAGCCATTTGACAGACATAAACCAATTTCTGCTTATCCCATCTCGACGGTTATGTTTCTTTGCATTGTTGTGCAGAGAAGGGTTAAGTTTTCACCTTGTCCCGTTATCCGTCTGGATGTCTGTCCCGTGCCAACATCGGATCGCCAGCGCGCTGTCCTGGCCATAGGCCAGCACGCTGTCCGTGCGGGCGAGTGCACTCCTGTGCCAACTGGACTCACCCGCAGACGAGTTCACCGACGTGCTTGATCGCGCTGTCACGTTCGTCGACCCAGTTTACGTGGCGGGCGACATCAATATCCGGCTTGACCGCGCTGACGACGC
>Ga0209339_1001324_pt1 | contig 10459 bp, 7 predicted proteins | sample OlaalgELextract3_FD_187376 | JGI IMG/M metagenome (GOLD analysis project Ga0209339, IMG submission 187376) | Olavius algarvensis symbiont microbial communities from Tuscany, Italy - Type A ELBA extract 3 (SPAdes) (version 2) | ecosystem: Host-associated > Annelida > Digestive system >...
CGCGACGAAACTTTTAAACAAAAAGGTAATTACTGCGTTTGGCATACAATACTGCAGAAGTTCACCAACTTTCACGCAATTCGGTCGTGGAGTTTTCAAAATATTTGCAATAAAACACGCTGGCCCCGTTTTTTTGGGCCACCCTGTATATACACCGAGGGTTAAAAATAAAAACATAATAATAAAAATAAGTGCTTCAATTCAGTGACATTTTCCAACAGGAACTATTAGCCATTCCAGCTTCTGTTTTTAACTTTTGTCTTTAATCCTATGGACTTGAGTCTTGACTTTGACTTACATAAAAAAGTCAGCAATGCAACATATTTGGAATTATGGTGGACGCCCCGTGGGGGCTACAACCATGTACTGTACATTTTTAGAAAGCTCTTTTCACGAGCAAAATAAGCCTCGCAGATAGTATGCCTCTATGTTGAACCGTTAAAACATTATAAAATTTCAAATTTGACGATGCTGAAAAAATACAACATATTTTCCTTATAATGGGTGCCCCTGCGGGGATACGGTCCCATGCCATACATTTTTATAAACCTCCCGCCTAGTTGATGTTAAACCCTAGTTGATGTGTAATGCTGTGACTTACCGTTTTAGAGATATTCGCGATCAAATGATTTTAAAGGCCAAAATTTTGGATTTTTTGGGCCCTTGGGGGTACCGCCCCCCAAAGGGGAGAAGACACGTCTGGAACATATTTGCTCTACCATGCAAAATTTCACAACTGGTTGCACCTGCACAGAGATATCTGTCCCCAGACAAAAAAACAACAGATACAGCAAACTCAGTAATAGCACGTAATAATAATAATTTTTTTAAATTTAAAAATAAAATCTAAAAAAATATTAATACTAATAATAATACCAACAACAACTTTTTCCCAAACAGTGATAGCAGTAGTTCATCAGTCATCAGTTAAGACTGACATAGAGCCTACATCTTGCAATGTCCGTTAACACGTGTGTAGACGTTTCAACTATACACTGGTGAACATACACAATCTGCATATCCAATAAAACTCGAATATTCCAGGTGTGAAAAAGTGACAAACATGATTGCAGGCCTAACAACAACAACACTATCAAAGCAACTGCCACATGCTCAACTATCCACAGTAACAGCTGTATCATAACCACACCACAACGATATACACAAACACCACCGCTTAGTGGCCACATTTCACATTTAGCTGGGTCAGCTGGTGGCCCTTTAAAGGTTTCTAAGGTAACTTTCGGAGCTCACTGGAGAACACCACAGTGAAATCAGCTGCTGTTAGCTGCAGAGTTCAGTGATGATTCAAAGTAAGATATCAAATTAAATGGATGGTATGGTATAGTAGAGTTTAACGTCCCACGTGACATGGATGAACCGACGGAGATAGTTGTACGAATATCCACATACAACAATATATATTAACCCTTTAACCGCCACATTAAAACCGCAGAGCAACGGACCATCATATAGCAATACAGTAATTAGTACACTGGCCATTGATGGGTGGGCTGTTACATCTGGTACAGTAAGGAGGGGATTGGGCAGGCCCCCAGCCCGCCCAGGCCCCTCCTCGCTGTACCAAATGTAAGAGCCCACCCATTAACGGCCAATATACTAACGTCGTATTATTTGATGTGGCAATACTTCAGTATTGGTAGTCTAGTGTGCCATTACTATTGCTACTACCACTATTGATTTTCATTAAACCAGCCATTTTCTTCTGGTCACAACAAGGAAGGTCAGGTATCCCAATTGTCTTCTAAGGAACTTTGGGAAGTGCAAAAGTAAAATTTTTACAGGCTTCATGCTTATCATGCCTAAGCAACAGTATGCAATTCTCAAGCATTGTTTCCAGTTATCTGTATCAAGTGTTGACAACAATTATTATTTAAACAAAACTGCACAACTATAGCACCAAATGATGTCAACTTCAAAGGTATTAGGCAAAAGGCGGTGTGGGTAAACACTACATAGGCTCTGTCAGCCGACAGGGTCTGACTGCCAGTTTTCAAAAAAATTGCCCGCCTCGTGGGTCAGGACCCTGCCTCGTGGGTCGGAGAGGGTCAGGACCCTGCCTTGTGGGTCGGATAGGGTCAGGAGTACGGGTTAGTGCCAGTTTTCAAAAAATGCCCGCCTCATTGGTTGGTTAGGGTCAGGACCCCGCCTCGTGGCAGACAGGGTCGATGTAGTATTTACCCACTTGCCCAATGCGACCGGCTGTCAACAAAAACAGCCTTGAACCTATACATAATAGCCATATTTGTTTATATTTTTCGCTTCTGTTCGTTTGCAGACTTCAGTACATACAGAGACACTCATCAGTCCAGCTGAAATCACTTGTTGCCAAAACTGAGCACTATCACCACAGCAAGTCGACGCTGCAGCACGTAAAAGGAACTAGCACTAGCAACTGATACGTGGATGGATGGATGAGAAAAGGATAAAAAAAATGAAATCTATACCGAAAAAATTTGATCTCCAGAGAGATGAGCCAAAAGTTTACATTTTATTTAGTAACAATTGCATGACTAAACGCCAGCACTAATACAGAATCACAGTGCAATAGTGACTGTCATACAGGTGTACATGGGCATAAAATTTACTGATAAAATCATACAATTTTAGTTTCCTGCTTTCCATTCGTGTTGTAGTCACACATAGTGTGACAGAACATTAAATAGATGACCCCTGGTTACCTGAAAATCACGACCGACCGAAATTTGAGGGAAACACCCCAAAACCCGCAGATCCCACACTTATGAGAATTACTGATATTGTGTATAATTAAAACACTAAAATACATTCAAACTAATGGCGCCGTCACACCATGACGTTTAGGCCAGCGCACGCCTAGCGTTTTCCGATTTTTTGGGAAACGTTGGTAAACGTCCGTAGTTGTTTTTCCATCGTTAGGCATGCGTTGGGAACGTTACACGGTCGTTGGCGAACGTAGCAAAACGTTTAGGCGAAAATAAATTTTTGAGCATGCACAAAATTTTTTTCTCGTTCCAACGTTTGAGCAGAAACGTTGCAAAACGCTATATAAACGGTATAAAATCGTTCAGTTCGTTACACTATCGTTCGACATGCGTTTGGCGATCGTTCGTAAACGTCGACATTCGTTCGTCGTTTAAATAGCGTGTTACAAGCGTGTCACTGACGCATTTGCAGCGTTGAGAAACGTTTTTAAAACGATCGTATAGCGTATATGGTGACGATCGGAAATGTCTGTCGGCGTCCACAAAACGCACTCAGCGAAGCCATGGCGTTCTCAGCCCGTACGGGTACAGGCAGAAAAATAATAATAAAGGGACGAGCTGACCAGTGTTGTGTGCCAGTGGTGTAGGTAGACCATGGAGGATGCTGAGAGGCTGCGTCGTATATACCTGGTTGCAATAGCCCAACATGAAGTTGACATGTGTCAGTTAAACATTGCCCAGCACGTCCGTGCTCGTCGGAGGTGGACAAGAGGACAGCGTAACCGGAAGTTCTGGACGAGAGCCTGGATTCTAAGGCGGAGGCAGTTCGGCCTGTATGACCAGCTTATGGTCGAGCTGCGACGTGAACATCCCTACTCCTTCAAGAACTTCATGCGCATGCTACCGGAGATGCGAGTCAGAGGCAGGATCGCCAACACAAATCGACTGATTACAACGTTTGCCAGCGTTTTTATACCGGATACGGAATGACGTCATGACAGCGTCACTAGAGCGCCAACTAATCGCCGCGGGATCGTTACTGAATCGTATTGCGCGCTAATACATCGTTAATACATCGCTAACAAAACGCTAGTATAACGTTATAAAACGCTAGTATAACGTTAGTCGAATGCCGAGAGATTTGAAGTATGCGCCAATGGAACGTTGTGAAAACGCTCGTAAACGCTACTAAAACGTTTCCCATGCGTTGGTTAACGCTGCATGGAGACACGCCGATTGCCATGCAGACGTTCAGAGATCGCTGCAAATTTGAACGTTTTGCATTTTTTTTGTGAAATTGATAGAACGCTGGACGAGCGCTGGGGTTAAACGTCATGGTGTGACGGCGCCTTAATCTGCAAACCATGCTAAGATTTATTGCACTGTGGGGAAGTGTACATACGAGTGAAAAACACAAGGACAAGGCATCACATAAATATCGTCAAAAGCTAACACTGCAAACTGTAAACAATCAGCGGTGTGCACTGCACGCTGAAAGGCAAATACTTTGTAAGTCAATCATCTGAGGTTGGTGGTGCTGGCGCAGCACCTGCACATATCACACAGACATAAAGATAAGTGAAATCCAATCATACACAACTACCATTAAAAGAAACAATTGTGGCAGCAAGGCAGCATGCAGCAAAAGACGGCATGCTATAAAAAATTTTGATGCAGTGAAAACAAAGAATTAGAGCAGAGAAACTGAGTAGACAATAATTCCCAAAGTCAAAGTATCACATTCAACGTAGCTAGTACGAACTCTGCGAAAAGACTTACTGCCTCGAGCATGCGAAAGCGAAGCAAGCATGCGCAGCATCAGTGTGGCTGGCACGGTCACAGTGTCACGAGTCTCTTCCAGCATCACCTCGTTCCGCGTCATCAACTGTAACAAGCACAATATCAGTGTAAAATTAACGGCACAAAGAAATGGGAAAAATACACTGCGAGTCAGAAAAACTGGACACTTTTGCATTTGAGCATAACTTTGGCAAATACTGTCCGATTTTAATAATTCTTTTACTGCTGCAGACAGAAATTAGCTGCGACCAAGTGTGACCTATAATCTGCCACCACACCCCAAATCTGCTAGTGCACTACCTTGTAAAATGAACAATACTGTATTGGCCAACGTTGCTGGCATGATTTCGTAATTAAAGATGAAACAGACAAACAAGTCACAGTGAATGTAACATATATGGACAAAACCAACATTGTCCATTCATAAGCTGTACTCAGAGTGTCCTCCTTTAGCACGGACACATGTTCAAAATCTTCCTCACCACTGGTCAATAGCCTCATCCAAAATCGACTGTTCAAGACCGCACCAGACATCGACGAGCCGTCATTTCAATTCATCCATACCATGACGCTGCATGGTAGTCCACGTTGCTCCAACCTTCTTCAGCTCTTTCTTTTGTTAGTTTTTTTGGCACTGTATGCTTTTTTTATCAGAATGTCGATTTTCGTTGCTAAACCCGATAATTTAACACAGACTAAATTAAAAGGTACTGTAAACAGGTAAACACTGAATAACGTCAGTATAACGTCGCGAAGCAGCATCGAAGAAGACAGTAAGAGATATCACCAGAAAATTTTCTATGTACACTGTGTTCAGAAAAAACAACCACTTCTGTTTTCTTGCATAACTCTTTACTAAAAGTAACCAACTGGAATGAAAATTTCAGACAAAATAGCTAATGAAATGCTGATTCTAACAGCATAAAATAATTTGTATTCTTCTTAAAATATTCTTTGCTAGCAGTGATGTAAACCGGACGTCAGTAAAAGTGTCATTACAGCAATGAGATTTACCATTGACAATAAACATCTCATTAAATGGTTGTGAGTAAAAAAAATACTCAGAAAAACGCTTGCTCAAGATGTTTTTGACAGAAGGTGAAGTCTTGACGGGGTAAAGACACTGATCAAAATATCAGTGCGAGATCTTTAACTCTGCTGATCTTTGGCATTGTGTGGTCGATCACAACCCAGACACGAGTGAATGATGCCACTGCTGTCACTTTCTCCGTAAAACGTTGAACCCACTAAAACTATCCGGAAACATCTTCAGAAAGTGGTTTGCTTCATACTTATTATTTATTTGCTTCATACTTTTTATTCATCATACTTTTTATTCATTAACAAGCATTTAATAATAATGTGATCTCCAATGGTAAATCTTATTGCTGTAACGACACTTTTACTAACACTCGGTTTACATTGCTGCTAGCAAAGAATATTTAAGAAAAAAAACAAATTATTTTACGCTGTTGTCTGAAATTTTCAATCAAATTGGTTACATTTTCTAAAAGTTATGCAAGAAAACAAAAGTGGGTGTTTTTTTTCTGAACACACTGTATACACCACAAAGATTTCCACCTCACCTGCAATATGTTGCTACACTACCTCGTGTAATTTGAAATCCAACAACGTTACAGAATTTTCACATTAAACGTGAAAATATGTTTAACTAAAATTTAGTGTCAGATGTTATGCAACCTGCCACAAAAATACTGCACTAATGGTGAAAAAAAATCACCGTGATTCAACAATGTTCAACAACTGTTGGTTCAAGACGTCGTTTGACAAACTTCACAACGTTAGTCAGTCACTCAATGTCAGCAGTCTTGAGACATTCTGTCTAACTACTGTCAAATGTTAAATCAAGTCCTCAAAATGTCCTTAGGCACATGTCAACAGTTTGTTGAGGATGCTGTCAAAATCAGCAACATTATTGGATTTTCGACTTTCACAAGGTAGTTTACCAAAAACACTGCAGGTGAGGTGGAAATCTTTGTGATGTATACATACAGAATTTTCTCATGAACCTACTGGTGAAAGTGTTTTGAAAATCGGTCCACATTTGCCAAAGTAATTATCAAAGATCAAGCGGCATGCTTTTTTCGAGACACAGTGTATATACTGTAAATAAATACTGTAAACAATGCAAGAAACAAACGGATGTTAACAAGCTGTTATCAGACAGACGTCCACTGATGCAGACAACATTTTGGGAAATGAGTTCACCTCATTGGCAGCAGCTTCATCAAACTGTGGATGTTCGTTGGTTGGCATCCATAACTTGATATCATAGTCAATACCACTGGATGCTAGAACTGCACAGCCACAAACAGCTCTTTAGTAAATAAAATACATTGTTTGTCTTTATTTATCCACAATTACTTTTTATAATTCAATAGCAACAATGTCATAAACTTCAGCAGAGTTCCAGATTTTCATAATAATATGTCAATTCTTTAAAAATGCTGTTGGGCTGAAAAAAGTTCTTGACAGGTCATAAGCAAAGATCGTTGCCGAATGTCAAACTTTCTATAGCATGCCATCGTTTTCACACTGCATATAAATTAACAAAGTTGGGATAAAAGATACGGCACGTAAAAAAATCAATAGCACACAATGTAAGAAATGTAACTGCATACTCGGACTTAGCAGAAATAGCTGTCACTTGTCTCTACTTAACCCTTTAATCGCAAAATTAAAACCGCAAAGCAATGGACCATCATATAGCAATACAGTGATTGGTACACTGGCTGTTACATTTGGTACAGCAAGGAGGGGCCTGGGCAGACCCGTCCTCACTGTACCAAATGTAACAGCCTACCCATCATCGGCCAGTGTACCAACTTTGTATTATTCAATGTAGCACTATAATTGCCTCCGGAGTCTAAAGGGTAAACTATCAGTACTATAAGCAACGGAACTGGAGAAAATCTGGCTCACCTGGAAAACAAGGATGAGGCTGCAGGCAGTTGACTACGTGTTTGTCACCCTCCAGTAACATGACCAGTTTTGCAGTTTCTCGATCCCATATGAAAATGTGTCCACAGTCAGATCCACTCATTACAAACTTTGTGCCCCAGAATGTTGCTTTCTTAATCTAGACAATACAATCGAGATGCATTCACAAATGAATGCTGTATAACATTGCAAAATAAGATGAAATCACACAAATTAGCTGCACAATCATCAGTTGCTTCAGACAGCATGAAAACTGCAGTAACAAAATGTGCAGCAAATATCACCATTGTTCGTGAGTTTCGATGTCCACGGAAAACTTGTTGTACGAATGGGCGTGGCAGCCGTGTGGCGCCTTTGCCTTCTTTAACTGCAAGACGTCTACGGAACATTTCCTGTATCTGAATGGCAGCTAGATGCTTCTCTACATTCTCATCTTCCTTATCACGAGTTCTCCTACCAACGAGCAGTACACGTGAATCACACAACAATTTACTAGTTTACCAACAGTAAACTACATTTCAGCCATCAAAAGTATGAGCTCCTCATGAATTCACAGATATTTCCACAAAATTATCAAGCAAATGATGCGAAAAATAGCAAACATTAACGAATCATAAGTTCATACAATACAATAAGAGCTGTAGTAAATAACAACCCTTTTGGTGACAGTCTGAGATTAGCAACATCTTGCAACAACATAACAGTTAACTGAAGTGAATTTCAGTGTTGCAAACTACAATGTTGTAAACAATTCAGTTTTGTCACAGTTGGGATAACCAGCACACAAAGTCTGTTTACTGTTAAGAATATTACTAATATAATTAAACTAATTCGAATATTATGCTGCCAATTAACGACTACAATGATTTACTTGAAGAATATACCTGTTATCCATAGATGACAATGCAAAATTGTTAACAGTTCAAAACTGACATGACAGAAAAAAGCTTATTATGCAAACAAACTGCATACGACGAAATTCTGGAATCTGCAGAATGGCTGCCTGTTGTGAGTGCCGACCGCTGGCTCACTTCATCTTCTGATGCAGCTGCTGAAATTGTACAATGGACACTGTCTGACATCGTATTACAATACAAAAATATGGCAAATTTCCAAATAAATTATGTATTCACAAAATTTCAATATAGTTTTCATTAACATTCAAAACTCAAAACTGTGTTGAAATATTCTCAGTGAAGTATATTACAGCAACAGTAACCCTTTAATCGCCACATTAAAAATGCAGAGCAACAGACGTTCATACAGCAATATGGTGATTGGTACACTGGCTGTTGATGGATGGGCTGTTACATTTGGTACACCCAGATCCCTCCTTGCTGTACCAAATGTAACAGCCCATCCATCAACGACCAGTGTACCAACTTCGTATTATTTGATGTGGCACTATAATTGCCTTTGCAGTCTAAAGGGTTAACTTCAAAATAAACAAATACTGCAGTTCCCAATAACATAAACTGCAAAAATCACAATAATGAAATTCAGAAAATGGCATATCAGATAATTTTCGGAACTGTCATAACACAATATGTGTAACTGTGTAACTAATCGTCTTCCAGGAAAAAGTAAAATAAAAGTCATACTAACTATGTGAGTCAGGACTTTCCTCTGCATCAACAGCTTCAGCCTTTTCTTCTACACTTACAGTTACCTGGTCACAACGACTCTGCATCAGCGTGGAAACATCAGTGTCAAGGGAAGTGGACAGTTCATTGACTAGTTCAACAGAATCAGCTCCATCAACAACAATACTCACAGAAGTACAACCAGAGTTAGTGACATCACTTTCAGGTTCTGCATGTAAAGTACTGCTCAGCTTACTGTCAGCTTCCGAATCTCGATTAACAGTGTTCTGAGAATCAGATCGACTGTCTACCATCGACTCATTGTCACCGCTCACAGCCAAGTTGTCAGATCTGGTAGATGTCCTATTACTAGGTTTATACACTGTAGTACAGTCAGATAGCGAAACATTTTCCTCCACTTCACACGAGGCTAAACACGACACATCATTCACAACTCCAGAGGCATGTTCAGCTGTACTGTTAACTGGAGATGGTGACAGTCTGAGATTAGCAACATCTTGCAAGCTGGCTTCCACATGTTCTTCGACAGCAGCTGACATCTTGGACTGCTCCGAGAATGACCGGCTGTCATGTTCGCTGACATCTGCTGACATGTCAGCATGTACTGTGATGGCTGGGCTCTCGTGTTGACTGACAGCTGCTGACGTGTCAGCATGTACAGTGACAGCTGGGCTCTCGTGTTGACTGACAGCTGCTGACATGTCGGCATGTACTGTGACAGCTGGGCTCTCGTGTTCACTGACAGCCGTTGACATGTCGGCATGTACTGTGACAGCTGGGCTCTCATGTTCACTGGAGTCGGACTGATCTTGATTGTCGTCAGCCTCACCTTCATTCTCAGTACGTCGCATTGCACCTTCCAGCCACCGTGTCAACATGTCCGACATACGCTGCATCATCGTTCCAGCAGTACGCTCCACTAAACACCAACAAAACACACAATCAACTCCAACCAAAATACCAGTAACGAAACAAATGCAACTCAAAAACAACTAAATGTTATCCTAGCTGCAAGACAGATTAACAAAAGAAGCACAAAACAAATGAATGAAAAATTTGGATAGTAAGCTGGGACAGTAACACGATATAAGAAAATAAACTAATTTAAACAGATATACCATAACCAATAATTTATTACGTAACTCTGTTTAATTTAAATTCCAGACAGTTAATTAACATTGTACTTGTTTTATGCATACAATAATCTTAATTCTCCACGTTTATGTGTGTGTACAAGTATGTTTGTATTTTTAACTGCTACCAGAAGGTGAACAAAGTTGTAGTAGTAGTAGTAGTAGTAGTAGTAGAAATATTTATACACGGCGCAGTAAAAGCAACAGTCACTAATGCGCCACAGTCTCAGCTAAACAAATGAGTCTTCAGCAGTTT
>Ga0209339_1001325_pt1 | contig 10457 bp, 7 predicted proteins | sample OlaalgELextract3_FD_187376 | JGI IMG/M metagenome (GOLD analysis project Ga0209339, IMG submission 187376) | Olavius algarvensis symbiont microbial communities from Tuscany, Italy - Type A ELBA extract 3 (SPAdes) (version 2) | ecosystem: Host-associated > Annelida > Digestive system >...
GGACCACGTACACTGTACCACGTACTACGTACCCTGAATAGGGTAACACTACAGCTACAGAAACGTAATAAAACTGCAAATATAAATGTAAAAAAAACTGTGGTTATACACGAGTTAACAGCGCATTACACATCGAAAACTGCAAAAAATTACAAAAAGGTGCTATTACTCAACAGCACATTGACACTTAGGCGATGTGCTGGTGGGTAATCACCTTTTTGTAATTTTTGCAGTTTTCGACGTGTAATGCGCCGTTAACTCGTGTATAAACCACAGTTTTTTACATTTATATATGATTACGTCCAGGAGACATGCCCCCACATCAACTTTTGTAAAAAATCAGTTCAACGGGGGCTTCTGTCGAGAGTGGTGAAATATAACATCTATACTTTTTTATATAGGCCTACCCTTTTTTTCATAATTGCCTACAAGTCAGACCCGTTGACAGACGTTCACGTGCTCAAAAAATGTAAAATGTGGAATCACTCAAGGAAGTGCCTTTTGGGGGTTAGAATACAGTATTTTCACATCTCGACCCTCAAAAACCCCATTTTTCGGGTACGTATAATGCAAAGCCTATGGCAAATACATGTACGCATAACTGCAAGATGGATAGAGCTATGATGCTAAAATTTGGCAGACTGTTTGATCTTGCCAAGTACTGGGAGCACACATAAACGTTTCAGCGTACTGGGTGTGGTAGGGGGGTAGTAGCCACACATTAAATTATGGGACCCCTCCATATCTCCTAAACTAACTGGGCTATAGGAAGTTAAAATCTGGTACACTGGTAGGCATTTGCAGGTAATAGGGCTTCATATAAAAATTTGTCCACTAGGGGCCATCTCGGGAGATCTGCAGAACCAAGTTTTTATTTTGGGACCCGCTCCATATCTCTCAAAGTAATTCAGCTAGGAAGTTAAAATTTGGTACGCTGGTAGGTATTTGCTGATGCTAGGACTCCATATAAAAATTTGTCGGCTAGGGGCGTCTGGAAGATCAGCAGCCCCACTTTTGATTTTGGGACCCTCTACTTGGAAAATAATCGAGCTAGGAAGTTGTTGAAATTTGATGTGCTGGTTCGCATTAGCAGACGGTACTTGCCTATGATCCACGTTTAACTCGTGAAAAGTTGACCGATTTTTACGGATGATGCCTCAAAGCAGAATGATGCAAAGATATGCTTTTAGTAGTTTCGACCGACTATTTTTCACTCCCGCCGTGGCCGCCCTACTAATTTCTCAAAATGTTCAAAATCAAGCGCCACCTGGCGAACACTCAGTAATGATCAGCGTGTCGTCTGCTATTTTCTAAGCTTTTCATTAGGTGGCGCCATATCAGATCACAACAGTTTGTGCAGTAATTGAGCAAGTTTAAAATAGAGACCTACGAATCGGAAATTTCCGTTCGAATCGAATCTCGAATCGAATCGGCGGATAGTCGCTTACAGCTTCAATGTTAAATTTGTGTTGACTGCCATGTAGGAGTTTTGTTACTTTGTAGGCGTACTAGCCTAAGTGGAGTAATAATTATTACAGACGAAAAACAGAGATGTGCGGATTCGTCAAAAATATTGTGCGATGCTCTAACTACAAGTACATGAATTAATTAAACTCAATATAAATCCCAGTAGCAAAGTCGAAACGATTGAAACTTGTCGTTGAACAGTGAGTGTTGTTTATGGTACGACAGCGAACGTGGCAGGCGCGGCGATTCGAAATTTTCGAATCGGCCCGTCACTTTCGAATCCAATCTAATCGGGACGTCCAATTCGAATTCGAATCCGAATCGAATCTCGAAGCTTTGCAGGTCCCTGGTTTAAAACTGCAAATACGGTAAATTAACTCGCTATAATTTCCAGTTGGATGTTGTTTTGTTCTATTTGCCATGAAGTCGCGGAAATATGTAGTTTGTTAATCTAATATTTGTAAGTTGTGAACACCATAAGCAAGAATAAAAGTATTGCCTCTCTTCGTGATGCGATTTTCCGCACGATAAGCTGCATTATGCATTACACTCCGACCGTCTGTGTCGTGCCCACAGACAAGTCGAACTGAAAACCATACAATGTTTAAACTTAGAGAAGTTAGCTACGTCAGGAATAGCCTGGCAGAGCATTTTGAGTAAGGGCCACATATCATTTCAACATGGATCGTACTTTCTTGTTTAAACAGCAATTGCGAAAATTTCGCCTTACAGGCATCGGATGCGCTAAGTACGAATGCGACATCAGATTTCCGACTGCCATCGAAAAATGCGGGATCGTTGGCTATGCCAGTGTTATTATTATTATTAATCAAGCACTGATTTAGAGTGACACCATCACAATAGTTGCGGGGGCACTGTACATAGTTAAATAGTCTACATGTCACTGCCAGAGAAAGAAATGTTGAACAGAGTAGACTTGAGTTCACGGCGAAACGACATCAATGATGGAATGGTCCTGTGTAGTGTTGTAGGCCTATGATAGCTAAAATATAGGCCTAAGAAAAATAGCAAATATTAATGTAAAAACGCATACATGTTAACGGCAAAATCGCACAACCAAAACAGCAAATATCAGAACTGGGATTTTTAGTTGTGCTGCACGTTGACATATAGGCAGTGTGCACTACAACTGAGATCCTAGTTCTGATATTTGCTGTTTTAGTTGTGCGATTTTGCCGTTAACATGTCTATAAACTGCGTTTTTACATTAATTAAATCAAATATGTCACGCCAATATAATTCCTAACAAAATTTTTAAAAAATAACCAACAGCGTAATTTTCACAAAAATGTGGATAAATTCGTAAATAAACCTTTAATTTCTGCTTGTCAGCAGCATCTAGAAGTAGTGGAATCACAGAATCAACATCGTGTCCTTCATTGTCAGCCAGACGAGGTGGATACCACGATACAGAGAGCACACCTGTTGTAATACAAAACAAGTGTATCGCAGACGATACGAAAGCCGCCGCTCGTCGAAGCCCAAACTGCATTTTAAAAAAACCAAAAAAATAAATAAAATATATGATGAAAAACGATTTTCAATATGCGGATTTTCAATGGCGGATGGAATTCATACACCCTGCAATGTGGAATGATCATGACATTGCTATTATACAGACATCCATGTAAAAATTTATTCCGCATATGAGTACCCCCACCACCAGACGGCCAGCACAGTGGGCAACCCTGCCAGATGGTGATTATGTAATTAAACTAGGCAGAATGTTTACTCAAATAAAGGCTTCAGATACCCTCAATACTAGTGATGGGCAAAAGTTAACTAAAAAGTTATTAACTAATAGTTTAACTAATTTATTTTAGTTACTGCATTAGTTTAACTAAATTAAAATAGTTTAGTTAAAACATAGTTTAACTAATTTTTGAATCGTTAATAACTAAAAGTTAAATAAAAATAATTAGTTTTTTGCTACTGTTAACATTACTGAAAACATTTTCATAAATTTTAAGACGCATGGAAAGCAGCCAATTTACCGTAAAGCGTAAACTGCCTGCTTTGTGCGATTTACTTACAGACTAATGTCTCATTAGTGCATGTGCATGTATTTGTTGACAACATGCAGCCATTATCAATCTTGAAGCGGGAGAGATTTTGAATTATTTTAGTTATTAAACAGTTTTAGTTTAACTAAAATATTTTAGTTAGCTGCCCATCACTGCTTAATACTTCAGTAGTGCGCTGAACTGAAATGTTACAATGCAGATCACCAGTGGTACCGCCAGCACTGTGTTAACAGCGTCCGGCCAAGTCAACGGGAGATTGCGACCTTTGACCCCTACAGAATCGAAACCCGTGAAGCGACTGCGACAAAATTTGGCACAATTGATTACGTCCGCGAGAGGATCCCTAAACCAAATTTGATGCAAATCCATCCACTGGGGGCTCCTGGGCAAATGGGTGAAATGTACTGTTTTGTGTCTTTTTTATTTATTTATTTACGCCTTTTTTTCTGAGACTCGCATACAGGTCAGACCTTTTGGGGTAGATAAATGAGTAGTAGGCTGCAATTAGATGTCCGCAACCTCAGTCTGGGGATGCGCTACCTAGTGAACGCTTACGAGGAACGCACGTACGGTGTAATTTGCAGGTAACACTGTGTGATCCGTACCTGAGCGCCTTGAGTGAGAGGTACTACAATAAACGCACTATATAAATCCACTTCCTTTACCTTTACCTTTTACTGGTTGATGGATTTTTACGTGCGATAGCTCAAAAAACGTGAAATCACGCAAGGATATGCCTTTTTGGGCTTATAAAACTTAAGATTTAATGTTAAACCCCAGTATATCCCCAAAACCGTAAAATTTTGGCGCAAAACGAGACACTTTTTATTACCACGCGTCAGCACACTGACGCGCGATATTGATATAGCAATTCTGTCTGTCCATCCGTCCGTCTGTGCGTAACGTTGTGGTATCAGATGAAAACGGCTTGCTATATTGTTAGTTTTTTTTCACCGTACGGTAGCCCAATCATTCTAGTTTTATAAGCATCAAACACCTTCACGAAATTCCGACGGGGTCACACTCTGCGGCGGTGATAAATACAGGTAGGGGTATAAAAATTTTGCGATTTTCTACCAATAAGTCGCTATATCTCGCAGATGATACAAGATAGCGCCACAGTTACTATGGAAACTGAATAGGAAACTGCACCCAAACTTTCGAATGGCACCAGTTTCAATTACCTTGAAGACCTCTAACCCAGCTTTCAAGGCCACGTAACGGCTGCAGAAATGTAATAAAACTGCAAACATCAAAAATATAAAAATTACAAAAAAGTGATATTACTCAGCAGTACATTGACACGTGGGCGATGTGCTGGTGGGTAATATCACCTTATTTGTAATTTTTGCTGTTTTAGATGTGTCATTCGCCGTTACCTCGTGTCTAAACCGTGTATTTTACATTGGTCATTAGGTGCCTGGATATAGCTGTCCAGTCCAGCTATATTGTGAGTTGACAGTGGCTGCCATGCGCATTGAACAGGAACGATTGTGGAAGAAGTCCTCAGTCACTATCCTTCCTTTCTTCTCTCATCTTTTCTTACCATCCTCTACCAACCCCTATCATTTATCCAATCCTTTCCCTCCCCTTTTTAACCCATTCCTTCGAAAAAAGAGGAACTTACAAAGAGAAATCTTCACGAGCAAACTGTGTCAACGGTTAGCTACTCCCCTGCTGGCAGAGCCTGCTGTCCATTATCTACAGGTGATACATGACACTGGCCGCCACCGTACGTCCGCGACCAGCGCGGCCACGTGGCGTGCATAATACCACAGCATACCTATGTATGCTGTAATAATACACTACACTGTGAGCCTAAACGCCTTGCCACACACACCTGTTTTAACCAGCTTCCATGCAACGCAACGCAGTGCACGCACCACGCGTTTACTCCCTCGACTCAAAAGCTCACCCACTAGGCCTAGCTAATTAACGGAAGACCTCTCCAGTGTAATATACTTCATGCTGTGTATGACGATGTTGTATAACAAGAAGCTCAGCTGTCGCAGAGAGACCGCGCGACGCTTCGTGTCACTGAATATTCTGCTAAGTCACTCAAGATCACACAAGGTCATTCAAATGACACTGTTGCATAGGGCGTGTGTAAGTCCCTATTAGTATTTCAATGACACTGTGTCTGTATGTCGTACCGTTTCTGAGACATTCAGCGTCAAAGAATGGCGTGACCTTGAAACTGGGGGTAGGGGTTGTTCAAGGTCATTGAAAATGGCGCCGTTTGATAGATCATATACAACTTTCTATTGCTCTGCCATTGTAAGTATATATAGCTGTATGTCAAGTTATTTGACATTGAATAATCAATACCTTGAAAAGATCACTGGAGGTAATTCAAACTGGTACCATTCGAAAGCTCGGGTGCGGTTTGCTATTCACCTTCCATAGTAACTATGGCCGTATCTTTAACTGTTTATGAGATATTCAGCGTCACAGAATAGCATTACCTTGAAAACTGAGTTTGGGGTTGTTCGAGGTCACTGAAAACGGTGCCGTTCGATAGACCATATACGACTTTTTATTAGTCCGCCATTGTAAATATAGCTCTATCTGGTACCGTTTTTGAGTTATTTGACGTTGAATGATATCATGACCTTGAAATCTGGGTTAAAGGTCACTCAAGGTCATTCAAACCGGCACCATTCGAAAGCTTGGGTGCGGCTTGCTATTCGCCTTCCATAGTAGCTATGGCTCTATCTTGCATCATTTGCGAGATAAGGTGAGACATTGGTCGAAAATTATTATTTTCATACCCCCTTGCATTCGACGCCCCCGTTAGGGTGGTCCTCGTCGGAATATTGCCATCCCGTTTGGTAAGGGAAAACTAGAATGGTGGGGCTACCCGACGGTGAAAAAACTTTGAGGATATGTATAGACAAAATACCAGCGTGTGGCATACGGACAGACGGACGGACAGACAGACAGACATCTTGCCGGGGCATAGTTCGCGCTATGCATACGCGTCGCATGGTAAAAATCGAAACCGAACCGACAAACGAACTGTTAGTAACAAAATCCAACCTAAACGGACCGTGAACGCTAAAGACGCCACGGTAACAAAACAACAGTACCCACATGCAATGGATAATAAATTAAGTGAACAAAACACAAACCATAATCATACCATACCATACTGCCGTGACATACATTTGCAACAAACAATTAAGATGACCCAATGTGCATGCCCTGTCGAAATGGGATAGAAGGGTGGGGATTGTATCCAAGTGTAAGTGGTGTGCTGCTACTGCCACTTTCGCTGGCAGTGCGTGTGTGTAGTGTGTGCAAGGGAGAAGGAGGGGAGACAAACCATGACCATTTTATTTTAAACAAGAACATAGCTATCGCAAACAGATCGTGCGTCAGCTACGCACTCAATACGTCAGCGCATTTAGGCCTAATTACCCCGTGACCTTAAAATCTAAGTTAAGAGTCACTCAAGGCCACTGGAAACGGAACCATTGGATAAATCATACACAACTTACTATTTGTCGAATTATATGACATTGAATATTATCGTGACCTTGAAGTGTGGGTTAGTATGGTCGCTCACCTTCATTGTAGGTCTATGTGAATGTAATAGGTGGCTGGCATACATTTGCCACATTATTGTTATATATATGGCCTTAAGTCGCTGGCACCTACAAGTGGCCTCACGCGCTTGCTTGCATTGCAAACAAGAGGTCAAAGTAATTTGACAAAAAGCGCCTCATGGGGGGCCAATTCCCGGTTAGGGGTCACCCCAGGGGGTCGAAAGTTGTACCATTGAATTCCTGGGGTAAAATTTCCTATTAGTGTTCCATAGTAACTATAGGCCTAGGATGCACCGTTTGGCCACAGTGCACGCGCATGACAACCAACGACCAACCAACCAACCAACCAACGACCAACGACGTCACGACACAGCCTATCTCACTCAATAAGCGCCTCTTTTACTAACGTAAAGTGAGGCGCTTAAAAACGGTTTTGCTGTGATTGAGCCAAAGGATCATCACTAAATGATGACGTCATAGGACGACAGCAAATAAGCAGTTTCTGTTGAGTGAGAGAAGAACTTGAAAACGACGCATTATAGTCGTGTATAAAACCACATAGTTTAGTGGTCGCAGACTATACTTGAAAGTCTGTGGGACTTATAACAGGAAGCAACTGAACCTGTTATATTGTGAAGAGAAGTGATTGTCGACGAACTCAGCCTTTTGATAGGTCCAGCCGTTTTTGTTGTCAACGACTCCACAGAAGTATACATTCAACAGAAGACGCAAAGATCTTTCTGGTCATACAGCGCGGTTGGCAAGTCAAGATAAACCGACGGTCAGTCACAGAAGTTCGAGAACGAGAGGCACACGGCGACATCTCATCAGAAGAGACAACGAGTCAACATCTGCATTGAGATCTCAACGCTACGCGCCATTCATCAGCATTGCGTGCTTGCAGCTAGCATTCCCACATGTAGGAACTGTTAGATATATATATATATATATAAAGAAAGGTGCCAGCCTTTGTGTATAATATCTGTGTTGTAACTTGTTTGTATTATTTAATAAATTTTAATAATATCTTGGTCAAAGTGACTCGCTCATACAACTCAACAACAGAACATAATCTGAACTTGTCCGACCGATTCAGTCAAAGGTGATGAACGCCACGACATACACATTAAGTTAGTCAGGTACATCGTAATTCACACGAGTATCTGCATATTCTGGGGTCTCTGGTCCGAGATAGTGGTCAGGGTAGTAGAAAACCTAAATCGATTGAGCCGCAATTTTCGGAGTTCAATTGAGAGATTGTTTATCGGGTGACGTCATAATTGCCAAAGCAACGTAACTGCTAAGTCAGTTGTTAAAAAAGTAAACAGATTAGCAAACGTGCTGTAAAAGGTGATTTGACTCGTTGCAAATATTGATTTAATGGCGTATACTATTCATAGTATTAGACCTCCGTATAATAGATTACTCAATAAATTAGAATTATTATTGATTAATTGCAACAATGTCCGCAAAGAAAATTAAAGCTTTGATTGAAGTAGGAACGGCCCTAGGTTATTCCGAGGATGAACTGAAACAGTTCATAGCTGACGAAAGGATGAGACTGGATAAAGAGAAAGAAAGATAAGGATAAGGAGAGAGCCTTCGAACTAGACAAACTTAAAGTCGAAAGTGAAGCTAAGACAGCTGCAAAAGTAGAAAGAGCTAAGACAGGTGCATAAATAAAAAGAGCTAAAATAGAAGCAGCAAAACCCGAAGCAGCTAGGGAAACTGAACGAATGCGACTGGAAACAGAAACAGCAAAGGCTGAAGCAGAAGCAAAAGAAAAAGAACTAGAAATCAATATGCATCACCTCCCAAAGGCAATGCAATACCGGCAGGACCGGTGCAGTATCCCTTGAGCAATTGTGACGAAATTTTGTGTCGTAGAGGAATTCCTAATGTTTCCCAGGTTCGTTCAAATTTCAACATAATAGGTATGAAATGTCGGCTGATGTAGCTCAAAGTCTCAAAAATTTTGAATTTTTGGTATAAATTCTGCCCCAAAGGGGTATATCTCCTTAAGCGATTTTTACAAAATTTGGCGTGGGGAGGCAGTCCCAGGTCCGCATCCTCACGCCTAATTTCAGCATTGTATGTTTGAAAATGTGGGCTTTAAGTCCCCAAAATTGCTAATTTTTGGTATAAATTACCCCAAAGGGGGATATCCCCTTAAGCAATTTATACGAAATGTGATGTGGGGAAGTGAGTCCCAGGTCCGCACCCTCACGCCAAATTTCACCACTGTGATTTTAAAAATGTGGACTTCCGGCCTAAAAATCGCAAAAAAATGGTAATTTGTGGTTTAAGTTTTCCCCAAAAAGGGTATATCCCCTTATTTGATTTGTACCAAATTTTGTCTGGGGGAGGGTGTGCCAGGACTACACTTCCATGCTAAATATGACCATTGTAGCTTTGAAAATGTGGCCTTACTGTCCCAAAAAACGCCAAAAATAGTATTTATTAATAAAAATTTGTCCCTCGGGGAAAATTTTGGGGGTCGATAGAACTTGAATATAGGTGCACAACTACAAACTTTCCTCTATGCAATGTCACTATAACTGTTTTGACAATTACAGTGCTTAATAGCGTTTCCGTTATCACATGTCATTTGAAAGCATGACAAATAAAAAAAAAACTAGAAATCAATATGCATCACCTCCACGAGGCAATGCAATACCGGTAGGCCCCCCCTTGAGCGATTCTGACGAAATTTTGTGTCGTTGATGTCTTCCGTCTTAAGTCTTCCATTCTCTTTTGTAAAATTTTAACATTATCAGTATAGAAATATGGGCTTAACTAAAAATCGCGAAAATTTCAAACTGTTGGTAAAATTTCCCCCAAGGGAAAAATCCCCGAGCAATTTTTACAAAATTGAGGGCGGCGGAGGGGTTGTCCCAGGTCCGTACACTCACGCCAAATTTCACCATTCTCACTCTTAAAATGTGGGCTTACAGCCCCCAAAATTTGTAATTTTTGGTATAAATTTGCCAAAACAGGGGTATACCGCCTTAAGCAATTTTTACAAAATTTGGCGTGGGGGAAGGTCACCCACGTTCCCACAATCCCGCTAACTTTCAACTTTGTGGCTATAAAAATGTGGCCTCATGGCGCCCAAAATCGCCAAAAATAGCAATATTTGGTATATATTTGCCCCTAAAAAAAATCCAGGGGTCCATAGAGAAACTTGAATATAGGTGCACAACTAGAAACCTCCCTCTATGCAACGGTACCATAATTGTTTTGAAAATTACTCTGCTTCATAGCGTTTCCGCTATCACAAACTTCGTAATTCCACAGTGTGACAAACAGACAAAATAAATACATCCCACTTTTTCGTCTACAGCCGGCGCGCGACCCACGATCCCCACCATACTTGACATGGTGATAGAGGAGGTCC
>Ga0209339_1001326_pt1 | contig 10456 bp, 8 predicted proteins | sample OlaalgELextract3_FD_187376 | JGI IMG/M metagenome (GOLD analysis project Ga0209339, IMG submission 187376) | Olavius algarvensis symbiont microbial communities from Tuscany, Italy - Type A ELBA extract 3 (SPAdes) (version 2) | ecosystem: Host-associated > Annelida > Digestive system >...
TGTTGAAGATAGATGGGTACATGCTGCGACGGGCTTGACAAACATTGAATTGTCTTACAATCTATGCAACATATTGTGATAGTCGCAGGGGCGTCTCCAGGGGAAACAAAAATGTGGGCTGTGGTACGTGAAAACTGCGATTATTTGCACATGCGGTTCGAATAACTGGGAAACTGTTGCAGATAGATGGGCACATGCTGCAAGTGGTTTGACAAGCATTGAATTGTCTTTTCATTCATGCAACGTTTTGCGTGATTGCCGCAGGGGCATCCCCAGGGCAAACAAAAAATGAAGGCCAGGGTACATAAAAATGACGATTTTTTGCAATTGTGGTTCGAATAACTGGGAAACTGTTATATATAGACAGCTGACACACTAAATGCGCCATATCTTCTGAACGCGAAGGCCTACGAACTTCAAACTTGGTAGACGGACGGAGCCTAGATTTGTGAAAGTCACCATATTAATCTTTCTGCTTAGAGTAAGCTTCAGCGACTAACCAAAGTACTCAACAACACGAGGCATCGCACGGGCTCTTTGCGATAGCTGAGCTTCTTGTAATGACTGAATAAGAGAAACGACCACGCCAAGGTTTACGTCCTGTTTTTGGACAGTTTTACTGACGCCATTGAAACGGTTTAGTACATCGTTCAAGAACAAAGTTAGTATTGCAGTCTCCAGTTTTGCAGACTTTTTGGTGCTTATTTTCCTTCTCGATGCTGTTACTTAATACTTATGTACATTAAAAATGTGCGCACGAGGAAGCCTCGATTTTGGTTTCTTTCGGCAGCCTTCGGTAGCTTTTGGTAGCCTTCAGTGGCCTTTGGTTAATACCAACACCCGCCGGCCGTATGCATAGCATCGGTGAGTCTATTCATACAGCCGGATTTGGTATGATATTTTACTTACTTATCTAATTACTATATAACTGTTTCCGGCTGACGTCAATGGCACACAGACATCTCGCTGACAAACCAACTCACTGACAGTCAACTCGCTGTCAGTCAAGTCACTGACAAACCAACTCACTGACAGTCAACTCGCTGTCAGTCAAGTCACTGACAAACCAACTCGCTGACAGTAGATTTACTGGTCAATCTACTGAATGGCGCGCTATAGCAGTACTGACGTTATTTGCGAGGAATGAAGTGCGATGAGTAAGAATAGCTGCACCTAGCGCTAACTTGATAGCTGGTACTTTGCCGCCGTGGTGTCAGAAATGTTGGTTATGTAGTGTAGATTGAAGATGTGCTGCCAGAAAGTGTAGGCCTACTAATGATATTAAGCTTTTGTTAATGTTCCGAATTTTTATTACAGCCAGGCCTACAGGGTGGCCCAAATTAAACGGGGCCAGCTTACATTTTTGCTTGTAACAAGCGAACGCACTTATAAAATTAAATGATTTTTGATCAACAAGTGACAAGATGTCAATTTTATCTAAATGAAAGCGTAACACGCTAGAGGGCGCCACGTCCATCATCGCTATGTTACAGGCTGATAGGCCTATTTGCAAAGAAAGTCGTGTTGTACTCCCGAGTGCAGAAAGTAAAATATGAGTTATTTTAACAAAATCAGGTAGCTATTCCGCTAATGAGATTACAGTACATTTTAGATGGTAACAAATAAATACTAGCAAAAGCAGACAATTTTTACTATAGAGGTTTTTTGTGAATAAAATCGTTTTAATGTAACAGTTATGAGTAAGTGAAATGGCTAAATGCTACTACAGAGAAAATTACTAGCTTTTGTAGCGCCCTCTGGCGAAAAGTATTTAATTTTTAGGCTTTTTGAAGTGTGTAAATGAACTGATTTTCACCTACCAAAAATTATCAAAATTGTCTAAAACGTGTTTACTACGACGAAAGAAACTGCATTGGCCCCGTTTAATTTGGGCCACCCGGTATAACAACATGCGTGTATCCGGTTATTTTTCAGACAGAAACGCATGTTACATTAATTAGCTCATGAATAAGAAGTAGGCCTAAGCAGGCGACAGTAGAGCTACTTGTTTGAATTCAGTCATAATGAAAGAACAAGAGGACACTCTCTGAAGTTACATAAAAAATGTGTTATGACGGATCTCGGTCAACATTTCTTTTCGGACAGCATTGTTAACAAGTGGAACACATTAAGCGAAGACATAGTATCGGCTTCCATCATTGAACAGTTTCAAAGGAAAGCTACAAAGATTGCATAATGATGGGTCATCTACAGGATTTTTAAAGTCTGCCTGACTCCAGGCCGAGCCAGTTCCCCGGGGAGGCCCAATCCGGTGAGTTATTCGGTAAGTTATGATGATGTCCGACTGTTGATCGATGACACTAGCACCGTGCGCCAAATATTCATCCAGACTGCAGCTATGAAAGAAATGTTTGCGACATTCCCAGAAGTTGTGATGTTAGACGGGACTTACTCGATAAATAATTGTGGGATGCCTCTGTATGTTTTTTGGTGCAGGATGGGCACGGTCATGGGCAGCTTGTAGGTCTATGTCTGTTAGCCGGGGAAGACAGTTCTCAGATCGCGTGATGCTCGAAATGTTTGCTAATTTGTTAAAATAACTCATATTTTAATGCACTGGCAAGTCCCTAAACAGAAAAAGAAAAAGAAAGTGCGAAAATGCCTCCAACAATGACGCCAGCGGGAATTGTGTAGAATGTGGCCGTATGCATAGCATCGGTGTGTCTATGCATACGGCGGTCGGCCTTGTGCACAACAGATGGCCGTGTGCATACGGCCGGCCGGCTGTATGCATAGAATTTCCTTACATATGTACACGGCCGGCCGTGTGCATAGCATCGGTCTTACACTAAAGACTATTAAAGATGGCTGGCGATGACTAAAGACGATTAACGAGCCTCATAATCGACTAAAGGCAACTAAAAATGCTAGCGATTCACTGTTGGAAAGGGAGATCAGTTGCGGTGTATGTAATGTGATGCAATAAATGCTGATTCTTTGCAAATTTGGCTGAGGGGTTCAGCTGCAGAGTTCACAGTTTATTATACGGAGACAAATGTTGGCTATGCATGGACAACGCCAACTGTTACGTAGTTTCAGGAAAGTGGGGCAGATGGACATGGCAATATAAGTCTGCGGATGTCAGATGAGACAGTGGACATGCAGATTTCCACTTGTTCTGCTGCCATTTGACATACGTGGACATCTTCATGCAACTGCATACGTTGCTTCATGGTGCAGTGTTGAGCACTGATCTACGACTGAGCGGCAGTGTCATCAGCTCCGACGAAGAGTGTGGACTGGTGAAGACGATCTGCGACATCTTCCACGATGCCACACACCTGCTGTGCATACAACATCTGAAAGACAACGACATTGATTTCATGATGAACAAATGCGGCATGCAGCAGTCGATGTACACACGCCTCGTAGATATGGTGCTGTTAATGTTCCTGTTTTATGGTGTTATTCTGCTCGACACGTATTTAGCCGTCTTTAGTCGTCTTTAACTGTCTTCAATGTAATTGTGCGGACCGGATGCAGACGGGTCAAAACAAGAGTTACTGTTATTATCTTGCTGAAATTATGGAAAGTGGAAGCAAAAGTTTTACCTAGTAGTGTTATGATTTATGATAATTACTCATTGATTATAATTTATTAAGGTGTCTATGATGCATAAATTAATCGGTGAGCTATATAACATTTGCTGCATTTCTCGTTATAAACAGTGTGTAGGCCTAATCCTTTTTTTCTGCGACGCTGTGTCACAGACTCGCAGTTTTTAGCGTGATGAGTTGACTTGTACATCTGTGGTGAGTTGGCAGCGGCTGTGGCGAGTTGACCCAATTAAATTAGGGTGAGCTTACTTCTAATTACCCATCATACTTCGGTATGGAAGGCTATATTGGTTGCTGTTTTTTTCTTCGTCTGGTTACAGATATCTTGGCGACGGTTTCACCGATCGGCTTGAAATGTTGTGTGATGGTACATATCAGTCCCAGACAGATCTTCTCCTCTTTTGGGGGTGGTACCCCCCAGGGGAATTCCCAAATCCAAAATTTTTGGCGTACATTTTGGCCATTTGACCGCAGATATCTTGAAAACGGTCAGTCTGAGCGTTACATGTCAATTAGAGCTTAACATCAGCTCAAGAGAGCTTTCTGAAATGTAAGTCACGGGGCAGTAACCCCCCCCCCCCCCGGAGAGTGCGCCCTCTGTATGGTCGATGTGTGTCTTGCTGATACACTTGTTTATAAAATGTGTGACTTTTATATTCTATACGTGCATATCAGATGAGAGAGGGTGGTTTGTGATGCAGTGGTCTGTAATATTCATTGTAGGTAAAGTGCATAGATCAATGTTAGTGACTATTGTTCATCTCATGTATGAAGCCATTGCATGGCTGCATAAATGGAGAAGCAGCTTGAAATGCATGCGGCTGACTTACGAGCACTTGCGTCAGACGAGTGTCATTCTCCGACAGACTTCTGACAGAACAGAGCCCTACAGTGAGCGGGCTTCGTTGGACGATGACGGCAGAAATGTCTTGTCAACTGGACATGTTCTGTGGACATACGGAGGTCGACAGTTAGCTGTCTTGCGTGCACAGGTTAAACTTCCACTGACACTGACTCTACTCTTTATTTGCTAGTAACTATGGCGTTATCTTGTATCGTTTAGGAGATACCGAGAGTTATTGGTTGAAAATTGCCAAATTTTTATACCAATCTGTATTTAGTGCCCCCACACCCCCATTGGAATTTTGCGAAGCTGTTTGATGCACATGAAACTACACTGTGTTCCAAAAAAAACATGTGACCACATTTTTGATGATAAGTTGAAGTAGAACTGTCCATTCACAAAGATTTTTGGCACACTTATTACTAAGAGCATAGGCCATCAACAGGTGTTTTTATTTTTCCACCTCACCTATTTAGTGCAGCTACTTTACCTTGGGAAATTGTCAAGACCTAAATGTCAGCAAAAATTGAACAAAATCATGAAAATTTTACAGGAAGATGTGATTCTGATTAAAAACCTCTCTCTATCTGTCAAAGCAGTATGGTGCACGAAGGCTGTTGAGTGAATTGCCCGACATGGCGACAAGAGTTGGAAACTTGGAAGCATCGACAGTTTGCTGAACAGAAGCCACAAGACGGGTACGATTGTCCCTCAACCAGGCAGCGGTAGACCGCGTTTGTCGTGTAGCAGTGAAGGACCTTGTGCTCAATCAGGAGGATAAGCCAAAAAGGCATCGGTCAGCTCGTTAGATTTCCCATGAAACTGCCATTCTCTGTTCAAGTGTACACAGAAAAATAATTCACCGTGATCTCCAGCTCACATGTTAGAAATGATGTCGTGCTCAGCTGTTGTTTGAAGCCAGTCGTATCTCCCGTCTCACTCACTGATAAACAACGTTATCATCTGCAATAATTCTTGTTATTGTTCTATTATAAACCGTAAGTTGTATAATAAGTAAGCAAAATAATATGGTGTCGATTTTGCAGTTAATATCCTAGTATTGAAGCATTGAGAAAATCAGCAATATAATGCTAAATTCGTGACATTTAGGTCTCGACAGTTTCCCAAGGTAAAGTAGCTGCACGAAATAGGTGAGGTGGGAAACTAAAAATACCTGTCCATGGCCTATACTCTTGGTAGTAGGTGTGCCAAAAATCTTTGTAAACGGATAGTTCTGCTTCAACTTATCATCGAAAATGTAGTTTGGTTTTTTTTGGAACACAGTGTAGAATGATTGGGCTGCCGTGTAGTGAGGAAACTATGACAAATTGACAATATGTGAAGCTGTTTTCATAGAATACTGGAATGTGACAGACAGACAGACAGACAGAATAGCTATATTAATATCATGCGTCAGTGTGTTGACGTGCGATAAAAACTGTGAGGGGTTCTTCACTGTGTACTGAGGACACCCATGGTCTGTGGATTGCAAAAGCAGGTTTTCTCCATTGCTTTTCCTCCCATTCTTCTTTCCCTTTACCCCTTATTTCCTGCTGTCCCCTCACTTCCTCGCAGCTCCCCTTACCCTACTGTCCTTTCCCTCTTTGCAGAGAAGTTGCCCCAAATCCATCTAGTAGGTGTGGGGAGTACTTAAATGCGGCTAGAGGGGTTGCGGAGAGTGCTTAAGAGTGAAGGCTTGAGAATGGAGGCTTGTGGTGTAGATTGGTATTGATGTGTTATCAGTTCAAGGTGAGTTTAACTGATGGATGGACGTCATATGATGATGTATCCTGGTCGTCAGTGATGCGTCGCCATGGCGACCGTGATGAGACAAGTGACGTTGATGTGGTGTTTGATGCGATGAACTCGGCTGCACGGACTCCTGTCTCACACAGTGATGTCCAGGTGATGTTTGATTGATCATTGTGCACCTATCAGTCCTGTCTTACTAGGTTTGACTTCACTAACCGTCAGAGCTGCTTGCTGTGTGCGTCTGATTCTCAACAGTCTGCCGGTTCACTTGGTTGTTTGATTGGTTCGTTATACGTAAACAGACACTTTATCGTCGTACAAGACTTGTCTGAATGTATTTAAATTTATCTGGAGAATTGGAGCCATTTTGTCTGGAGACCATTCCTGATGCCGTCGTTGACATACTGGGTCCGTAGAAGGTCAAGCCACTCCCCCCCCATACAAATCCCCCAAGGTTGTAAACCCCTTTTATTCTGCCATAGGACAGAACCCGGCAGGATTTTTTTGAAAACTTGCACTAACACGTGCTTCTGATCCTGTCCAACCCACCAGGTGGTGTCCTGACCCTAACCTGCTCACCAGTGGCAGCAAAGAAGGGGGTCATGACCTGGGGGGGGCTTTGTCCAGGGAGGGTTTGTGTGGTTACCTACTGGGTCCATCACCTCAGTCATTGAGCTGCTCTGTTTTCATTGTTGATAAGCACTAATGCGTCGTTTGACGTCATTATACACTGGTTTGAAATAAGTTCAGATTAACGTTAAGCTAAACAGTTTCAAAAAAAATTTCAATGCCAGTCATATTTGTTAACGATTATTTGCCAGTAAAGTGACAAGTGATTGAGATGTAGGCCACGTTAACACACACACCTATATATACTCAATGTCTGTGTCAGTAAAGCTGTTGGAAGAAAATAGATTAAACTGATTTTGTTGATGCAGCTGAAGGACTTTGTGAAGATGGTTGCGTGGAAATTGGGTCAAGGTCACGGTTGTGATAAGTTGTTTGCTGGATCATGTCGTCGGAAAGACTTTGACAGTTTGGTGAGGTTGTTTGTGGCGGGCGTCACGTTGAGGCATGACAATCTTTACATCACGTCATTTACCAGTGAGTTCTGCTGCTGCTGCTGCTGCTGCTGCTGCTGCTGCTGCTGCTGCTGACAAGGACGATGACGCTGATGTATTGTGTTGATTGACAAAACGTCCTTGTTTAGTTTATCATTATGCTGTCTGTAATACCGGTAACAAGTCAGTGCAGCACAAATGTCCGATGCAGTAAGCCCCCACCACCGTCAGTATGTCATGCACTGTCCTGACTGGCCCAGCAGTGCTCCAGCCGGTCACGGCCGCCAGCAGTATTGCGCTGGTGGGCCAGTCAGGCCTGTGCTTGACAAGTACTTGTTTCAGGCGACAGACAAACAAACAGAAGGACATCTCTGTTGCATAAAGCTCTGCTATGTGGCAGGAGCTTGGTGAGTAAGTAAGTAAGTAAGCTGATGAGTACTGAATTATACATAGTTACGTAGTGCCTAAGTTGAATTCGTGGAATTGCTGATTAATGTTGTATATTTCCTGTAAATGTGAGCAAGTCAGCAAGGTATATACTCTTTGAGTTCTGAAACGTTTAATCACGTAGATGTATTGTGCAGAGTTGTTGTAGTGGCTTGTGTGTAAGGGAGATTACATCACAAACTTGCACTGTAATGAACTAACTACGTACAGATTGATCTCAACATCAGCAGCATCTGGTCTGCAGCCAATAGCAGTGCACCCTCATGCATGCATCATCGCTAAAAATAGTGCACCGCTGCGCTGCCTGTATGCAGTAACACGGATTTCATGGACGCATGCTCATGTGGGGTTTTTCCAGACAGGTTTTTCAGGGTTAGAGTTAGGAGCTCCTGCAACCAACCTAGGGTATGAAAGTTAGTCTCAAGAACCTAGGGTCTGTGGGCTACACGTCGGTGAATACTGCATGATCCTAGGTTCATTAGTTTTGACACACTACCAGCGTGTGACAGACAGACAGCCACGTCGCCTATAGCTGTGTTGGGTGAGCATGACAAAAAACTTAAATTAAGAAGAGTTGAGCAAATTATGTTATTGCCTGCGCCAACAAGGCACAGCTTATGTGATCGTTCTTCTATCTGTCTGTGTGTTATTCTGTGAGCAGGATTACTGAAAACGTAATGAGCTGATTTCATTGAAATATGTTGTTATGATTTGGCCTACCGGTTGGAAGAACTGATTAACTTTTGGTGGGGGTCCGGTCCCAGATATGGATTCCGGATCACTTTTGCGGAATAGGGGATTTTAGGAGAATTATTGGCATTTCTCATACTGTTGTTTACGAAACTTGGGAAATGAGTGGCGCCGACAAGATAATGAATCCATAACATTTTGGGAGAGATCTGGCAGACATCTGGATCCGGATTAATCCAGCAATCCAGATTTGAATCCCGGATCACTTGGTTGAAATTTTGGTGGAGGTTTGCACTGTTTGAGCACAGTCTGGTCTGTATGTAGTGTTAGTTGTTGTTGGATGTATGTATAGCAGTGGAGCTCTGTGCCGATACTTCACTGACCCACAGTGATGTCACCATCAAGCCTCGTACCTTGACTACTGTAACTCTGTCTGACACCTTGACCACCGAGCGCAGAGCAGCCGTGCGGTCCAAGCCACCGAACGTTCTGATCTACTGCGGCAAGAAAGACTCAAGTCGACTGTTTGCGAGTGTAAAGTCGGTGATAAGTGAGTGCGTGAACACGGATCAGTACTTGATCTACCACTTGAAGCACGACCAGGTCTTGTCGACGCCGTGGCATGATAATACCGCTCTGCTCGTTGTTGCTAGTGACAAAGTCTACGACGGCGTCGATCAACAGTTTCTGCAGTACTTCCTGCATGGCGGTAGGGTGGTAAGCTTCGGGAGTCTGTTCGACCATCTGATAGTGGAGAGGACGTTGCGGCTGCCATCGGCGTCATATCAGCTGAGTGTAGTGACTCTGCACTGTGATGGTCGTGACAGTGTGTCTGTCATCGGTACAAAGTACTGCTATGCTGCGTCTTCTCAGTCCGTCTTGTCTGACGTCACACTGACGTGTCTCGCGTGTGACAGTGTCACGTGTCAGCCGGTCATAGTTGAAGCTGTACATCAGTCGTCAGCCGGTCTGGCCATCCTCTCACAGGTTTGTATCTCTCTATGTTTGTCCATCTGTCTGTCTGTCTGTCTGTCTGGTCGTCCACTCACATCTCTTTGTCCATCTCTGGCAGTCTTCTCTCAGATCCGTCTCTATCTCAATGTCTAATATGTAATTAGTAATATGTAATTAGTATCTCAATGTACTGCTGTTACCTGTAGGCTCACCTGGAGATGTATTGCTGTTACCTGTAGGCTCACCTGGAGAAAGATGCAGTCGAGTTAGCAATCAGTAACGAAGTATTTGCAATGCTGAAACGATCAAACGTTGGCCGCTTCAGTCTGCTGACTAGTCTGTTGAACCGCCTCGGTCTCAACTGTGACAAGCCTGTTGCACTGCCTCTCACTCCAGTCTGCTTGCTGACTGCATCAGAGGTAGACGTGTGACTTGTTCATAACAGCCGCATTTGACAACTTGTATAGGTCCCCGATTTCCGAAACATCTTAAGATATTCCTAAGTTTGTCGTGAATATTTCGTAAATTTTTTGTTCGATTTCCCTGTTGGCACTGCTGGTTTGCTTAACTTTTTCATACATTAAAATTTTTAATGGCATTAATTTTTTAATTGCGGTTAATTCTTTAACATGTACGTTAACGCATTGATTGTACAGCCGTAGTTTATTGGTGTTAACGCCTGAGTGTAATCTGTGCCCGACGGTCACCTACAGCCGATAAACTACGGCTGTAGGTGACCGTCGGGTTGGGAATTCACTTTGGACAGTGTCAAAGTGGCTGTTTTTATTCTGCTTGATTTTGTGTGTACGTACGTAAGTTAACAGACAGGTTTGCTATTCAAAGCCTTCACTGTCATTTGCAATATTTCTACATTTCAAGAACATGCCATAAACTACTCGTAAATGTCTGTGGCCGTGTGGCCAAACTGCCATGTATAGGTATCGGTATAGTAGTGTTGTTACGATTGCGTCAGAGCCTGTTTCGATCGATTACGATCGATCTTTCGAAAAAAATCGTGATGTCGATGTTGATTCGATGTTACACGGGCATGTGGACTGACAATTTCCCGATCAGTGCCAACTAATGGGTACAAGTAGGGATCATGGGTCGACCCTTATATCGTTACGTCT
>Ga0209339_1001327_pt1 | contig 10450 bp, 5 predicted proteins | sample OlaalgELextract3_FD_187376 | JGI IMG/M metagenome (GOLD analysis project Ga0209339, IMG submission 187376) | Olavius algarvensis symbiont microbial communities from Tuscany, Italy - Type A ELBA extract 3 (SPAdes) (version 2) | ecosystem: Host-associated > Annelida > Digestive system >...
AAGATGAACTCTCTAACTACCGCCCAATTTCCAACCTCTCTCTTATATCAAAAAAAATAGAACGTGTCGTTAAATCTCGTCTCTCTGATCACCTTACATCTAACAACGTGGTTAATCCTCACCAGTCTGCTTACTGTAAACATCACTCCACTGAAACTGCTATCCTATACATACATGATCACCTTATTAACGCCACAGGCTTACGAAAAATTTATTGTCTCTGCCTTCTCGATCTGTCGGTCGCCTTTGACACCATTGACCACAATATCTTACTCACTTGTCTATCCTCTTGGTTTGGCATTCATGGCACTGTACTTAACTGGTTCAGATCCTATCTTTCCTCTCGCTCTTTTCGTGTCAAATGCAATAATGATTTCTCCTCCCCACATACTTGCCTCTGGGGTGTCCCCAAGGCTCATTTCTCTCTGTGTCATGAATACAACCCCACTCAGTACTCTTGTTTCATCTCTTTCTTTAAATCATCACCTATACGCATGCAGATGACACACAACTTTTCCTCTCCTTCCATCCATCAGATTTCCACTCCAACATCAGTCACTTACAAAATGCTCTACCACAGATCTCTTCTTGGATGACTGCCAATCTTCTCACGCTCAACTCTTCTAAAACGGATTTTTTTCTTATTGGACATAAACAACAGCTCTCTAAAATACAGGACTGCTCTGTCACTACAACCCACTCCGCTCGCAACCTTGGTTTTATTTTCGACGAACACCTTACCTTCTCGGATCAAATCACTGCACTTTCTGTTGCTACTATCACATTCGTGAACTTTGCTGTATCCGCCCATACCTTGACTTCAAAACAGCCAGCACCATTGCCACCTCCATAGTTCACTCTAAACTTGACTACTATAACTCTCTATCATAACCTTCCAAACTGTCAACTTAACCGGCTCCAAGATTCAAAACTTTTCTGCTCGTGCTGTTCTTAAGGCTCCTAAATCCACTCATATCAGTCCGATTCTCAAATCTCTCCACTGGCTAAAGGTTATCAAACGCATCGAATATAAACTTCTCTCTCTCACTTACAAAGTTCTTACAACTGCTCAAGCTTATCTCTTTTCAACCTCCTTGCAGTACCCACTGCTCATCTGTTGTCACTCTTTCTCACCCACCAACCATCTCCTCCTTGAAAATCACAAATCGCTCATTTAGACATGCATCACTTCGTCTATGAAATCAACTTCCAGATTCATTCCGTCAGCCTCACCATTCTTGTCTCGATTCGCCTCCTCATCCACTTCTCAACCCATCTCTGTCATCATCCACACTCTCGTCATCCATCACTCCTTCACTCTTTCACTCCAGGCTCAAAACCTACCTTTTCAACAAATCCTTCCCACCGTAGATTTCTTTTACCTACTGGACTATGCCTCACGATAACGGAACTAGACCGGACCTATCACGCTCATCATTTTATTTTTTAGTTTCAGAATTTTAATTTTTTTTGTTTATTCCGTGTGGTAGACTAAGCTGGCTACCCGTCAGCTTTTTACTGCACGTATCGTATCGTATACGCGGGAATGGAATTTAAAGGTTACATTACCTGCGATGCTTATAGGGTGGACGGGACGCTCACTGTTAAATTTTTGTCGCGCGACGCCTGCATGAAGGGCGGTCTGCTGTCGAGCGGCGGCTGTCTGTCCGTCTTGCTGTCCACCACGTTCGTGTGTTGTGTCAAAACGAATAAATATGTCTTCGATTTTTTTTCACCATCGTGTAGAAACACATTCTAGTTTTTCCATACCAAACGACATGGCAATATTCCAACGGGTACCTCCTAACGGAGGCGTCGAATGCAGGTATGAAAAATCACTATTTTCGACCAGTATCTCGCTTCATCGTGTGTTGTCAACGCTGTGACCGCCACGTGTTATGAACACTGGACCGTCGCAAGTTGGTGACACTCATCGCTGGTAAGCGGTGGAGTTTGTTGATGGCGGGAGACGACGACGAAGTGTTCATGGCAGGAAGCCACAACGTTACGCCGAAGACAGCAGAACAGAAGTTAATTGTACGCAGTGGTAAATCTGAAGCCATAGCAACAGTTTAATACTAGAAGAGTGTGCTCGAGTTATTGTATAATTGAAGCTAATACTATTTTCATCGATCTCACTGGTGCCTCATGCCGCGGCTGGGGGTGCGGAAACCTGCATCCTCTGGCAAGCGCTGCCCCTTTCAGCAAAGAAAATAACATAGTACAAATGCAAAACACAGATTTGTTAGTTTCAGTTCTGATTGCATGTCACACGTAGCAGTACAAAAAGCTCAGCTGTCGCAGAGACCGCGCGACGCTTCGTGTCATCGAATATTTTGCTAAGTCACTCAAGTCAAGGTCACTCAAGGTCATTCGAAATGACACTTTTGAGTTGACATGCACTTTTGAGTAGGGCGATAGACCATATACGACTTTCTATTGGTCGGCCACTGTAAGTATTTAACGTTGAATAATCGTAACCTTGAAAAGGTCGCTGAAGGTAATTCAAACGTTATTAGGAAGCTTGGGTGCGGTTTCCTATTTGCCTTCTATAGTAACTATGGCCGTATCTTTAACCGTTTATGAGATATTCCGCGTCAAATGATAGCGTGACCTTAAAAACTGAATTAGGGGTTGTTCAAGGTCATTGAAAATGGTGCCGTGCGATAGATCACATACGACTTTCTATTGGTCCGCCATTGTAAATATAGCTCTATCTTGTACCATTTTTGAGTTATTTGACGTTGAATGATATCCTGACCTTGAAATCTGGGTTAGAGGTCACTGAAGGTCATTCAAACCGGTACCATTCGAAAGCTTGGGTGCGGTTTCCTATTCGCCTTTCATAGTAACTATGGCTCTATCTTGCACCATTTGCGAGATAAAGCAAGATATTGGCCGAAAATCGTGATTTTTTCCATACCCCTTGCATTCGGCGCTCCCGTTAGAGAGTCCCTGTCGGAATATTGCCATCCCGTTTGGTGTGGGAAAACTAGAATGGTGGGGCTATCCGATGATGAAATATTTTTGAGGATATGTATCCGTTTAGACACAATACCGGCGTGTGACAGACAGACAGACGGATAGACATCTTGCCACGGCATAGTCCGCGCTATGCATACGCGTCGGCCGGTAAAAATCCACAACATTTCCTCAGTCCTGCATTTTTCATGTCCTGCAATTTCATGCCCAGCGATTTGGTCCGCCAATTTCAGGTCGTTCGTTTTCATACCGCGTCCGTCATTTTAATGTCCTGCATTTTCAGTCATCCCGTTCCAAGGCTTCAGGCTTGTCCTTGGGTACCTGTTAAACACACATTTTGAGGTTTTAGGGGCAAATTAGGCCTAAACAAAAAAAAATTTCGAAAATACTTTGCAAGTTTTCTTTCGACAGGACATGGCTTGCGTGTCGTGACCAAATTTGATAAAAATCGGCCGTTGAAAAGTTAACGAAATGTCATCTCGTTTTGACGACAAGAAACGGCTGCGCCGAATTCGTCCGAGCCCCCCTCCCCCATTTTGCCTCCACTATGCTGATCGCACCCAAAATATTCTCAGCGTTGTCGCCCCTTGACCTGTGCAGGCCACCAAATTTGGTCCACATCGGTTGTGGTTTGCCGGTGTAATTTTTTTTTCAGAAAATTGAATTTTCGGATTGTCAAAGTGATTACAATATGAAAGCCTGTCAGACTACAGTAATTTAATGTACCTGACCTCGCGCCCGTGTTCGACTTCACGCATATCCACGTGGGTAGATAAGTGCACAAATTGTGCATGCCGATACGCAGGAACTAGAAAGAAATCACGTATTTATATTCGGCGTAGGAACCAACAAGATGAAATAAAATAAGTGTGATTATGTTCATGATCTTTTTTTGCCGCGCGACTACAGCTATAGCCAGGCTGCAAGCGTGGCCCTAATTTCTGTCGTGCGGCGTCCGTCGGTCCGTCACGTTCGTGTATTGTGTCGAAACGAGTAAACAAATAAATCGGATTATTATTATTATTATTATTATTATTATTATTATTATTATTATTAGCCGATGTGTAACCATGTGCGACAGTCTCATTGCAGGGCGACAAAAATCGCGATATTCGACCAATATCTTGCTTTGGGGTGACTGATGGAATGTCTAGTGTTGTCAACAAATTCCGACAGTCGAGTATGTTGATAACAGCAAGCGTCGACTTCGTTTACAGTCGGTCACGCTGAAGAGAACAGAACAGAATTATTTGTACGCATTGGTACAAATCCAAAATCGAAGTAACTAATACGAACAGACTAATGATGCGCTTGAGGTATCGTACTTGACACATGAGTCGTGTGCATGGCCTCTCTGTGCATGACAGCTGCTCTTCTTGTTACTAAATGAAAACGGTTTACGGAAATTGGAAATACCGCACTGACTGCAAAAAGCACCGATTATTAAGCCGCCGTTCACGACAGCGAGAGCGGCTTAGTGCATCGGTGCTGTCCATCTGTTTGTTTGTTTGTCTGTCTGTCTGTCGCCAAAATGCAAAAAACGCGATTTTCACTAAACAATTTAGAGCTATGGTCTCTATTGACGACCTATAGGAAGTCGTATACTTGGGCTTTTCAAAGAACCCATTAAGGGACCCTAAAATGCAAGATGGCGGAGATCCACCATCTTGAAAATCGACATGACGTCATTTTTTTCTGCCGAGGGTGGTCCGATTGGATAAAATTTCGCAGACTGGTGCAGAATGAAGTGTCGACTGCGATGATATGGTCGAAATCGAAACCAGATGTAGAATTCTAATATGGCGGACGCTTGGGCGAATTCAATGGCATGTCATCCCAGAGCCACGTATCACATTGCAGGGTGCTGCCACTTGGTGAATTCACTGTCACGATTCCAGAGCCACATGCCACATTGCAGGGTGAAGTCACCTGACGAAATCAATGTCATGATCGTGCCACAGTGCAGGGTGTAAGAATTCTATCCGCCATATTGAAAATCGTTTTTCGCCATATTTTATTTTTTTTTTGTTTTTAATGCAGTTTAGGCTTTGACGAGCGGCTGCTTTCGTATCGTGTCCGATACACTTGTTTGCTACGCTACACCGCGGGTCCGTGCGGTATGTAAGGGTTAGGATGAGGGATAGGGTGAGAGTTAGAGTTAGATTCGTGGATAGAGTTAAGGTTAGAATTCAGTTTTCCGCCGCGCTTTCAGTCATCCTTGGGTATATAGCGCCATTTTCCGCCGCAATAGTACTATATACCACCTGCCACGCGGCATTCCGGCGCGATTTAGTGCAGCAAATATTGCCAAATAACTTTGTAGCTAATCACATATTTCAACAAAACTTGTCGCAATATGACCGATAAGTATCGAAAAAACGAAACAAAAATATCTTTTGTTTATACTGCGATATGGACCAGGTCACGTGCAAAGTGGATAAGAAAATCAATATGAATCTAAGACGGTGAGTTCTTTGGGACACCCTTCCACTTAACGAGTGCCACCTCATAGCATTACCTGCAAATACCTTCGCGTGTTTTTTTTCACAACGAAGACTGATCCCTGCCTTTAGCAAGTGGTGTAAATAGACTCTGCAACAGGCCGTTTACTCGCAGCTCACGCGCGTTAAAGAGGGACAGACAGACGGAAAAGTGATCTCAGTAGCTAAGTCTTAGTTTGGGGGATAAGACGAAACTAAAAGTAAGCTAAACCTGTCCACGCCTGTGTTCTTCACACCAATGCTACTGCCATATACTAGCACAACTGCTACTATGACAACTGATACTACTATTGATACAATATGCTAATTCAGCACGTGATCAATCGTCGCGCTGTCATTGGCTGACGTGATGTGCAACAATGTGCGTATAGTCGTCTATAGCCGTGCGATACGTTGCTGCGCGCAGTGTGAATGCGCCTTAATGTGATGCCGTATAGCGAGCGTGCCCCATAAACCATAACTAATGATTAACGTTAGAATTGAGATAAAAAAAGGTCGTTCCAGCAGTCGATAAAATTAATATAAAAATCAGGTCAGAAGTCATTTGTACATACATGCAAAATCTGTTTTAATATGGCATGATGCCATCATGCAAACACGCAGACCCAGTAATTTCATATTTATGCTATTATTTTTCTTCACTTCCTTTCATTTTGCACTTGCCTAAATTATCGCCGTCAGTATACAGTGTGTCTCAAAAATGTCTCAAGTTTGACCGGCTATAGGTTTAGGGCTAACACACATCTACCAATTTTTACAATTTTTGGCACATGTCATCATCAGAGATTCAAAAATTGGCTGCAGCTATAACTTTGTCAAATACCTCGCTTTTACTTACTTTATAATGTTTCGAAGTAAAATGACAGAAATGACGCGTTTTCCACGTCACTACGGCGTCACGGCAGCGTTGTGTACATCAGTTTTTAGTGTTGACGATAAAGTTTTAATAAAAAGTTTGTACCAATTCAGTGGCAGATCGGTACGAACTTTTAATTAAAACTTTATCGTTAGCTCTAAAAACCATGTTTACACAACGCTGCCCTGACGCTATAACAGTGACGTGAAAAGAGCATCATTTCCGTCATTTTACTTCAGAGCACTATAAAGTAAGGAAAAGCAAGGTATTTGAGAAAGTTATACTTGCAGCCGATTTTTGAATCTCTGTTGAGGACATGTGCCAAAAATTGTAAATATTGGTGGATGTGTGTTAAAGCTATAGCCAGTCAAACTTGGGACAGTGTAGAATGACGCTAACTAAACCGTTTGTTGAGGCACGGTATTTCTGATTCTGTGTCTTTTGTTTCTACACTTTATTGTGTGAAATTTGAAATTGTATATACGTGACGCGGATTTGGTAACAAGACGACATATGCATCAACATTATGTAACAAATAAACACAAAGTTCCCCCAACAAAAGCGAAATACGTAAGAACAAGCAAGTGCACGATGTTATGGTTATGTGTATTGTAGGTTGTTGGTCATACCGTTGGCGAGGTGAATTCTGCGCATCCACGGATAGATCTGTTGCTGGTACTGACACGTCGACGTCGTTTGGTTGTTGTTGTTGCTAGTCTGCGCTGAGATCGTCGAGTTGCTGCTGCCTCTTCCAGTTTCTAAACTGCCCGTACCGTTGTCCACTTCTCCGCTCAACGCCATACGGTCCGCCGCCTGTCCAGTCTCGGCACTAGCGCCCCCTGGCGAGCTGCTTCGAGACGAAGAACCGGAAGGAGATCGACTACAATCGGATCGGCTCCCATCAGTTTGGCGACGTCCCAAACCGGAACCGGAAGTACTTGCATGCTCGGGCTGTTTGTTCTGAGTTGTCGGGACTGGGTGTGCTTCAGCAGCGGTACTGGCGAACGGCGAAACAAGACTGCCACCGTTTCCAGTTCCGGTATGCCTAGACACTGTAGACTGGTATGCGACCCCGTCGTTTGGCATATACGGACGACAGAAGTCAACTGGCGTGGGCAGGGGAGATTGAGCACTGTTTCTTGACTGGAATGCAATGCCTGATGTCGCGTCAATTATCGGAAGTTGTGGGACGCCACCGGAAGTAGAAAACGAGTTAAGATGGTGTCCGGTCGTGTCGAGTTCTCCATAGTAACCGCCGACGCTACCGTTCTGTTGTCCAGCCTTCTCGCTCGCGGTGGAGTAACCGCCATAGACGCCTGCATAACCGTAGATATCATCGTAGTGGGAGCGCAGCAGTTGAGGAGACTGGTAGTCGACGCTGGCTGTGGGTAGTTGATCTGTGGGCGACGGGAGACAGTGACGACCAGTGCGGTCTACCACGGCGCCACGGTAGCAGTACGGCGGGTTGACGAAGTACGAGTTCATATTGCGACCGACTGACACGATGTTACTTCTGCACTCGGTGATAAATGATGACAGGGGGCGCTTCGCCGTCACATGATCTAATATCACGTGATTGACCCTCACTTCATAACTGCTTCCGGTCTCGTATGAAATTATTCGCGCAGCGGTTTTCGTTGACGGTTTGAAGCTTGGCGCGCTGGAGCCGCAGTCAATTTGTCGTTGTAGCCGTCGGTAATCTTTACGACCTGTTACCAGTCGTTACGACGGGCCGTTAGACGACGACTCTCGACGCCAGGTCATAAAATGGCGAAATGGCAACAACAAACGCGAGCGAACGCGGCGTCCACTGTGCCGATCGAGTGGCAATAACTCAGAGCAAAAACGCGACCAGGCGTACGACGAAACGAGGGCGCAGCGTGCGTGCGGGCGGCCAATGCTACGAGCCTTCACGCAACCAACCAAGCAACCAGGCCGGCCGCGTCGCCCAGCTATGCATCCGCCCGTACTGCGCCGACAGCCGATACCAGAAAAAAACTTGGCCATTTTGAATATATTACTTACCTTCAGGCGAACACAGCTGTAGTACAGTAGTAGGCGTACACCGCCACGTAAATAGGCCCAGTTTTGAAGCTGTGCATTGGGCGTTGTTTATTAGAGAAAGCAGAAACTGAGGCACGGCGATCAGCTGATTTTATTACCCTGTGTAAAGGATTTTGACTTCTGCGCCTCTTTGTTTGTTTGCTTGCTTGCTTGAATATGTTAATGTTGATGGTTTATTTGTTTTTTTTTCTGTTTATTCGTTTTATTTGAAGTGCACGATGTTATGACATTAGACGGTCGTCATACATTTTAGACTGTACCTGAGAAATGGAGGCCAAGTGCAATCCGAAAACGAAACACTCATAATATAGAATTTCTGTTCGGCTGAAGTTTGCATCAAACGAAATCAGGCCAACAAGGCAGAATCCTGCATTTCTTCACTATAGAAGCTGCTGGTAATGCTGTACGCCTAGAGTTCAATGACGTGTTGTTAAGCGGCCACAATATGACCTTGACCGCTCGCACCTGCCAGTCTAGTGCGGGATGTGGTCGCTACGTGGTGCTACTATAACGTCTAACGTCGCGCTATATAGAACAACCAACATTGCACTTGGTCGGCCGCTGTTATACAGCGCAGAGCGTATATACACTCACTGTGTCCACAATGCCAGATATTTTTAGCATAATTTTAGTTAGCACTAATGATTTTTTTAAATTTGGAGGACTTATTCCTCAGTCCACTCATTTCAACAGAAGCCTGTGTAATTACTTGCGACGTATGTCTATACGTCGCAAGTAACTGAAACATTGTATACAAAGTCGACAGTTAAAATGTTCACTCGATTATTCCAAAAAATCGTTATTTCGTTCGCTTAACGCTATCTTTGGTAAAATTGGTAGGAATGCATCCGAAGAAGTCATCCTGGAGTTAATTAGGTCAAAGTGTATCAGTATACTAATATATGGCCTAGAATGTTTTGCACTAAAAGTGATTTGAAATCATTGGACTTTGCTGTTAACAGATTTTTGATGAAATTATTTCGATAATAATACTGAAATCATTGCAGAATGTCGTCGATACTTTTAATTCAACCTCCCAAGTGAACTAATAGAAAAAAAGAAAACTAAATTCGAAGAAAACCATAACCGATGTGTTCTAGTACTGCGTGATATTTGCGTGCGTCTTAGTTAAGTTCTAATTAAGTTTATTTTTTATAGTATTTTTGTTGTATAATTTTGTATTTATTTTATCACTACTGCTATCACTATTATGTGGTGAATAAAGATTTTCATTATTAGTCGAATGGAGAAATGTGGACCAATCGATTGTTGTTGCAGCTGATCGTCGCCATCACTCTGCATGCCTGTGATTTATTTACGGCTCACGGTGGCATTTTGAGCACATTTTGTGATGGATTCATGGTTCAACGAGTTTAGTTAATGCTGGCGTCTGTCAATCGACTTTCTCGAAACTTTTCCACATGACGTGTGTGAGGTTGGCCCTACTCTTGCTTACTTTCCACTAGGCTATAGCTAGTGCTATAAAGAATAAGGTACCAGAAATATGCATCAAATGTTATTTATAAAAAACAACGAAAGTGCGAATATGTACAATAGTGCGACCATATAAACAGGATATAAACAACATATTACCGGGCTATCAGTCCAAAGCCCAACGACAATTTACTACAGCACGAAACTGGACTGTTAACAAATACAGCAAATATACACTCGCCGCCTCACCGGCATAAATACTATGCACTAGGATAGCGCTACAATGTTATTGTAATGCACAATAGGTCTACAATGTAGCTACTAACAATTCATCAAATGAATTGTACAAGTCTACGTTGAACGATAGACTACTAACAAACGTCACCCCTGTTAAATCAACATAAACACACGGCGAACTCAATTAAAAAATACTGTCATGTATAATGTGTTAATTTGGCCATGACATGTGTGGTCTAGCTGTGTGTAGTCACGTAGGCGTGGCGACGTAGGCCAGCAGTGTTTTGTTGATAACGCGTGGCGGCACGTGTGTGTGCGCGCGTGCAGGCAGTAGTGAGTCGGATGTTATTAGTCGACAGCGACGGACGTGTCTGAG
>Ga0209339_1001328_pt1 | contig 10449 bp, 1 predicted proteins | sample OlaalgELextract3_FD_187376 | JGI IMG/M metagenome (GOLD analysis project Ga0209339, IMG submission 187376) | Olavius algarvensis symbiont microbial communities from Tuscany, Italy - Type A ELBA extract 3 (SPAdes) (version 2) | ecosystem: Host-associated > Annelida > Digestive system >...
GCTGTAAGCGTCAGAACTTTATGAACTTCCATGTGGCTGGTCCGTTGACTGTGAACTTCGTTGTCCAGTTGCAGTCCGGGCGCGTGGAACCAGTAGAGTGCCAGTCGCTGCAGATCGCAGATGCTGACGACCTGAGATGGCAGTAGCAGGTACGCAGAGGTCGCTGAGATAAGCTGGAGCGACACCATGAAGACACTTCCAGACTATCAAGGCCGTCTTGAAGACTACTCGCTGACTAAAGGTAGCCAGTGTAGATCTTCAAGAACTGGGGTGATGTGTTCGAGGTTCATGGCCAAACTCAACAACTGAGTTTAGGCCTATCAGCTGAAGATGAGTCAGGTAGGTCTAATGATCTGGAATGTCGGTCAGTGGAGTTACTACGAAGACTGGGCGAATGTGGAGCTGTCGATCTGCAGAGGAATAACAAGTATTACTACATAATAATGACTTATGAATGATATAGCACAAAATATAGGACCTAAGTTTAAAACAGTAACTTTGGTTTGTTTTTCGTGGGCGCTGCCATCTTGTCTATACGCCACTGCCAACTAACATGTTTAACAACTGCTATTGTAGACACATATGTTGTAAACACTTTTTTGAAAATCAGACTATTTAACTGTCATAAACATGTTTGGATGTGAAAAATACACTTCTGTTACTGTGTCCTTTTCTGTTCACTCTGAACAGCAAAATGATGACCGATTGTGTTGGCTAACAGTCTGGAGATAGTTCATTGGTTTGATGCAGAAAATTAGGGGTGACGTCTGGTGAGGGGGCACAACTCTCTCCCCCGACCTCACCTCACCCAACCCTCAGACCCTGGCAATGCCACTGATATCAGTAATTTAAGTACAGTAGTTTCCAGTCTACAATTGTATCAGAACTTACGCTTGTGTACGAATTAATGATTAATGTGAGGTTTGATTTATGCCGACGTGTGCTGATAGGTACGATCCGTTTGGCATGAAGTCAAAAGAAGATTTCACGGAGACGGTGAAGATCATTCTGAACTACGGCGCCGACGTGAATGCGCGCAATGCTCGTGGCGAGACAGCGCTGCATCTGGCGGCTCGTAATGAGTTCCAGAAGGTCATTGAGGTCCTCATCCTCGCCGGGTGTGATCCTGTAGTGGAGGACAATGACGGAAACCGGGCATTCGACCTGACGTCCGACGGGGATACCGTGTCCCTGCAGATACTGCGGCATGCGGCAGCTGAGCGTGACCGCTACATGTCAGAGTCGATGGAGATCCGTGCGCGTGGTTTCACGACGTTCACCCAGAGTCAGGCCGCGTTGCCGTTATGTGTCCGGTCGTCATCTCTGCTGAGTGTGCCCATGCTGATGGGCGCAGCCGGCAGTCCACAAAACCTCACCCGAGCGGCCAGCAGCCCAGGACTTTTCGCTTCTCCCCCTCAGTCAGCAATATTCCACGGGCAGTTAGGAAATGGATACTTGGCCAACGGAGTCATAATGCCACAGAACGGATCCAAGCTTTTACTAACCCAGTCACAAGGTGGTGTTGGGATGATTCCAGTGGAAGCTGCAGAACCGGAACTCTACTCCAATATACCAGGGTCTCAGTACTCCGTTAATGGTGCTGGTGTACCATCTTGTCGCGACTCACTTGTATCACAAATAACCGCCCCGTCTGATGTTTATCGTTTGTCTGTGAATGGTTCTGCTGCAGCACCGGCTTCAGACGTTGTTCCTGTGTATAGCTCAGTTGGACCGAGTGAAAAATCGAGCATTTGGAAAGTTACTCCGCCATCTTCGGTCAAGATTCAAAGTATCATACAGCCAGATTCAAAGAGCAAAAAGGTTGTGTCAGAACATCAAAAAATGTTCAAGAAAAAATCCAATCCTCCAACTCCACCGACTGTAGCAAGAAAGACAGTGGAACCTAACCAACAGTTACTGATACAAAAAGTCCCAGATGTGATAATTTCAGAGCGAATGGCTGATGAAACTGACAGCTATTTTGACGACGAATCGTTTGATACTTTTGTGGAGTCTTCTTTTACTGAAGAAGAAGTTGTCGCAGCACCGCCACCACTGCCGCCTCGCAGCAGCCGAAGCAGTCAAGGCAGCAGTGTTGGTGCAGAGTCAAGTTTACAACGCTGGCTTGATGAACAGAATGTTCTGATACGCTCGGACCATGGTGTTACATCCGATACCAAATCATTTTGTTCCACTGTGTCTGGGTCAAATCCTCCCGGAAGACCTCCAAAGCTCTCGCGACCATCTTCAGTTACTTCCACAGACACTGTCAAACGAAGACTGCCTCCTCCTATCCCAACTGAAATTAGAAAGGAGAAACCAAAGAGCCATAAGAAAAGGTCAAAGAGCGGTTTGGTGCCTGCGAAAAAAGTAGTCGAAGTCGATTCTGAAGACTGGATTACACGGCAAGCCATGAAGAATCATCATTGGGAAGACAGAGACACAAATCAACAAAACAATGATGCACCTAAGTCTCCGACACGGACCAAACGGAAAGTGAAAAAGAAAAATAGAGTCATTAAAAACCGTGAGAATGGTGAAGTATATAGTAATGTTGTTGACTCATCAAATCGTCAGCCTGTGGACACTTCCTCTAACTTGAGCTCGACTACTAATGATACGATTGTGAGTGAACAGAAACCGTCTCAGTTACCACGAAAGACTTTTTTATTAGTCAGTGAACAGAAACCGTCTCAATTACCACCGCAAAATACTTTGACTCACTTAGTCAATGATCAGAAACCGTCTCCATTACCTCAAAATACTTTGCCTAACTTATCTACTGATCGACCAGCACACCCGCTTGTCTTCGAGAAAGTGACCATGCAGGATAATCAGATCACCAACGACTATCTATTTCATAAAGGCATTGCCGAACTGACTGCTGCGTCGGCAGAAAACATTGTGGAATGTGTCGGGCGGAAAATGAGCAGCGAGTCAAGTCCCGCTGCGCATAGCTCACCTTCTGTTAACTCAGCAGTAGAGTCTGTGAGCGTCGGATATTCTCCACCACCAGTGTTTCAGTATCCAGTCATGTCTTCGTTTACTCGTCAGACTTCACCGCAGAATTTTACGCAGCAGCACTATATTCCTGGAAACCATCCACAAGCTATGCTTAACAGTTCTTTACCAGTTCGAATTGAACCACAGCGACACGTAATGCAGCACAGTGAGGATGTTCTGCCTTACCAGGTTCAGCAGCACAGTCGACCAGTAGCATACTCTGTACCCCTTCAACAGCAACCTGATCCAGCCAGTTTTCATTCACAAGTCAGTCCTGATGAGCATTCGTCAGCTTCTTTATACGACACTCTGGACGACGATAAGTTGAACAGATGTGATTCTGGAGTCTCTGATGATGCAATGCCACCGTATGGACTGAATCGACGAACCGTTGTTTTGAAGACCGATGGAAAGCTCGGTCTTACTGTCTGTGGTGGAAATGTGTCAGGGACGTTTGTTCGTAGTGTCGCAGCAAAATCTGCTGCTGCAACTGCTGGCCTGTCTGCTGGTGATTGGATAGTTGCTGTCAATGGAAAAGTCGTCAAGTCATTGAGCAAACAGGAAGTACTGCAGAAGATGGAGAACTTCGCTCGTGATTATGTCCGACTTGTGGTTGACCGCGATGATGATCGGTACAAGCTGGCTTCTTCAAAGAATGCGGTTGGTGACTCGTTCTATGTGAGAGCTCATTACTCGTATTATCCTGTGGTCAGAGGTAAGGAGCTTGCTGTGAAGATAGAAGATATATTCCAGGTTACTGATTCACTGCCAGAAGATGCAGTTGGATATTGGGTAGCAAAGAAGGTCGGTGGAGCGCTCAGAGAACCAGAACCAGAAGGATTGATTCCAAATTCTCGGAAGGCAGAACAGATCATTACAAAACAGCGACTAGCCTCTCCAACGTTAAGTAGACCCAGAGGAGGAGCATTTATGAGGAGTTTCCGCCGATCAAAGTATTCCGATGTAGATCAGGATTCGCTGGATTCAAAACAGTCATCGGAGTGTGGAGACATCATGCCATATGTCCGCATTGTGGAGCAACCGTCATCAGTACGACGACCAGTTGTTGTTATGGGCTTATTCTGTGATGCAGTCTGTGCAATGCTGAGCAACGATGCTCCTGGTATCTTCGAGGCTCCAAAGAATGCCATCGAGAACCGGAGGACTTCTGGTGAAGAGTTCACCCCATCCATGCTAGATCTTACCACGGTCCGAGGTATTGTCAATTCTGGCCGACACTGTGTGATGGTAGTCTCTCCACGAGCGGTTCAGTTTCTGCGCGAAAAGACCGAACTGCTGCCCATTGTAATCTACTTATCTCCATCATCAAAGAACGTGCTGAAAGCAATGATTTTGCAGCTGGCACCAGGCTGTGATAAGAAACCCGGCTTCATGTTGCATGAAGCGGCAAAGTTTGAGAAGTTCCATTCTTCGCTGTTTGATGCCGTTATTCCGTACACTGCTGATTTTACTTGGCTTGCTTTGCTGAAAGATACTGTGGGGCGGCTGCAGCGCCATAAAATATGGATTCCCTTTGAACCAGAAGACAGTTACATTATCAACGACAGCTCTCAGCCTGACCTCATCAGAACGACCAAACCTGCGAAAGACGATGACCACGCACCTAATCGATTGTCGAAGACCACTGACAATATTCCGGACCAGATCCAAGATCTCCTCTTCCGGCACATCAACGTCGTATCACCAATGGTGTCTCAGCCACCAGCAGCAAACACAGATGATCTTTGCACCCGAAGTTTTGACTTCGGAGACAGACAGCCAGTGCTGGTAAAGCCACCAAAGCCTGTTTCTGCGCAGCATGCAGATGTAGTACTTCGGAAACCTCGCACGAGAGGTCGGCCTGTTGTCAGCCGAGATTGTATGGTGAGTAAAGTTCATATATGTAACATGAATATCAGTAAGTTTTGACGCATCCACCAAGCTATGGGCGGCGGAGGCTATTACGTTTTCACTGTGTCCCATTGTCCCATGCCAACAGTGGCATTTTTTCACTTCGCACGAATACTGCTGAACAGACTTCAGTGAAATTTGCAGGAGATAATCATTACCATCAACAGATGATATTGATTATATACAGATGACATACCATAATTTTTGGCAAAATTGTACCAGGGACAAGAGAGCAGGATACGAAAGAAAATTCAGATCAGTGCTGCCATGTAGCAAATGACTTTAAAATTTCACAGTACATACAGCTCGCTGAGTTAGCAGGGGTGATGAGTCCATTACACACATGCAGCAGTGGAGGCATCATATGACCACATGCAGTTTTAGCTCTCTAGTTACCACTTAATATTACATTGTTTGTAGTTGCACACATTTGCAGTTGTTTCTAATTTAATTATTATAATTCATTACTTTGAACCAAACTGTTTTGGCAGAGCATATTCATAACATACGTCCAACATTCTACAGACGCCTTTCCTGCCACGTAAATACATAGGATTGACCGACTGGGGGCTGCATACGATATCATTAAAGCTATATGATGGCGGGTTGAGCAAAAGAGGTGGGGGGGGTCCAAACACTGGACGTTGTGTAAATGTCTTGCTACAAGACAATTGTCTCAGAAGCAAACATCACTGGTGTTTTATGGCTGCTTCAGGTGACCGACTTGTAGCCTGTGAATTGAGTTATGCAACACTGGCTGTATGTGGGACAGCATCGCGTAAAACTCAACACGATACAACTCGTCTTTCAGTTCAGTTCGTGATATAGAAACACTGCTGACCACTTTGTTGGACTTTATGGATTATGTACATGTGTATGTATTTAATGTAAATGTATACAAGAAATGGTTGAGGTGATGTGCTCTGTTTGAACAACGTGACGATCAAAAAGCTACTGAAGTTTTGTACACTTATGGTATTGTTTGCCTGAAAGATTTTATTTTTTGTTTGATGATAGTGAAATTTACTTACTTATTGGATCTTGAGTCCTAGGGGTGGAAGTGTTATCAGTTTATTTAAACTTTTAAGTGTTAATTATTCATTGCACTTGAATTCTCTGGTTTTTCAGATTCAATTTTGAGGCATTTCTTTTATAGTAAATTGGTGGTACTGTTTTCAGTAGTGTCTGTTTTGGGGTGCGTTTGTGTGTCTGTCTGTCAATGCGATAACTCTTGAACCATTTGAGAGCAAGATATTGTCAAAAGCTCGGATGAATTCAAAAACGGCTGTACTCCGATGCACTGCGGTGATTTGACATCTCTGACGTTCTAGGTTTGTGTCTGATGGCAACATCGTCTTGAGTGCATAATGTGCCAAAACGGTGGACACACAGAACACACATTTAAGTGAAACACAACTGATGGAAATAACGTTGACATATGTGTTCGGAACAACTTGACTGAAATGTGCCAAAAATCATACACGTTAAAGATGAGTGCAGTCAAAATGGCCCGACTTTGAGCCACCCTGTACATTCAATTTCACGTTTCCTTTATCTGTATTACAGTACAAGCTGGCATCCAACACATATTGCCACTGGTCGATCGTAGTTGAGGCATTTGCACAACTGCAACAAAATAAAACAGTTTTATTGTATTTCAGTGATCCACACAACTGCAATGAAACAAAACTGGTTTTAGCATCGCTATTTTTACGGTCAGTAGCATCGCTAAAACATTATTTTATTACATTTGTGCATATTGCGAAAATAAAACAAAAGTAAAATGTTTTTAAAAACTCTTGTTTTTGTTCTTTTATTGTAGTTGTGCACGCACCTTTATTTTTGACTGATTGTTGTTGTTGAATACTTCCTATTAAAGTGCACTGTTGGTTCATTACTGACGTTTTCTTTGTTGATTTGTTGTATAACTGTTCGTAATACTATCATACCTCTGATAGCTTTTAGTCCGTTATTTTGACTGACGCTTATGATGTATCCAGACAAGTTTGTAATCCGCACAGTCTCATTGTAGTATTTGCCGTTGTCAAGTGTACGATACGTCATTGTTCTGTTACTGCTTGTAAGTGCTCTTGAAGTTTTTCACTTCTATGGCACTTAAATAACATTCTTTTGTGATTATATTAATAATGGATTGTTATTCTGCAGAAAATGTGTCGTTTTTCATGTGGTAGGTGATAACAGTTTTGTACACAGACTGTAGTGAAATGTGTGTCCATTTATAGGTAGATACATAACTTTATGCAGGGGCGTCTACTCCATATAAACGATGGAGCAAATGCACCATGGAAAAAGTAGGGGGGAAGCATTTTTGCAGAAACTTAGGGGGGAAGTGCATTAATTATTAATTCACTCCCCCCAAGTTTCTGCAAAAACGCTATCATTAATTTCTCTGAAGGCATCCAACATGACGGTCATAATTTGATGTTTCATTTCCTGAAAAGCTCCTGAAGATCGTTGCTACTAGAGGCGAGATTTTTAGCCTGAAATTCACCAAATACCGTTTGGCGGCCGGGCTCTGCCCGGACCCGCTGGGGGAGTTAAAGTGCTCCCCAAGACCCCCTAGCCGCAATAAGGGGGGCCTACTTCTAAGGGGAAGGAAAGGGATGGAAGGGGAGGGGGAAGAGAGGGGAGGAGAAAAGGGAAGGGGGAACTTGCTCCAAGGTGTTAGGGGGGTATAGATGCCCCTGACTTTATGTATGTACAGGGTGCTGCAAAATAAAAGACCCCACTACACAAAATGCATTATTGTCGCAGTGGTTCTGAATTTTCCTGCCAAATTTTCAGGCACTGTTCCTGGAATAGTTCACCGTCTGCAGTACTAGTTTCACTTCATTTACTTCAGTACTTCTGAAATTATAAAGGATTGAACATTTGATGCAAATATTTCAACTGAACATGGCCGTAAAATTAATAAACAATTAGTTAATGACCACATTTCTTTTGTATTTTTAAATTTTTTTTTGGTTTTGAATTCTCTATTCATGCTGTTATGCCTTCAACTTGCTGATGGCGTTTGACCGTCTTTTATTAAAATGATTACTTACTTACTTACATTTTCGAGCACCTTTTTGAATTACCACATCTTCGAGCACCTTTTTGCTTTCAAAGTTGCAAAATCAGCAAACAAAAGTCAAATCAATCAGCAGTGTTACAGTAACTGCTCAAAATGTCCGCCATCTGCATTTACACAAGCTCGCAGTCACTTCCCGAAAGTCGTGATCGACTTGCAGATTGCATCTTGTGGTAACTCGTCCCAGATCTTCACAAGCACTGACTTCAGTTCTGGGATGTCCTTCGGCTGCGGATTTATTTACAAAACAGAATGACGTAATTGTCACGTTATTGTTAAACTGGTACTCGGTAAGCTGGTACTCAGTTGTTTTTTTTTGTATTTGTAAACGGGATTTTGACCAATAAAAAATACACAGCGGCGTGTATACTTAGACATAACGTCTTTTGAAACCAAACTCGTACCATTTTTGTGTGCAGTAAGGAAACCATAAAATTTACGCCATTTGTGTCAAATTACATCCTCATTAACCGAGGAAATTTTCATTAGAAATTATTGCACCGTTTCAAAGATATTTCATTTTTTTGTGGTGGGATCTTTTATTTTGCTGCACCCTGTACATATTGCCTGTGTGTGGGTATGTACTGTGCAATGTATTGTTTGCTGCATTATTTGAGCATTTCACGTTCCTTGATCTCCAGTAGTTTGTGCTCAAGTTGTTGTGGTTAGGGGCCAGCCATCCTAGCAAATTTTTCTGACAGTTCTAGAACTGTATTACGAGGTGTCATTGAAAACCAAATGGAAGATTGAAAAGCCTCATCATAACAGATACACCTTTGCATATAGTGATACATACTGTGGTATGCAGCTGGCGAGTGAAACATAATGAATGCAGACATTACCAAGAAATATGTTAATTCTTGGGTGAAGTGTGGCAAAACAGCCTGGCTTCAGCCTCTTCCTGTCTGTAGTTGAATTAATTTCAAGTTCTGGTCAAACTAGTGTGGTGCATTTGTGGCTGCCATGAGTAAGTCTCTGCCACTAGCACAAATTTCACTGGGAGGGGTTTAGTTTTTCACAGGGAAGGAACATCTGTGGTCCGTGTGGCACATCAGCTCCGAGGCTGCTGGCACTGCTGGGCCAGGCAGGCCACTGTGAGGCATTAGCCAGTTGTAGTTTGTACACTGCAAGTATTCACAAGTATGAATTTCAGGCAAAAGACCAAGAAAAGGACATCACGTCACCATTGCATAAAGCCGCCGCTTTTGTGACCGGGTCTTAACAAGAACTGTCAGAAGTTCTGCGTTGACAGTTGTTATACCACATCACAAGAACATGTTCCAGTAGTACACACAATTCATCCAGTTAAGAATTCATTAACGCTGTAATGCGTCAGTGCTTTGCCTTTGTTGATGTACATTTCATCTTCAACTGCACTACTTTCTAGCGGTATAAACACTGTATTTAAATTCTGTTGACATTTAAAGTTCCTGTCAAATAAGTTGCCATAATCATAATTACAAGTTACAGACAGTTGTAGCTGTTACACTGCACTTGCATAATCGTCCAGTTTGACTGATTTAATTGATGTTGTAATGTATCTTGAGTTTGTAGACAGTTTTAATTCATCTCTGTCATATATGTTTGATTTTGTCAATGTCGAAGACTGTACAGCACAATTATTTTTTGCATTGATAGCTAAGTGTGAAGATTTAGAATACTGTATTTCATTTTCTTTGTTCTGTTGTTGCTGCAAAGTGACGGCACTCTTTGGTAAATAAGCTCGAACCTGAAGCTAAATCTGTCTTCGGCCTTGTGTCACGTGTGACCTTGAACTTTGACCTCCTGACTCCCAAAGATGACCGTGCCCTTTCCCTGTGGACCACGACTAATTGTTGACTGTTAACAGAAACTGCGGAAAATGTTTCAGCTGTTAACACAGTGAATAAAATTTGCCGTGTTAAAACCGTGTAATGTCTAATTGATTTGCTGCTTGAAAGCTCTGATATTCTGCCATCATTTTTTGTTCTCTTTCACAATGTAGTGTTCATGTAGTGTAAACCGTGGTTACAGTAAAACAGTAATAAAATAACTTTACTAATGCCTTTCTGTCTAACTTTAGCCTCGTGACCTTGACTTTTGGCCTCCTGACTCCCATTCATCATTTCATGTCAGTAAGTATCGTACATTTATAGAGCGCATTACGTGAGACACCCCTAATGCGCTAATTTCGCTAAACGTGCTGATAGGCAGAGAAAAGATCAACGACCGTCTGAAGGTCGATGTGCTGATGCAGGATCTCGTAGGTCATCAATCAGAGTGTTAAACATCGTCGGACCAGCGACAGCAAATGCCCGCCGACCGTAAGTGCTGAGACAATGTCGAGGTACGGTCAGTTGAAGACGTGCAGCGGAGCGTAGATGCCGCCGCGAAGCTACTCGACTGACTGGAATGCAGCAGTTTGATAGGTACACTGGCGCCTTGCCGAGCAGACACCGTTGGGC
>Ga0209339_1001329_pt1 | contig 10448 bp, 5 predicted proteins | sample OlaalgELextract3_FD_187376 | JGI IMG/M metagenome (GOLD analysis project Ga0209339, IMG submission 187376) | Olavius algarvensis symbiont microbial communities from Tuscany, Italy - Type A ELBA extract 3 (SPAdes) (version 2) | ecosystem: Host-associated > Annelida > Digestive system >...
CTGTTGTTCACTGTTGTTGCGGAGCAGCAGTCCGAGCTTGGACTACAACTGTCTGGAGTCGTAGTGACACTCCGCTATAGTGGACCTCCAGTAATCTTCTGCCTTACGACGGAAGAGTCGCCGCTGTTCCTGGAACTGAAGTTGCCAGGCAGTCTGAGCCGTTGTTGAATGATGACGACGGCGGTATGCGCGTTCCATCTTACGTGTCAATCGTTTAGCAGCACGACACTCGCCGTCGAACCAAGGTTCCGAGCGTCTGGTAGAGATCGACCGTCGATGGAAGTTATGGATTCATCATTCATTACCTTGTCAGTGTTAGTCATTTCGCCGAGTATTGTGAAAATCTGCTGATGACTACATGAGAAATGCTAATAAATCTACTAGAATCCCCCTTTGCAATGGTTAGGGAAGTGGAAAAGTGCTCCGCAGTCCATATCTGGGACCAGATCACCACTAAAAGTTGATCAGTTTTTCCGATTGGTGGCCTAATCGTAACACCAGGTTTCAGTGAAATCGGCTGATTACTTTTGCAGTAATCATGCATACCCATTATGGACAGACAGAATGACAGACGAATCATCCGACCTGATCGCATAACTTCCGCCTTGTCAGAGGTAACCAGAACAGTTGGCAGAGATTTAAATTTAAATAATAATTCTTACAGTAGTAATACTGATACTGAATGCTGCTGTAGATGGATGCTGTTGAAATCTGTCAAGATGGTATACCTATTCCTGGACATGCAGCTGAGACGACGTTATGTGAAATGCATGATACCATGGATGTCAAGGTGCACCCAAACATGGAAAAGAAGAAAAAGAAAAAACGAAAGGCATCTGAAGCGGGTGGAAGAAATTTTACAGGTAAAGTATGTGTTTTGTTACAATGGCAGTGGGCTCAGGCTAGGTGGCTGTTGGCCCGGGTGGCACTTTACAGGGATGTCAAATTTTAAATACTGTCCTACTTCGCCCTATAAATGTCCCCAGCAGCATTTGAAGGGCAAAAGTAAGGATGGTATTGAAATTGGCATTTGCATTCTCAGATGTCTGTTTATAAATGTTAATGTTAATGTCACAGCATTTATGTATCACGCAGGCCTTATAACACAGTTATGAACGGCTGCGCTCATGCGTAATAGCTACGGATGAATAGCACTGTCTTCAGGCAGCTGCAGAAATGATCGAAATATCTATTGAGATGTGAGATACAGAGGTAGTAGCGTATTGGCAATATTTGTTACTATTTCGGTGTTAATTCAGAGTGTTGGCTGCTGCTTAACTATATACTGAACTCATTGTTATGTTACTGACTTATGATAGATAGCCTAGCTTGTAAAAATTTGAAAGTGACGTATGATTAATGATGTGTTATCATCGTGGCTTTATCACCCGTAATCTTAATGTTGAGTGTAGTTCTGTCAACTGTTATCTACTGTTGTCTGTCTCTTGCAAGTTTATGAAGTCATCAAATGTTAGTGTTGCTACCTCCGCCCCCAGCCTCCGCCCCCAAAGGGGTTGGACAGCATGAGCACTTGCTCCGGGTGGCACTAACCCCCGCCGATGTTTAGTTCCTTTGTTAATATTACTTGACATATGTCAGCTGTGGATACTGGCTATGAACTGATCTACAAAGATAGTGTGTTGTTTTTGTAGATTGGTATGAAAGCACAGGTGAACTGCTTGGCGAGGGAGCATTTGGTCACGTAACTACATATCGTCATAATCGCACCAACAAAGAATTTGCCGTCAAGGTGACTGTAATATGTACGGCAGTAATGTAGCTTAGTTTGTGAGATGTGGATCGAAACAAAGCTCGTGTAACTCTGTAAAAATAGGCCAATTGAACAAAAAATCTGATGTAGCACTAGTACTTTTGAGGTGGACACTGTTTAAAGTGAATCTACAGTGTCTGTAGGTCGTGGTATTTAGTAAATTTAATATACCTGTAGTGTATTTAAAAAGTGGCGCAATCAGCTTTGTAATTTGTAGTGTTGTCGAGGTTTTTTTAGTCATTTTTTACCTGTGAGTCTCTGCGTAGAGTTGAAGCAGGTATTGTGATCTAATCACCATGTGTGTCTGTCTGTGTATCCATCTGTCTGTAAGATGGCTCACGAACGCCTTGATGGTTGTCGACCAAACTTGGTAGGCATGGGCGAGGAGTGAATGGTGACCCTCTAGAAGCGATTACATTTTGATGTTGATCCAATTCCGGATGTGGATCCAGGATCACTTGGATTTTTTAGTAGCTGTGGTGCACAGATTTGTGTTGCCCTCTCGCGCAGACTTTAATTAGGTAACGAGTACGTGAGATACCATGAATTTATAATGATCCTTAGTGTTTGTAAGGGATTAATATATACAAAGAGTCTGAATGTATGCCATGTGTAATTAGCATTTGAATTACAGTGCAGTATTTTTTAAAAGTCAGAATTGTTAATTATTCTAACATTCCTGAATTGATATTCAACTAGACTGTGCTGAGAGAGCACAAACTTCTGCCAAGGCCAAAATTTCAACCAAAAGTGATCCAGGATTTGAAATCGATTTCCAGATTAATCCGGATCCGGATGTCTGCTCCCAAAATGTAGTGGATTTATTCTCTTGTCGATGTCAGTCATTTCGTCACGTATCGTAAAAATTGGCTGCTGACTGTATGAGAAATGCTAATAAATCTCCTAAAATTCCCTATTCTGCAATGGTGAGGGAAATGGAAAAATGACCGTACCGTATCTTGGATCGGAGCAGCACCAGTATTGAATTGGTGCATGTTTCAGCAATTCTGCTCACAGGACAGTCACAGCACCAATCACGTAATCTCTTTGGTGGAGGTAAACATTTTAAAGTGATGTGTGATCAATAATTTTTTATCATCATGGCTTTGTCGCTGTCTTAGTGTCGAGTGTAACTCAGTCAACTGCCATCTGCTGTTGTCTGTCTCTTGTCCATCAGAAATACCGTACTCCAGTGTGATCATATACAGATAAGAAGTAAACAGATAAGAAGTAAACAATCTCATAGCGATGATGAAAGTGGAAACAGTGGATGATGTGTATTTTCGATTGATCTGGTTCTGCTCACCCGAATAGACCTAGAGAAAGGGCTGTTAAGTGAGTTTGTTGATTTTTGTACACAGATGATTTTAAAAACCAAAGAACGAAGCCGAATGAAAGTGCTGAAGGAAATTGAGATTCTGATTCAGTGCCGGGGACATCCAAACATAATCTATTTATGTGAATTCTTTGAAGACAGCGATCGGTAAGTAGTTATTGTTACTGTATTTTGTCTCAACTACTGTCTGTGTGTTGTTAAATTTAGATATTAAACACTAATAAACAGTTTGTAAATGATCTAATAAACAAAACTGCAGACGATTACTTTAATGCGATAATATGATAATTGAGCATATGGATTGTCAAGTTGGGTTGTACTTAGTGATGTTACGATATCGCAAATACTGTTTTCAATAGATAAATGATACGATAAATCAGAAATATTGTGATAACGATACGATGCAATAATTCTATAATGTTGCTGTCGATCTTGTTTGTGTGGCGACCGTTGTTGACCCGCGATTTACGTTGATTGCATTCGACACCGACAAATGGTAGGAACCAAAATTAAACAATTCTCAACATTAACCTAACACACTGAACTATGAAAGCACCACAAAATGTGCTTAAAATGTCCATTGTAAGCCCTGACACAAGCAGAGAGATGGTGACACCACTGACTGATGGCTACAACAACAATCAAAATAGTCGGGCTTTCTTCGTTCAGCTAACAGCCTCTGTTTCAGTTCTGCAAGATGTCATTAAAATAAAATGTCTCGGGGTAACCGTATTACACTATCTTCGTTGAAACTGCAGTTGTGTCCTGAGTAGACTCTGGAACGTCTTCCATATTTTATATAAATTTAATCAGTCTTAAATAAAATGTAATTCACTGGCTTTGTTTTTTTTTGTGTGCACACAGTGTAGTAATATATGGATGCATTTGTGGTCTGTTTTATTTCTAGGATTTTTATGATTTTTGAGAAACTTGATGGTGGTACCCTTCTGCATAATATCTGGCGTCGTGGATTGTTGCGTGAACATGATGTGAGTGAAGTTGTCAAGAATATTGCTGATGGCTTGTTTTTCCTCCACCAAAAAGGTAAGATACTCACTGCTAGTTTTTACTCTGCCATGGTTACTTACCAGTGAGCGATGCTGTTGTTGGGCATGTTAAGCATGAGTCTGTTCTGCATGGGTCCATCCATCCCTGAAAATGGTCCCAGTTTACTTAAGTGAAAACTAAAATGTTCATGGATAATCTCTCTGTTGCCCAGCTACAGTTTTGAGGTTGAAAGATCGAAGATCAGATTAAGGTTAAGGACGCAAATATGCCGAAATCATTTTTGGCTGTAAATCTGATGCAAATGGTCTGATTTACTTCGAATGCAAATTCTGGGGTTGGGTATGTGTATGGCTGCTGTGCATCGAACTACAGATTTTTATCGTGTCAGCACACTGACGCACAATATTGTTATAGCAATTCTATCTGTCCGTTTGTCGGTCTGTCCGTGACGTTCCGGTATTAGATGAAAATGGCTTAACATATTGTCACAGTTTTTTCACCATACAATAGCCCAATCATTCTAGTTTTATCAGCATCAAACATCTTCACAAAATTCCGACATGGTCACCCCCTGCGGGTGCGGGGGTGCTAAATACAGGTGGGGTATTAAAATTTCATGATTTTCTACCAATAAATCGCTATATCTAGCAGATGATACAAGATATCGCCATAGTTACTGTGGAAGGCTGATAGGAACTGATATACAATCTCTCCAGTGGTGCCATTTCCAATGACCTTGAACGAGCCATAACCCTGTTTTCAAGGTCACACCATTCTTTGATGCTAAATATCTCACAAACGGCTACAGATACGGCCATAGTTACTATAGAAGACGAATAGGAAACTGCACCCAAGCTTTCGAATGGTACCAGTTTCACTGATCTTGAGTTGACCTCTAAGCCAGATTTCAAGGTCACGATATTATTCAACGTCATATAAGTCGAAAATGGTACAGTTACAAAGGTAGACCAATAAAAAGTTTTACATGGTCTGTCAAACCGCACCATTTTAAATGATCTTGAACGACCCCAAACCCAGATTTCAAGGTCTGGCCATTCTTTGATGCTGAATATCTCCGAAATTGCTAAAGATACAGCCATTGTTACTCTACAAGGCGAATAGGAAACCGTACCCAAGGTTTCAAATGATAACCATTTTCAATGACCTTGAGTGACATTTAACCAACATTTCAAGGTCACGATAATATTCAACGTCAAATAGCTCAACTACTACTAAGTTATGTATGATCTATCCAATGGTCCCATTTACAGAGACCTTGAGTGACCCTTAACCTAGATTTCAGGGTCATAACATAATTAGGACTGTAAATGCCCTCAACGTATTGTGTGTGCAGCTGACACGCGATGTGTTTGCGATAGCTAAGTTCTTGTCTTCTTTGCTTTGTATTTGAGATTGGGGTGATACAGAAATAGTTAGATGATAAATAATTGGCTGACCAAATTATTTTTATAATTAAAAACTGAATTTAACATGCCGTTGGCTTACGTTGCAAGAACATGTTGTGAAATGTTATGCAGCTAATCAGAAAGGAGTTAGCAAACAAATGAGTTTTTAAGCATTTCAGTTGCTGTGAAAGTTTTCTCTGCATTTTTATATGTACTGTTAGATGATAGAAACGCAACATTGTGATCATTGATGTTCTTGTTGCTAGGGATTGCACATCGTGACTTGAAACCTGATAACATTCTGTGTGTCCATTCCGATCAGCTGGTGCCAATCAAACTGATCGACTTCGATCTGGCGAGCAGTTTCATGCTGGACGGCAACGGTTCCGATGTTGTTACAACCCCACGGCTTCGATCACCTGTCAGTAGCCACCGTTGTACTGATACAGTTATTATTAAGGATGGTAGCCATTAAAATGTTTTAAGCCAAATTGCACCACGCTCGGTTAAAGATAACCTAGGTTTATCTCTCAGTTTAACCGAAGTTTAACTAAAATTATGTTGAACAATTGAACGTTACATACAAACCTTGGGTTAAACCTCCGCTAACTTAAACCAACTGTCATTCTGCAGTTAAGCTCTAATTAATTAGTTATATGAGACACTAAAAATTGGCAGTGAATTCTACTTTTTATTGTTTACTGGTTTTTTGAGTGACTGTTGCAGTAATCAAGCGAATGAATATTACCAAAAATTGATACATTTAAAAAATATTACTTACACAAGCAGGAACTTGTTTGCGTCGCATGCTTGTGTGACGTGGCAGACCAAATGGCCCAGTGTTAGGCCTAACGTATTGCTCCACCCATCTGCTAGGAGTAAGTGAGTAAATAAGATTACTTAGTTATAAGGCACAGTAATCAAAAAAGTCACGATGCGCCAAAAAGTCACGATGCCACCACTGTCAGTGAGAGATGTTTATGTTTTTCTAAGATCACATCTTGCGTACAAGCCAATAGCAAATGTTCAGTGTGACAAAATGTGGATTGGCTGTTTTTTACACACTTTGTTCACTAAACTAAAGTTTTCCAGTAAACTTGGTGCAACACAAAATAAATTAACATCAAATAATTTACCCTTCAGTTAATAAATAAGGAGAGTATGGTTAACTGATGAATAAACTGCTGGTGAAACCGCACATTAGTAGTTGTCCTTTTACAAGAATTTAACACTTACTTAAAAATATTAAATTAGTGCGAACTAGTCTGGTATGTTGTATTAAATTTTGAAGAATGTTGAGTAATTCTTTTGAATCATATTGGACACAGTGCAAAGCACGGACATTTTGAGGGGCATTTGTTTGTTTGTTGTGTAACTTAAAATTTAGTAAACAGTTTTTCATATGTAGATGTTGTATTTATATAGAAAATAGTATTTATGAGCATGGCTAATTGAGAAGAATGGTTTTCTGCTGCAGTGCCATCAGAATAAATGGCTGTTACTGATATGGGACATTTCTCGAATTTTAATTGTTGATATTATATTTATTATTAAACTTTATAGCCAGTTAATTGTGTCATTGATTGTTTTTTTATGTTCTCTGATGTGAATTGATATTATACATATCGGTGTAATAAGAGCAGTGAATGACACATACAAACCGACACAAAACAATTTTGTTAGAATGCTTGACCATACCCCCATTAGGGGCAATTTGTCTTTCTTTGGTTTTGCTATGAGCTATACGCGTACCAAATCTGAAGTGTCTAGCTTTTCCGTTCTGAAGGTATGGAGGGTGTCCCAATGTCTACTGGTAAAATTGCCATTGTGCATGCACAGTATAATATCATCTGTATCTTTGGTGTGAAATCTAACCGTACGTTTGCTTTTCACTTCACCAACAGCCCACACCATGCCCTTCTTTGAGGGCCACCAGTTGTGGTGTGCCGGTCACTTGGCTGACATAATAATTTGTGCCAAATTTCAAATAATTTTATTCAAGATTACATGCCTCCAGGTGTGTGAAAATTGGCCTTCTCCATTGACTTCACACGTCGCCATTACAACACTGTAAGTGCTAATTTGCTACATTGTAATGCTGTTTTGTGTGCCTGTAAGTGAATTTCTCCAGATGCATGACTCTGTTGATTGATCAAGGGCACGAAGGGAGGATTGTGTGATCCGTCAAGATATCAGCTCTAATATGCATGGTGTGTGCAGGTTGGGTCCGTCGACTACATGGCTCCGGAGGTTGTTGGCGTTTGGCAGGATAAAGGCTGGTCCTATGATAAGCGATGTGATCTCTGGAGTCTTGGAGTTATTTTGTAAGCAGCTGCTTCTTTTCTGATTTATTGTCTGTACATCCAGTAAGCCGATCATCCAAAATATGATATTGTTTGCACATTTTGAGACTGTTGATGTACACTGTTGTTTAACAATAAATGAGCCATGAAGTTATAATAATAATAATATTCATAAGCAGCACAGCCTTAAGTAAAATCAGACACCATGCAGGCACATGTCATTCAGTGCTGCTAGGATGATGTAGAAGTTACTGAATGAGTTACCTAATGTGTAGATGTGATTAAGTAGTATGTATTATCGTTATAATTGATTAAAAATGGTACCAAATTATTTTTTGGCTAGCATTGATTATTGATAGCATGAAAATTGAATAGCTTTACTGTGTGGCCTGGCCACTAAGAGCTGCACTTAGCTTTGCAATCTGTCTTCTTCTGCCCCTAACTCGAGTTTTGAGGTCTAGATCAGAGTTCAGTAGTGGTCCATACTACATGACACTGGCAGCCTGCCTGGTAATTGTAGGCTGAAAGCCTATATTGTATTCACTTTTTTGGACTCTTTCGGGAATAAGTCCGGCAAATTGCAGCCGATCCGGACAAAGTCGGTACACATGCACAGGTCAATGGCCGACAACGTTCACAAAATTTTGGGCATGCTCGGTTAAGTGCGGGCGAAATGGGGGGCTCAAAAGTGTCCCCGACTCCTGCGTTTTTTTTGTAAGCAATACGAGCTGACTTCAGCAACTTCGCAACGGCCGATTTTCACCAAATTTGGCCACTACACGTGAATCATGGGTGAAATGCAGATTTCGGACAGAAATTTAAGAAATGCTTCAATTCAATGGTCATTTGCCCCAAAACCCCAAACTTGGAGGGGGTGAAACAAGCACCTCACTCAGAGCAGGCTACAGGTCAAGGGATGCACTGCAGAGAGGTACTGTTTCAGGGTGTCTAACACTCCTGGAACTCCTGGAGATCTACTGGAATTTTGTTTCCTCCTGGAAATCTACTGGAAATGTACAAAGTCTCCTGGAAATTGCCTGGCAGTGGTCGACCATTTGTCATTAATGTGCCCGACAGTTCTTGTATGGGTAAACAGGATCAATATGATCTCAGGGATTAATTGCTAGTTAGTAATGGTTGGATGACACTGTGATGGGTGTCGGATGGGGCCTATCATCACATGCTTCTTCATTAAAATTATTTATTTACTGATTCGAAAACTCTGCAAATCTACTGCATTGTGGTCAAAATTTTTTATGGAAACTCCTAAAATTTATCATGGAAATCTACTGGAAATCATATCTGCTGATCTGTTAGACACCCTGTGTTTACTCTGCGTTGTAGTCCAACGGCCAGGGAGTTTCCGAGATCGGTCATCTTTTTGTACAACATACTGTTGCGGAGCTACGGGGCATCAAAATTGCCCAATTTTCGGATTTTGGCCTATTTTCCCTATACGAAACGCCTAAAAACGTACCTTCCAGTGACCAGCCACAGCCCAGGGGTTACATCACAGAATGATTCCGATTTTTCCATGTGGTAGTCGAAGGTCCAAAGGGGTGCCTTCCGGCAGCAGAGTTTTTCTGCGACTTCTGGTAGGGGAGCTGTGGACCTCCAAACTTGCCCAAATTTTCGCATACAGCAATGGCTATACCCATACAGAATGCTACTACACGGCACGTCAGATCTGGACCAAAGATGTCTGAAACCCCGCAGTTCTAAGGACGGATGTACTTTTCCACCAAATATCTTTGCCCCTACCCCCAAAATATCCCCAAAACCCCATTTTGGGGACCTTTCAATGCAAAACCTATTATAGAGAGCTCGTAAGTCGGACGTTAATAGAACTACAAAGCTGAAACTGGTATAGGCAAGTACTTGGGTGTGTCAAAATTTTTCTGCAATGGGGCATCCGGTGGGCGCAGGGCCCCCTAATGTAAATTTGGGACCCCCCTAATATGCCGTAAACTACTACAGCTAGAAAGTTGCAATTAAAAACACTACATCTGGTAAAGTACTCGCTTTGGGTACAAAAAAGTTTCCGCCAGGGGACGTCTGTGGGGCACAGGGCTCCGTAATGTAAATTTGGGACCCCCCTATTATCTAGGAAGGAAACCACTAGAGCTAGAAAGTTGAAATTAAAAACATAAATAGATGTGATAAATGTGATAAAGTACTCACTTTGGGTACAAAACATTTTCCGCCAGGGGGTGCAGGGCCCCCTAATGTAAATTTGGGACCCCTGATATCTCAAAAACTACTACAGCTAGAAAGTTAAATTTAAAAATACCATCAAATATAGTAAAGTACCCATTTTGGGTACAAAAATTATTACATTATACGATACAACATGAGGGCGGCCGCCATATTGACTTCCGACAAATCTCTGTATCTCCGGGGCAGACTACGGCTAATAACTGCAAGACGGCTTTCAGCCTGCATGTCATCGAGAGCGCTAGTGACGACTACAACACCAAAGTCCAGTGGTCCAGTGTTGAAATCCCAACAGATGAAGAATGTTGAAATTGCTGGAATTGACACATGGTGTCAGTTGTCGGTACATGCATCTTGTTACTTTCAAGACACATTATAGTTACCGGTTTAGTGTTGCGGTAACATGTTCC
>Ga0209339_1001330_pt1 | contig 10446 bp, 7 predicted proteins | sample OlaalgELextract3_FD_187376 | JGI IMG/M metagenome (GOLD analysis project Ga0209339, IMG submission 187376) | Olavius algarvensis symbiont microbial communities from Tuscany, Italy - Type A ELBA extract 3 (SPAdes) (version 2) | ecosystem: Host-associated > Annelida > Digestive system >...
TGTCCCCTGACAAAACTGAATGGTGGCTTATCTCGGCTACACTCTGCGGATGAGGACGCTGTTTCGTGGCTGACCAATTATGGTAAATGACACGCATACGAGAAGAAGAAGAATGGTAGTGAGTAAAAAAGTGTAGCAAAACAATTGCTTAAGATGCTTTTTTTTGACAGAAGATGAAGATTTCATGTGCTAATATACTGATCAATGAACTCTTTTAACTCTGCTGATCTTTGCAATTGGGTGTACAATGTGTGGTCAACTACAACCTGGACATCAGTCAATGATGCCACTACTCTTATTTTCTCTGTTAAGTATTCTGCTAAAACTTTTCTGTGTTAGTATATATCTTAAGAAAGTGGTTTGCTTCATACTTTTTAGTTATTTATGAGCATTTATTTAAATAATGATCTTTAATGCTAATTCCGTTGCTGTAATGGCACATTTACTAATGTCCTTTTTACACTGCTGCTAACAAAGAATATTTAACAAATAACAAAAAGACAACTTATTATCAGACGCATAAATTCAGCATTCCTTCAGCTATATTGTTTGAAATTTTCATTTAAACTGGCTAAATTTCTAGAATCTATAAAGAAAATAAAACGGCTCCTTTTTTCCATTCACTGTGTATAAAATCAAACAACTTATGAAATATGAAAATGTTACGAGTCCAATTAAACTTATGAAAAATCAGTAGATGAGAATGGCTGCTATCTCTCACTAGTCTGCAATAAACTCAGAAAATTCCTGGCAGCATCAGCAGGATATGAAATACATTACACGGTCAAACTAAACAAAAACTTGTAACCAAACACTTCATACTGCAAACAACACAATGTGTCGGACAGCAGTTCAGCAGTATTGTCACATATTCACAAGGCATCTACAGTCAAGTGACACAGCTATCTCAAATCAGCTCTTTTGGCGGCGGCCGAACTGGTACGTGCCCTAACGTAAACTTCGGTGCCTCGTACTGTGCTCTGTCCTCTGCACTAAGTTTATCCAATGGTGTGTATACAAGTGACGCAGCATCGGTAGTATGACTCTGACCAGAGTTGGCACCAGCTGGCTGTGCCGAGCCAAATGTCTGTGGATGAGACGAAGAGGTAAAGCTCGCACTACCTCCAAACCCAGTAGCAACAGCTCCCTGCTGCGGCACTGTCGACGACTGCGCAAATGCTGGCGATGAGAATAAATTTACAGGCCCCGGAAATGCATTAGCAGAGGAAGCTGCAAACGTGTGGGCAGTTGTGTCAGTGCCAAAAGAACCAAATGCAGGTGTAGCAACTCCAGCTGATGGTTGTACATTTGTATTAAATGATGTAGTATGTGATTCACTGTTAATGTCTGTGGATGCCTTCTGGCCTGCAGCTGTGTTCACTGGAATGCCAACTCGACTGACCTCTTCAATTTCCCGTATCTGAATATCAACAGCAAATAAATATATGAACCGCTGTCATTTTGTTCTAGAAACAAGAGTGTTGGAAATAACACTCGGCCTGCTATAATAAACAATAAAATAATTGCAAACAAGAGGTTCTCGGCACAAGAAACTCACTCCGTGCACTTTAGCGCATTAGAGGCGTTGCGTAATGCGCTATATAAATTTAAGACTTACTTACTTACTAACTTACTTACTTTATCAATATTCACTAGATAGCACCACCAGTCCTTAGCGGCTTTTTAGCCCAGTGATCTGGAGCGTCTCCAGTAGAGGACTGGTCCACGTTTTTGAGCCATTTTTCTGGAGCGGTCTTCTACTTTCAGCCAAAGGACTGGTCCAGGTTTCATGGTCGGTTTTTAGTGCTGATCCACGAGCTCCAGGTTACGATGTTGTGTGTACAATTGTTGTTTAGTTGTCTGCGTGAGCTATTTGTGGATTGAAAGGTATTTATAACATGTAGTTGAAGGTTCTGATCTATATACGTAAGTATGTCTTAGTTGGCCAATAGTATGTTAAGTAACACTGGTACTACCATACTGTAAAGCAAGGCAATCTTAACTGCTTGTTCCATTGGATAATGAAAGCTGTCCAATGGTGGACCGGTCTATATGAATCAGCCCAATGGACCGGTCTGTGTAGATCGGTCCACTATGGGACACGGCCCTGGATTTTGGCTTTATTTCACCCAAAATTTAATGTCACAATTCCAGCACTATTCTGATCTACATGGTGAGACATAATTACCGGGCCCCCTGACTTTAACTGGAATAACTTAGTAAATGTTCAGTTTATTTGAACAAAAATTACAGACAACATGATTAAATGTTCTTTGCTAGCAGCAGCCTAAACAGGACATTAGTAAAACTGCTCTTACAGCAATGTGATTTACCGTTAGTGAGTGTAAAGTATGAAACAGATTGCTTTCTAAGAAGGTGTTTCCTGGCACAGAGAAGAGTTTTAGCAGATTAAAAATATTTTAGACAAAATGACAGCAGTGGCATCATTGACTTATGTCTGGGTTATGGTTGACCACAAACTGCCGACACAGATCATGAACGTTAAAGAACTCGCACTGATTTTTCGATCAGTGTCTTTAACCCAGTAAGACTTAATCTTCAGTCAAAAAAATTTTCAGCAAGCATTTTTGTCCATAATTTTTACTCTGTCACAACCACTCAATCAGACGTTTATCTTTAACGGTAAATTGTATTACTGTAATAACACTTACGGATGTTTTCTTTAAACTGCTGCTAGTATAGAATATTTAATCAAATGAAACATATTTTCAGGCTTGCAGATTCAGCATTCTCTCAGTTATGTTGTTTGAAATTTTTATGCAAACAAACTGCAAATTAATTAAGTTACACCAGTTAAAGCTAGGGGGTCCGGTAATTATGCCTCACCGTGTATTTTACAAGTTTTATGCTGATAGCCATGGGCGGAGTTTATCAGGGTCTGGGGGGATAAGGCGCCCAACAGCCCACGGTGCAGTGAAATGTTTGGTTTAGTGAACAATACATAAATGGTGCAAAATTTGAACAATCCGCAATCCGATACAAGCGTAGCATATGTGCCCTTATTCACTATTCTTAAATTTACTAATCAGTTTACTCACTTAAACCTCACCAGATACAGGCTACCTAGGTCTAAGGAATACAGGAAGATTTGACGCCATTTATCTGCTCATCCAAACCCCCAAAAGGATAATTTCTGGATCCACCACCACTGGCTGCTGGATGGAAAATTTGGTAATGCTCGCCACTGTCAAAGTAGCTTACTGCCCTCGAATGCCAAAATTGAAATAGCCTATAACCAGTTCCAGTTTTTACTGTGGGTTCAATTCAGTTCTAAAAGCCTATAACGTGTCAAATTTCGGTCCTTTGCACAGAGAATCAGATGTGATGTGAAGTTTTAAAACTGGCTAAGTGATATAAAAATTTGGTGAAAATTGGCTCACATAATTGCTAGGTTGCAATCAGCTACCCCTGGACCCCAAGGGGGCTTTGTCCCCATAACCCTATTATAAGCTTGCCCTTCTGCACTTGCAATAGCCCTCCTCCAAAACTGAGAAACCAAACTCCACGTATGATGATAGCTGTAACAATTTTCCTATAATCATGCTAACAAAAAAGTTAAAAACAAAGTTACAAATAAAGAAATATGCCATCAATAATAATACCTCATCAGCAATCAACAGAAGTACAAGCAGTTAAACCACAGTCTAGTGTCCTAATATTATATGTCTCAATCTGCAGAAGCAGTAGTACATGACTGTACTCCCACACCACACATATACATAACTAATGTCTCATGATTGCAGTGAAACTCTAATGATACTTACCAGAGCATCCTTTATGGCTCCAGCTGGTCTCTTCAGCTGTTCACGCTTAGCAGCATAATCTTTGGACAACTCTGCCATCCAGGACACCTGAATTGTTTATTGGCAGAAATTTAGTGTACTCATACTGAAAAAGAGATATTCCAAGGGGACCTTGGGGGAACCCAGCCTCACTCGTGTAGACTATGTACACAAGTAGCTCTACTGTCACAAAGAGGCCGCATGATGCTTCATGTCTGTCAGTAGTTAGCTTCAACAGTACAAAACGTCGAGTAGTCTTTTATTGTTAGTTACGTAGGCTACAGATTTATCACTGCGTGCAGTTAAATGCACTGTTCTGTTGTCTTTGGCATAATGTTGATGCTTCTTGTCATAAACATTTCGTCGTCTTCTCCGGCAATCAACACCACCGCTTACTACCAGTGATGTGTCACAACTTGGGCGGGACGGTGGCCATGGTCCACCAGCAATGGCCCACCGGCAATCGTGTTGACAACACCTGGCCTGTTGCATCCTTAACGATAGGCAGCGAAGCCAGATATAGGCTCAGAATCACGATTTCTGAGTACCCAACCTGCATTCGACGCCCCCATTAGGGGGGTTTCCATCGGAGTATTGCTATGCTGTTTGGCATCGAAAAACTAGAATGGTGCGACTACCCAATGGTTAAAAAATTTTCATGATATGTTTATTCGTTTTGACATGATCCACGAGCGTGACAGACACACAGACACTGCATGACGACATAGGCCGCACTTGCATAACATCGCGCGGCAATAAAAAGCAAAAGTAGTAGTGGGAGTCTGACTGGTTCCTGACGGTCAACATCAGTAATAGACTAGAAAAGACAACACTACTGTGTCTCAAAAAAACGTGCCAACTTCGGCAAGCTGCAGTTTCGACAAGCATGAACCAAGTTTGATAATTTTTTTTAGTTAACAGCATCAGCACACTTTCTAAAATGATATTATTTAACTTTCCTTGTACCTTCACTTTTACTTATTTTATTTACTTTTAAATAGCTGCGCCAGAAATGACACAAAACAAACATGTTTTCTTCAGTAGGCTTTGGTGGCTCTGAAAAGAGCCGGTTGTGTAGTGTGTTGGCTGTGAAAAGTGCCGGTTTTGGTTAAGCAGGTGTTCAAAGTGATGTCCTTTTGCCTTGACACATGCATACAACTGCATTCTCCAATGACCAACAGCTTCAACGTTTTGTGATATGCTTGCCCATGTGTCACTGTATGCGCTTTGTAAAGTCACTGGTGTCGTGGACGTGTGTCTTGTACAATACACACATTCCTGCATCAGTTGCCAAATGCTGTAGTCGACCGGGTTTCCGACTGTTTGGCGAACACAGATCTGTAGACATAAAATCCAGTGTTTCCTGCTGAAAGAGCTGGACTGTTTCACAAGCATACAGTGACGCCAGAATGCATCATTTCTGTCGCAGCTATTTAAAAGCAAGTAAAGTAGGTAAAAATGAAGAGACAAGAAAAGTTGAATAAACATATCATTTTTAAAGATGTGCTGACGCTGTTTATCAAAAATTATCAAAATTGGTCCACGCTTGTTGAAACTACAGCTTGCCAAAGTTGGCACATTTTTTTAGACACAAGTGTACTTTCTTCCATCGGCTTCTACCACTTGCTACTGTGATACAGTCTACAACTGACAGTCTGGACCGTTCTTTAACGTCATCTGTCCAGCATCTTTTAGGATGCCTGCTTTCTTTTCCAATCAGTTCTTCCATGCAGCAATGACATTGTTAAAATCTTAGCTCTCACGATGTGGCAAAAGTGTTGCATTTTTCATTTCTTTATTTCATCCAAAAATCGTTTCACCAAGTAGGCATAGTTATACTTAAAACTACGCAAAACAGTCCCAGACTTGCATTCAAAAATCATAATTCACTGACAGAAGTTGTGCAAATTATAGCCTTAACTGTAAAACTATTAGATACCAATCTGTGATTGCCGTATATGATAAATTTATGCAGAAAAAAATAAAATAAAAACAAATAGCAAAACACATGAGTATAAAACTAAGTGATAAAGCATACTTACGTAGGCATTAAAGTTACCACTGGCTATGGCTTCATAGGCATTAAGTCGTACTTCTTCCACAGACAGATCGTCCAGCCCTACAACCACATGCATCACATACCAAACATCACAATTGTGAATGCAATTTTTTCTCAAAAACGTGATCACAGTTCACTAATTACAACATTTCTATTTTAAAGACAAAGATACGGCATGAAAAATTATGCAACATTAATCGTACATTTAGCTTATCACCAGGGGCGTAGCTAGGGGCCAAAACGTGGGGGTGCAGTGACGATCTGCCGACAGCCTACCGGCCTATGCTAAGACTATGAATACCTAGATCACCACACCACTAGGCCCTATATATGTCTGCCATTGATTTAACTGATTAATCGGTCACGTTTAATAATAACAGATTGCTAATCATTATAGGCGCGAATAGCACACTGTATTTTTTAAATACAAATTTCACGAAGAACTGCCTTCACACTCACAGCAAGCTGATACTGACAGTATACTTGGACTGTGTGTCTGTCACTGACAGATATGCAGTCCAAGTATGATAAACTGCCTCCCCAGTCACCTTTAGGGTAGACTGAGAGGCCTGGGAGGGCACTAAGGAGAACCCGGGAAAAACAGTGAAAAAGAAACATGAAGAACCCGACAGCAAGAACCCACACTTCCTTTATACTCGCCTAATTCTGGATTTGATGAGGTCCTTGGTCAACTGCTGATCCCCTCTCACTCAGCCTCTCACTGTATGACTGCTAGCAAGCCTGCAGCAGCCACAGACGAGAGCAAGAGTAAGCCCAGCCATGCTACCCAAGGTATATATGCTGGATGCCTTTCCTACTGCAACCTTCCCTATTTCCGGATTCCGGGCTTGCAACTGCTACATATGTTAGATGAATGCACAGAGTACAGATTCAGAATTGGCTCAGAATATACTGGTTCTCATACCCTAAATTCCTACATCACAAAAAAATTTACAGCTGTTACAAATTCCTGTTAGAAGTAATGCTGTCAGAGAGATTGTCCAATACCAACCAGGTAAGCTGCTTGCTTCACGGCTAAAGGCAAAGCACGAGAATGGCCACATGCCACTGCTTTCCCACATCTCCATATCTTCTTGGATGTAAGTCCTTCACAGAAGAACAAGTAAACAAACATTCAATAAATATGACTTAAAACAGCATCTAGCTGCAGACATGACATACATACCACCACTGAACGACCCAAGTCATGCCCAATGCAACATAAACTGCCACAAACTTAGGAGCACTGGAGGTTGTATAATGTAGATCATCTGTACCGCGATAACTAATAAAAGAAAACATTAGCAAACCTCAAGTAGCATTTTGTATTCAGTATCTCTGTGGATACAGATGGTGTGTCTGCTAGATGCACCGTACGTGAGTCCAATTGTCCGTTAGCACGGGCAATGGACGGCCACATAATGCGCTGCGGCACCATTGGCTCGTGCCAATCAGCTGCCACTTCTGAGACTGTAAAGTGATGCTGGTCACGAGTCTGACTCATGTAAGCGGCGCTATAACAAGTGTCCAGACCTTTACCTTTATCTTTGAATACAGATTACAGAACTTGTGAACAACAGCAACATGACAACAATTGAATGCACTGTAAAACTTAGAAATTTGAAATGTATAAACAATCACAGTTAAACAGAAAACTAATGTTAAATTGTAGTAATTCCAGGTATTTAACAAGAGTATGTCTTACAGTCATTAAAAATGACACTTACTTAACTGTAGGTAAAAGCTCAACTTACAGCTGTTCGTCAGTGGTTTGCAAACGACCTGTTGATGGTGCATAAGATCTTGTATTGTAAGTGTTTGGCTGTCCATCAGCTCTGTATGTGTAAGTAGATCGATAGTTGCCATCGTTGTGTTGTCTATAATTACCATGGCCACGATGGCTACTACCACCATATCCAGTCTGACTGTCGTAGTAGTAATCATCATCATAGTACTGTTGACCTCCTCGTCCACGACTTCGATAGCTATGGCCATCGTCGTAGTACTGTTGGTCATAGCGTTGTCCACGGTTTTGATATTCGTAGCCATCACGATAACCCCGGCCTTGTCCATAGCTACGACTGCTACCACGATCTAGCACAGTATGATAAATGTTATCTAAACCACAATTTGAAGTACAATGCTTGCAGTGCAATGCAAATGAATAAACATTCAATAAATATGATTTAAACAAATAAATAAATGCAGTATTCTTTTAAAACTCCAACTTCTGGCAATACGTTTACTTGGTCTTGGATTGAAAGACTTACATTCACTTCTGCAAGACATTAATTCCAAGTGATTTACCTGGACCACTGCTGCAACATCTAACCCTTTAAATCGAACACTTTCTGTTGGACTGGCATTAAATGGATGGGACTGGTTGTCTTGAAACAATTTTAAACTCTAAGATGAAGGGACAAATGAGACAATGCGCTATCAAAATATTGTGTGCATTCAAATCAGCACAAGTTGTTTCTGCATTGTCACTGTGCACATTCTTCTCCAAGTAACCAATACAACAACAACAAAAATTTAGCATCAAAACTCAAACCTAGTAACTATGCTCAAGTGGCATTCATCACACATGAACATGAAGCATCAACTTACCATCTGAATATGAAGAGTAATCATTTGATGTATGTTCATAACGACATTGATCACCAAAGTAGCAACGTCCTTGCAGGTAGTACTTGCACACTACCATATTTGGTTAGCTAAATAAAAACTTGCAATCATCTACAAACGGCAGGAACGCTTGTAACAACAAGAACAACAATATGACTGTGCCCTTAAATTCAAGTGCTGATAATAGCAGGGATCTTAAGCTGAATAGCTGAAACAGAAAACCGCCAAAAATCAACTTATTTGGTTTATTCGGTTATTGGACACAAAACAAATATCATGTGACAGCTGTACCAAAGTATGTAAAATAGCCGACTGCAACAAACGTCTTATTGCTGATCGACAGAGGTAGGTGGGTACTTTATATGAGATACACGTTGCTTAGTATAACTCAGATGATCAGTGATACAAGGTCAGCAGAATCTTGAATGGTCGAAAATTATCAAATCATCTGTATCAAAATGCACAGTTATTGATAAACTTGGATCCCTGGTGTTGACTCAGCAGTATGCAGAACAATGATGAAAATTGCAGCACAGTAACTTATAGCTGACGATGTTACTGACGAACAAGAGCCGTCACTGACTGACTATCGCTATTGTTACTTTGAACTTATCTTTTGTTTTTGTATGTCAGGTAGCTAGGTGGCCATGTGCTGTCTGTGGAAAAGGAGTGGACTGTAATTTGCTATAGTGAACTGAAAGCTTCAGGTGGGTTCACAGGAAATGTACCTGATAAGATAACTTGCATTGAATTGAGAGAGAGGTTAGGAGGACCACAGGATACTGTGGCTGTATTGCAATGTAATAGGTTACTATGTTAATGGTCACATGCTATGAAAAGATGACAGTGATGACTGGTCTCAAGTGACAGTGATAGACAGAGAGCGAGAGCGTTTTACCAGATGGATCAAAGAGGCCATACACATCTAACAAGAAGTACAACAGGCTATGAACCGTGATGAAGGCAGCTACCAACTGAGCCATGCATACGACAGCTTTCTTGACACTGCGTCTTCCCGTCATGTCAAGAACCGGAAAAACTGCGTACCAGCTTTTCTGATGAAGGTCTCTGACACAGGTCGAAACATCTAGTTTTAGGTAATAATTTTGGTTGTGTTTGATGAATTTGATTAATAGTTAACTTCCAACCAGATGAATCTATTCACCGAAAGTAGCTCTGCTGTTGCACATAATGCGATGCTTCATGTTCTTGTGGCTTCAGATTTACCACTGTGTACAGTTAAATTCTGTTCTGTTGTATAACATTGAGCCTTCTTGTCATGAACACTTCGTCAATCGTCTCCTGTGAACAACAAATGATGCCTTACCAGCGACGAGTGTCAGCAACTAGCCACGATCCATTGCAGCTGTGTGTATAACACTTGGCAGTTGCAGCGTTTTTTGACGATACACGATGAAGCCAGATATTGGTCTAGAATCGTGATTTTTGCCTACCCCACCTGTATTCAATGCCCCCATTAGGAGGGTCACCCTCAGAACATTGCCATAAAAAACTAGAATGGTGTGGGTATCCAACATTGATAAATTTTGGAAGATACAGATAAGATGGAATACACGAACGTGACACGGACACCGCATAACGGCATAGGCCATGCTTATGCATAGTATCATGCGGCAATAATTAACAATGTACTAACTGAATTTGAAATGAACTTGAAGTCACATTAGTTGAACATGGACAGAAGTGAACTTTGTGAACATGTTAGTTACGACATTACAGAAATGTTACACTTCTTGACTTGAGTGACATTTGAGTGGCCGTTTCAGACCACTCCCCGCTCTGTTCCCGCTCAGTGGTGCCCCGCTCCTCACTCCGCTCACACCAGTGATATTTCAGTTTTAAAATTCATTTCAGTTTTAGTTTCTATAAGTTTTTCAGTCAATCATTTTTATTTCTATATTATATCAGTATTGACCTGAACAATTATTTAAGTTT
>Ga0209339_1001331_pt1 | contig 10446 bp, 7 predicted proteins | sample OlaalgELextract3_FD_187376 | JGI IMG/M metagenome (GOLD analysis project Ga0209339, IMG submission 187376) | Olavius algarvensis symbiont microbial communities from Tuscany, Italy - Type A ELBA extract 3 (SPAdes) (version 2) | ecosystem: Host-associated > Annelida > Digestive system >...
AGTGCTGACGTCATAGGACCATATGTGTTCTCAAGATAAATGAGAATAGACTTGACAGCCCGACGGTACTCATCAGGACCATCGCCTAAAAGATTAATGGGTTATTATGACATCTGCCAGACACCGCTGTTTCTCGCTACTAATGGCAAAAGACCAGTTCACCTCACCTATGACTTCTCACTACGACAATTCTAATTTTCAGCGGGAATCCCATTTCCGTGGACATCTCTATTACCATGTTACAAATTTAATATCATGATCCCACAGCCATTGGCCGACTATACTGAAAGTGTCGTAACGATTGCTGTAACCGCTTTTGTCGTATTGTTGCAAAGGTGACAAAGACAAATACCGAACGCAGACAAAGTCAAGGCAAACACTTGTACAACGTGTTTTTATGTTTGTCTTTTTTTCTGTGCTGTTTTTATTGTTCTACGAGTTATCTCCTGATTCAAATAACAACTAGAGAGCTAAAGACCGCGCGTGGTCTTATGATGCCTCCGCCGCTGCATGTGTGTAATGGACTCACCAGCCCTGCTGACGCAGCATGCCGCATGTACTGTGAAATTTGTGAAGTCATTCGCTATGTGGCAGCACCGGTTTTACGTCGATTAGAATTTTCTGTCATATCCTGCTCCCTTGTCCGTAGTAGCCTACAATTTCGCCCAACATGTAATCAGTTCATCTGTCGGTGGTAGTGATTATCTTCCCCAAATTTCACCGAAATCCGTTCAGTCGTTCAGTATTTGTGCGAAGCGAAAAATGCCGATATTGGCACAGGACATTGGGACACCGGGACATAGTCAAACATTGGCGGAGGCATAAAATAGTTAAAATCTGCAGTCAGTTAGGACAGACAAATTACAGGTTTCAGCTTAAGTCACGCGATTAAAACATTATGATTATTATTATCGTTATTGTTATTATCGTTATAATCATCGTTATCACTCACCATGTAGTCAATAGCGGACCCTGTTTATCAAACCACATACACATACAAGTAACATTTTAAAATGTGTTTTCATTAATCAATGAGATGAAAAAGCGACTACGTGGGAAACAAAGGTTAGGAGCTACAAAACACTGCTATTCTGTAATGCATATCTATTACCTCTTCCGTGGTAAAATGCAGTTAGCTTGGTTGTATTCTAAAACCTAGGCATATTGTACTAATTTAGGCTTTTTCGAAGCTGTTAGCGGAACAAAAAGCGAGTTAATCTTTGAGAAAGCAGTAATGTGTCCAAAATTTACATAGTTTATTATTATAAGCTCAGCTTTTTTTGTTTCAGGAGCTGGCAGAGAGTAACAACACACATTCGATATATTAAATCGATACTGACATTAAATACCGGCAACGGTCCATCACTGTTTTTCTATTACCTGTATTCTCGTGTCGTAGATAAATCGGTTGAACATTAAATGTTCTGTGCAGTGTATGGCTGTCTTTCACCCTGTAATCATTACACAATCAATTCATTCGTTTTAACATTCGACAACAGAACAAGAAGCGTAGCTGTCGCAAACAGGTCGCGCTCAGCATCATATAACAGTCCTTCCGGTCGAATAACTCAGTAGAAATGTGTTCACATATGACGTCCGATCATTGTCATCGACTTCGTAGAGAATTATGTTATAACTTCGACGTAGAGGCCATGAAACCGTTCATAGTAGTTGAAATGGCGTTCAAAGGTCATTTTTCAAAGTCAACGACAGTTTCATCAATCGTTAGATTGCTTGGACTTTTCATCAGAGACCGTAAAGTAGGCTGCACTTATTTTCAGACAAATGTAGCTGAAATGACCTTGAACGTCGATCAACGTCATGGGCAATGGGTGGCACAATCATTCAATAGGCCACATATCACGTTCTGTTAGTGGTCTGTAGTAACTGTGGGTCTATCTTGTATTGTTTCTGAGATATTCAATGTCGAATAATGGCGTGCCCTTGACGTCTGGGTTTGGGGTCATTAAAGATCACCGAAATGGCATCATTTGCGACTTCCTATCAGTCTGCCATTGTAAGTATAGCTCTATCTTGCATCATTTTCGACATATTTGACGTTGAAGAATATCGTTACCTTGAAATCACGGTTAGGAGTCACTCACCGAGAATTTATGCACGATCTGTACATCACAGAAATCTTTATACCCGGGCTGTCTTCTTGCTACTGACACTTCATTCAGTTCTGCACAGTGAAGCCCGGAAAAAAGCTATGTAGGGTAAGGTAGTGCGTCACGGTCGTTCAAGGTCGTTCAAGGTCATCGAAGTTGAACTTGAATCATTAGAGACTAGACGTAACAGTTTAAAATCGTTCTTTCAGGCCATTTGCGCGAACCAAACTTCTGTCTTTATCTTCTTATCCCACCTGCGCGAGATACCTCTGTTACCACCAGGTACCACTCCCTTTCCAAGACTCGTTTTACGAACCAAAAAAACCGTTCATTTATAAATTTTAGCCTACATCATTACCAATCAACAAAGTGACTCCTAACTATTCCACTTCACACATACCTCCCACAACACCTGTACATATGCATATTGTTTGTTTTGTTTTAGCTTTGTTAGTTTGTTATTGTTGTTTTTATCTTTTATTACAGCTGCTGCATTTTAACTGCTATCCGGCTTCCGGGCCGCAATGATGTTAGTAAACTGATTGATTGATTGATTGATTGATTGATTGATTGATTGATTGATTGATTGATTGATTGATTGATTGATTGATTAAAGTTGGTACCAATGGAATGCCCATGTGCGACTTCCTATTGGTCTTCCATTGTAACTATATGCCTAATGTTAGCGATATTAGCGGTAATCACCACATTGCGGTGCAGTCGAAGTGCACCATCATCCACTTGGAAGGATTGAATGCGAACGACGACGCATACTCGACTCCGTCCATGAACACTCGGAACTCGGGACAGATGAACGCAGTCCCTGCGTACGCCGCGTCAATGTGCATCCATATGCCTTCTTCGTTGCCTACGACGACACAATTATTTACGCTATATTCCAAAACGTTTAACAAGAAAATCTGCAGTGCGAAGCATAACAAGCGTACCCGCCCGCGGAACTCAAATGTTGTGAACTTGTGATCTGTAATCATCGTCATCGTCGTCTTCATCATCATCATCGATCTATCTATCTATCTATCTATCTATCTATCTATCTAAAAAGTCGAGATTAGGGCGACGTACAATGTAAATTAAAAGCGTGATTGTATAAAAATGTCGTCGTCGTCGTCGTCATCGTCATCGTCATCGTCATCCTCATCCTCATCCTCATCGTCATCGTCATCGTCATCGTCATCATCATCGTCATCATCATCATCACAGCCATTTTGTTACACTCATGCAGCTTATCGAACCTCAGCACTGCCGTACATAGCTAAATTCTAAAACATGGTAAAAGCGTCTCAAATACACAGACGATAGCATAAAATAATGACACCCTTCAATTCATTAGACGTTTGCACTGATTAAACAATTTGATTGCTACTTAACTACTTACATATTGGTCCGAGCTCTGAGAGTTTGTCGAAAGCGCAGGCTCCTGTTGTACCAAGCGTTGCACAGAGCTGTAACGATCAACAGTAAAGTCTGTGACACACGTGATACCTATGCGCTATTTTATGAAACACAAACAGAAAATTTGATTATGAACCGAATAGGTGGCATTCATAAGAAACACTTCATCATAAGCTTCCATCACGGCCCAATTGCAATTACACGTAAATTATTATTATTATTATTGCAGCAATCTCATTAGCAATTCAGAACCTTACTGCAATGAACAGCTCGATCAACTGAACTACATGAAACAGTATTTGTTTTGCAGGACAGCAAAAAACGATCAAATTGAGTATGTTCTAAAATTAAACGGCCTCTCTTATTTTTCATATTTCGTGCCTGTACATGCTGCCAATTGATAGAGCGCGCGGAGAAACAATTTGAGCCATTTTTAGGCAAGAACATTTCCGGAGTTGCGCTGTTCTTGAACTAAGGTCTTCAATTGGTAAAACCTAGTGATTAAACATATCATGAACGAAGTCAACGAATTCGTCACTTTTCAATCAAACTTGCTGTTCCTTTAAATGATTATTTATATAAAACGAAATCGCTGCTAATCGCAAACGAAAAATGGCGGCAAAATGGCATCAGTATTTCGTATATGTCGCAGTTTTTCTCGGCGACTGCAGAAGCTGATAAACGTGGACAACGCGACTAAACCGCGGAACAAAATTGCACTGATTCGCAGTGCGCAGTAGTCTTACGTAGAACGGAATGAGTCCACGTTGTTTATCCTCGGCGATGGCCTCGCGTAGAATCTTTCCTCTGAGACTGAGATGTTCGTCACACATGAGCAGATGCATCTTCACCAGCCCAATTAGTCCAGCCTTCTCCACCGACGAGTGCGCCTGCAAATGCCACAGTGCCATCTTACTCACTTTCCCCACTCTCCCTATCAGTTCAGATTTAGCAGGTGGGAGGCCTGGGGGAGTTTGCTGCGTGGTACAGTGGGCAGAACGTTGGTCTTGGCCGGCGAACTTTCCCTGTCCTACGCTCGGCTTAAAGCTGACGGGTGACCACTTACATGGATATAGGCCAGCCAACTAGGCCGACTCAGCCTTTCATCCTTTCGGGGTCGATAAAATAAAATAAGAAGTAATAACCCATGTAAAAGTGGGTTACGGAAGTAAACGGCAAAACACATGGTAAGAGGTGTGGGGTGACGGAGTGCTCCTGGCCGTAGGCTGGAGTGTATGCTCGCTGACGGCTCAAAACACGGCCTTCGAGATACAGAGCCGTGCTCAAGACCAACGTGATCGGAGATGTGCGCCGCTCTCGAACGCTGTACGCTGTGACGGGTATTTTGCCTTTGCCGTTGCTTGGGCCTGGGGTCAACCGCACATTGCTTGTGGGTCGCTCGATGGTAGCATATAAACAAAGTAAGTATGCAAGTTTAAGAACAATAATGGACAATTATGAGTGTGTCCTCAGTATGTGTTACATTATATACATGTATAGTTATTCCATCTGTTAGTTACCAGGATGGTCGTGAGCTGTCCTGGATACTTTCATTAAAAAAAAAAACAAAAAAAATCTTGTTCGGTAGGAGGCCCTGCATCGGTTTGAGACCAGCTAGGGGCCACGGCCACTTTGGCCCCACCCTAAATCCGCCACTGTTTCAGTTTTTGCTCAGTGTGATAAAAGGTGAATGTATAAGTAAGTAAGTAAGTAAGTAAGTAAGAGTATTTGTATCTGGCGCTTAAAGGCAAGAGTCACTAGGCGCCGATGATTATGTTAAGCCGTTTCGGTACAACACCGAACGTGACAGACAGACAAACAGACAGACAGACGGACAGATAGAATATTGCTATATCGAACTGAGGGTGAGTGCATGCCTGGTCTGAGCAGTAGGCAACAAGCCTGGCGTTGATTTCAGCATCATCCAGTGTCGGATCCCTGGCTCGATATCTTTTGATTGCTTCCGTCCTGGCCGCCAGCAACGCCACAAATGTAGCCTCGCTTGCCGTAGTCTGTACACATTATCAGCATACAAAACCTCTTTTTCGAAACAAACTCCACGATAACTACACTGTGGGACAAAAAAATGCACCCTTTTATTTTTTGCAATAGCTTTGTCAAACTGCATTTTATTTTGATAATTTTTAGCATATAGATACTGAAGTAAATTTGCAACAGAACTGCAACATAATTGCCCACCTATCCTGATGGGTGTTTCTATCCTACCTTGTTAATAAAATCTCATTCTGTTAATAACCGCAGCTCATCAACGATGGTCGACGTCCCTTGGTGTTTCTGATAAACGCATTCTTGAATGACTCTCAATAATCTGCAGTCTACAGAACTGAGGTCTGGTCTGTTGGGACGCCATATCTGGTGTGAAGTTTGAAGTCTTGTGTCGCAGCAGCTCAGTACTCTTGCGCATGCGTGACGCGCTGGAAAGCAAAAGTCGCCAGCAGCTCGACAGATGTCTGGCAGCAACTGTTCGAGCAGCAAGACATCACAGTAATATGCACCATTCACTTTCACCCCAAGCTGCATAAAAACCACACCAGTGCACCAGCTCCTGGCGACACTGACTGAAACTGACACCCAAGAACGTGTTTATCAGAAACCAGTGAAGGACGTCAATGAGCTGAAGCAGCATCTGATTGAAAGTGGTCAATAACCAGTAGAGCTTCATTGATCAAGCCATTGATCAGTGGCGAGATTATTTTAATGCATGTCTCAGAGCCAAAAGCAAACACTAAACATTTGCTATAATGTTTCTCCGTAACTGTCATGACTTTACGTTACTGCTGTTATGAACAAATTGACTTATGTTTCATTTCACACGGTAGGGTGAGAACACCCATGAAGATAGGTGGGCAATTTTGTTGTAGTTTTGTTGCATATTTACTTCAGTATCCGTATGCCAAAAATTGTCGAAATATACTGTGGTTTGACAAAGTTATTGCAAAAATAAAAAGGGTGCAATTTTTTTGCCCCAACAGTCTAGAAAGGGTTATTATTTATTAATTGTTTATCGGAGAGTATTTTATGCACGCCAGCTTGGCATAGCTATGAGTAAACATTGTGTATAGGCCAGGCTACATATTCGATTTTACCGTTTCCTTGTGGCCTCGTTTTGGTATATAGACCGCAGTGACTACTATCGAGTACGATAAACGGTTTCATGGTCCATGTCTCAAAATACAGCAACTGTAATGGACGAACTCAGTACAGCGGTCGGACGTCGTATGTGATAAATTATTTCTGCAAACACAAGGACAAGCAAACCACCCAACCTCCCGACAAACCTAGGCAAAAACATAACCTTTTGATCAGGTAAGAAGATAGGTAAGTTTACCTGTATGACCCCGCCGCCCAGCGTATCCTTGTTGCAGTGGTAGAAGACCGGTGGAAGACCAATTGCTTTCGCCAGCCAGTCCATTACGATTGTCTCCAGCTCCGTACACGCCGGACTTGATGCCTTCAATTAAATTAATAATGGCATCGTATTATTATGAAAAATACAAAGAAGAAGCTCAGCTGTCGCAGACAGACCGCGCGAAGCTTCGTGTAGTTACACATTTCGCTAAGTCACTCAAGGTCATGGGGGTTCGTTTTTCTCCTAATGCAGTTTGGGTTTGTCGAGCGGAGGCTTCTCGTATCGTCCCCGACACACCTGTTTAGCTGACAAACAGACCGTGAGCCATACAGTTCCGATTACAGTACGCTATAAGGAACTGAACATCTCTATTCACCAACAGCGTGGTATAGACAAATAAAACAATAAAAATACAATAAAACAACTTAACTAACTTAATTACCAGTATCGATATGTATCACAAAATTACAAGTATACATACTAATATATATACTGTTCAGAGAAAAAATAAATATAAGTATTAAGTAACCACGCTAATTCACTGTTTAAAGTATACAAATTCCTATAAGTTAGCTGACTGAAATGCGTCTGAATTGCGTACGCAGGCCTATAATCAATTCGTAATACATTAGCAGATGCTGACTCTATAAACGTGGTGAATCGTACCCAGGTAAATCCGAGGCACCCGATGGCATCAGCGAGCATGTCTCCGAGTAGCGAAGGGAAAGAGTTCAATGCCGGGAAGTAGGCGTGCATGTACGGACTTTGCCAGTGCGTTACCTGCGTCCGTCAAACACAGACCAACGAAACAACTTTTACACAAGTAACTACTCATGAATAGAGCTATGCAATAATAACAAGCGAGCTGTGATTCGTGGACGATTGATGTGTAAAACTGCTAGCCGCGGACTCAGGAAAACAAGAAGCTCAGCTGTTGCAGAGAGACCGTGCGATGCTTCATGTCATTGAATATTTCGCTCAAGGTCATTCAAGGTCATTCGAAATGGCACCCTTCAATAGGGCGTTTTTAAGTCCCTATTAGTATTTCATTGCATCTTGTACCGTTTCTGAGATATTTAGCGTCAAATAATGGCGTGACCTTGAAATCTTGGTTAGGTTAGGTTCAAGGTCATTGAAACTGGTACCATTCAAAAATTTTGGTGCGGTTTCCTATTCGCATTCGATAGTACCTAACCTATTGACCTATCTTATATCATTTCCGAGATAAAGCAAGATATTGGTCAATTTTTTCGTACCCCTGCATTTCGACGTCCCCGTTAGACAGGTCCCCGTCGGTGTACGGAAAAACTAGACTGTTGTGGCTACCCGATGGTGAAAAAAGTTTGATCGACATTCAGCCGTTTCGACGCAATCCAGGCGTGCGATGGACAGCTAGTCGGACGTACAGACGGACATCTTGCGACAGCATAGTCTGTGCTATGCATATAGCATCGCGCGGTATAAGCAGTGGGGGAGGAGGCTCGGGCCAATTTAACGTTGCTGAAAAGCCTCCAACTTTCAGCCAAGCTCGACTATTGAGATCTCTCTTTCGTCTGCCTGTATCGCGCGTGAGCCATGCCCAAACAACGGATTTGTTTTCCAGGAATCTATTTATAGCAGCTGGTAGGACAGGGATATGGGTCTGCTGCAAAAATTGCAAAAATATTCGAAATCGTTTCAGAAATTTAAAGGTGGCTTGCCTACGCCCGAACATACATGCTGAACGCTACAGATTTTGTACTTACAAACTTATCCCTTTAGACTCCAAAGGCAATTATTATAGTGCCACATCCAATAATACGAAGTTGGTACACTGACCGTTGACGGGTGGGCTGTTACATTTGGTACAGCGAGGAGGGGACTGGACGGGCCCGCAGCCCGCCCAGGCCCCTCCTCGCGGTACCAAATGTAACAGCCTATCCATCAACGGCCAGTGTATCAATCACTGTATATATGATGGTCCGTTGCTCTGCGGTTTTAATGTGACGATTAAAAGGTTAATATTGCGACATGTGCAGTATACATGTGCGCTGACATGACCTGGTTGTGAGCGCATTCCATTGGGATATTTGGCGGTCTATAAATAGACTGAAGTAGATATTTCGTCGGTCACCTGTATGCTGACAGCTGAACTACGCGTTAAGGCTCAAATAGTCGCAATCTGGCGAGTTCTGTGCAACAGTATACAGTGCATAGTAGCTTAATTAGGCCTACGTTCATTAAATTCAATTACCTCCTGACAAGACTTGATCCCACTAGTGATACTTTCAAACACCGTATGAAAACTAATCCATGTCATAATCCCTGGAAATATTCCCCAGGACATTACCCCCACCCCACCCCGTCCCCGCAGAGAAAATTTGAAAACGGCCCTAACCCGTACTTCTGACCCTAACCGACCCACGAGGCGGGGTCTGACCGTAAATGTCCAATGAGGCGGGAAATTTTTTTTGAAAACTGGCACTAACCCGTACTCTTGACCCTAACTGACCCACAAGGCGGGGTCCTGAGTCTTGACCCTAAGTGACCCACGAGGCGGGGTCCTGAGTCCTGACTGTAACTGACCCACGAGGCGGGGTCCTGAGTCCTGATCCTAACTGACCCACGAGGCGAGGGATTTTTTTTGGAAAACTGGCACTAACCCGTACTCCTGATCTATCCGACTAGGGAGGATGATCTCCAGGGGGGGGAGTTTGTCCGCGAACCCTAAAACTTACTTTTCACCTAGTCCATACTTCATCCATGCTGCCCAGCTGGCGACTGCTAACATTATGGGGTTTCTAATAATAATAATACAGGCTATTTATCACTTACTCCAGGCATGATAACTGTTTCGATATCGTTGAAGATCTTCTGCCATGGCTCCGGATCCTGTGGAGCAGAGTCCGGTACAAGCGTCCTCATGTAACCGGGCGAGACGTCCGGGAATACTCTTCTGGATCGGATGTTTTCCAGGTAGTCCGCAATGAAGTCGATCATCTCCTTGCCTGAATCAAGATTGTTCAAGACAAAGAAACTCAGCTATCGCTAACAAGTCGCGCTCAGCATCATATAACAGTCATTTCGGTTGAATACAACAGTAGAAATAATTGCTCACATGTATTTGTGAGACAGCACGAATATCAACAAGAAGTTCAGCTATCGCAGAGAAGCCGCGCGATGCTTCGTGTCACTGAGGTCATTCGAAATGACACCCTTGAGTAAGTATGTGTAAGTCCACATTCCCTTGTAACTATGTCTATATTCAGCGTCAAACAATGGCGTGACCTTGAAATCTTGGTTAGAGGTCACTCACAGTTATATAGGAAATGGTACCATTCGAAAGCTTGGGTACGGTTTCATGCCCGCATTCCATTGCAACAATGGCCGTATATTTAGCCGTTTCGACACAACACACGAACGTGACAGAGACCAGACAGACGGCACCGCACGACGGCGGACGCGCTTATGCAGGCATCACTCACTCACTCACTGCTGCGCTTGACCAGCTGAGGGTCGTAGCGTCCTCCACATCGAACGATCCTGGCCCGCGATCCAGGCAGCACCAACAGA
>Ga0209339_1001332_pt1 | contig 10442 bp, 7 predicted proteins | sample OlaalgELextract3_FD_187376 | JGI IMG/M metagenome (GOLD analysis project Ga0209339, IMG submission 187376) | Olavius algarvensis symbiont microbial communities from Tuscany, Italy - Type A ELBA extract 3 (SPAdes) (version 2) | ecosystem: Host-associated > Annelida > Digestive system >...
TTGCGGGCACGCGCCCGTGTACTTGGCCATGCTGACAAGACTCGTGTACAGGAGTGTACGCAGCTGGGGCGAACGCTCGTTGTGCAGGCGATGTACGATCGCCTGTAACGTAACGTAGCTCGGCACTGCATTGCGCACGATCACGAACGCGCCAATTCTCAGGTCGATCGGTTCACTGGCGTCTATCATCACGCTCAGCAGTAGCGGAGTCACCTGTACATACCGAGCACACGTCGTCATAAAACGAGTTATAAAACCGGTCAAATATCCGTCAGTCCGTTAGCATCAAATCTGGCGCTGTATTCGCTTACTACTCAATACAGTGACGAACGAAGAGACAATATTTTGTCTATCAGTCCGTGCGTCCGTGCGTCCGTGCGTAGGTGCGTCCGTGCGGTGTCAACATTTTCAGGCTCCGAGACCGCTGCGCCGACGTCGATGAAACTTGGCATGTACATTCTATGGTCCGGGAAACAACCTTACAGGAAGCGGGCTTTTGAATTTCAGCCCCTGTGCTGCGCGGGGCCACCTGGAACTCTTCCACTCGTGCGGGGTGCTTTTTTATAAATTATTCACTTACTTGTTAACTAACCTCCGACTGTACTTAACCCTTTAATCGCCACATTAAAACTGCAGAGCAACAGACCATCATATAGCAATACAGTAATTGGTACACTGGCCGTTGATGGGTTGGCTGTTACATTTGGTACAGCGAGGAGCTGACTGGGCGGGGCCGCAGCTGAGCCTGAACTCCGGCGTTGTATTCCGCTTACTGCTCATATGAATGACCTAGCGAATGAAGAGACGATATTTTGTCTAGGCCGCAGCCCGCCCAGGCCCCTCCTCGCTGTACCAAATGTAACAGCCCACCCATCAATTGCCAGTGTACCAACTTCGTATTATTCGATGTAGCACTATAATTGCCTAATTTGCCTTGGGAGTCTAAAGGGTTAATTGAGCCATCCTACTCAGACATACCGAAGTGTTGGACTCGATCGTGCTACTGTATTTCCATGTAATAAAGACTTCACGGCAAGAACATTTCTACAACTCACAATAATACATACTTCTTTTCGGCAGGGTTTGGCGACGCGTCGAAGAGCATAGATGGCATCGAGACGAATTTTCTGGTGCATCTTACGGTCTTCAATGATAGTCTTCAGGATTGGAACCAGCTCAGAAGAGCCGAGGTTACCCATGGACTTCAGTATGGTCTCTTTTTCAAAGTCATCAGCGTTTTCTTCAAATAGCGCATTTAACTCCTACCACAACAAATTGACAACACTCAGTTTTATTAGCGATCATTACGTATACAGTAAACGCTCCAATATTGTTGAGACCGCATTTCCGTCTGTCCGTCTGTCTGTCTGTCTGTCTGTCCGTCTTTGTCTCTGTAACGCGCTTGAGCTGTGAGAATACAAATGACTTTTTCTCAGAATTTATTTATATCACGTGATAAGCCATGGATCTGGCTTGATTATGAAAAAAACAGCCATTTTCCTCAGGGTATTGTTGTGTAGAATTGGGATATGAAAAATCTCGATTTACAACCAATATTTCGCCTAATCTCGGAAAAGATACAAGATATGGTCATAGTTACAACGGAAGACGAATAGGAACTCCTATGTGATCTATCGAATGGTATCATTTCCAATTACCTTGAGTGATCCCTCAAGCTTACAACGTTCTTCAGCGTCAGACAACTCGAAAATGGTATAAGGTAGAGCAATGCTTACAATGGCAGTCCGACAGGAAGTCGAATATGATTTCTCGAATTCTGCCATTTTCAATGACCGGGAATGACCCATAACCCAGCTTTCAAGGTTACACCGTTATTCGACGTAGAATATCTCAGAAACGGTGCAACATGGTTACAATGTAGTGCTTATAAGAACTTGTACACGCCCTATTCAACAGTGTAAATTCATGTGACCTTGAGTGACAGCAAACTTTTTAACAAGACGGAGCATCGGCTGCAGGGCGGCCTCTTTGCTACAGCTAAGCTTCTTGCTAAACTAACAATAATAAACTGTCACTTTACTTTGGTTTGCGATTCCTTGAGTTTCTGCCCAAAATCATAAATAGTATATAGCTTAGACATTATTATCAGCAGCATCAGTTTATTTGCACCACAATCACAACGTAATTAACACCAAAGAGACAATTTCCAACATCACACAGCAGGGTACAAATGAACGTAGAAAAGAAATTTCGTCGAGCAAACACGGTCCCCTAAAACTTTTAAAATAAAACTCACAAACCAATGACCTTATTTACAAATTTAATCACCAAGAGTGCAATATTGAACATTAGCAGCAAGTAAACAGTCATGCTACGTCACACACATGCCAGAAGACTAAGTTAGCAGTACCTACGTCTAAAGCTGTAACTTTATTTTTTCTAATTTAATGTTACAATCCAATGAATTCTTTAAAAAAGCCCTGCGATGTGAATAGTATGCTTGAACGAACTTGTCCGATGCACAGCTATGCGACTGGTTGATTGTTTATCAAATCTGTTTTTGAAATAGTTTAGCGTGTTAGCCGACACACCGTAACTGGGTACAGAATTGCACGTATTGACAACTCTGTTAGTGAAATAAAATTTACATTAGCCATAATTCGGATACGGTTACAGTTAGCTGATTTGCTGCTATCACTGATCTTATCGTAACCCGAGCTGTCTCAGCAATAGCTGAGCTTCTTCTTGTTTTGATAATTGACCAAGATTGGCCGCCTACTGCCTAGTACAATGGATGATAAACTGAACTTTATACCAGCTGGTTAGTCTACTCTGCAATGCTGCCACTGGCGTAACGATTTTAACACTGGATCCAAAATTGGATTCAAATATTACTTTTATTTAATTACACTACTAACTGCATTTAAGAGCGACAAATAGGAAGTGATCCCATTATTCAGTAAATAACTAAAGGTCTAAACTATAGGTCTATCTTGCTTAGTTTTCGAGATATGACCACGCGATGGACCATCTGTCCGTGGGTATAACTCAAGTCTTGTAAACTGCAATACTATCGGTTCTGCATAATTATAATGCCACTGCCACGGCGTAATAGCGTAAGGAAGTGACCTTCGTTTGCTAACTTGTCTGCCTGCAAATCATACAAGAATAGTTAGAAAACTATTAAACTCTGTGGAAATTGACTACAACCAATTTACTGAACAACGACGAAGGCATAATACTCGACCATCACTTAGGCCAGTACACTTGTTAACAGCAAGCTTAGCAGTAGGCTATATTAACAAAAGGCAAAACTAAACGTTCGAAACGAGCGTGTACTGACGTTCGTTACGGTCTCGACGAGCGTGATGACATGGATGTGGCGTTCTCTGCGCGTCATCATCAGCAGCCTGTTGGTCAGCGATCCAACGCCGAGCAGCAGTGACCGCCTCATGACCGTCTCCGATCTCGCCAGCTCCTTGTAGACTTTCTAGAAACGATCACAGTCACCAGTCAGTACTGTTGATTTCAGTCCACTTGCATTTCACATACACGCGCCCATTGTTGCCGGTATCGACAGACACGTTCTCTCGTGACCTAAACTTTACTGTTCTTATGTGCAGCACCAGAAAAAAAGATCGGAATAAATTTTGTCGGGAACATAAGTAAGTAAGTAAATATATTTATAGAGCGCCATAGTCGAGAACGAATCAAAGGCGCTGATATGGGTCGCTAGGCAGTGGAAAAGGCTGAGTGGAAAAGATGAGATTTTCGGCTGAATGTTGTGAGAGTTTCGCAAGAACGGACGTTAGAGGGAAGAAGATCGCAAAAGCTAACGAGCGAAAAGCTCGAGCACCAAATGAGATGTTAGAGATAGTCTATAGGAAATTTTTCATCATATACGTATGTACAAACTTTCTGATGTAATGTTGTACTGTTATAGTCTCGGAGCTGTAAGAAAACGCAACAAATTCACAAAATTGGAGGACAGCGCTCCTTTTACCGCCCCTGGTTATGCATAAGTTATACGACAGAAATATTGTAATAAACTGCTCGGAACATAACTGCGTAAACAGAAGTTGTATACAAAAAAAGCTGCAAATGACCAATGAGCTAAATCACAAATATCACGACAACAACAACAATATTTATTTCACGAGTGAACTAAACAAACACAGCAAGCACGTCAGCTTACATGGAATAAAATTTTCGCAGCCACGCTCACAAATTATAGCAAATTTTTGCTGCGCGATGCTACGCAAGCGTGGCCTATGCCGTCATGCGGTGTCTGTCTATGTGTATGTATGTCCGTCGGTCAGTCACGTTCGTGAATTCTGTCAAAACGAATAAATATATCTTCAAAATCTTTTCACCATCATGTAGCCAAACCGTTCTGTACAGTGTGTCTAAAAAACCGGACCGCTAAGATTAATATGACATAACTTCACCAATTCATAGAATTTAATAATTATTTTTGGTAAGGATAGACCTTATTCAATTTTCAATTGACTACGTTTAAAAGTTTTTAAATTAGCTTTAAACCAGCTGCGCAGTTTCCATAACAACAGTAGCCACTTAACGGAGTGTATCACAAAAAAACCGGACTGCTAGGAATGCGACATTTTGGCATAACTTGATAAAACGTTCTTTAATTTAAATAAAATTTCACAGAAAATCTGTGTTCGGTATTCTTAATTAAACCTCAATATTAGAAGATAGTTGTTTCTACAGCAGTATACCAGCTGAAGCGGTTACCATAGGACGCGTCATTTCACAGTTGGTGCATGCTGTCTTATGAACAGAAAAGTTGAACCTTTTAAACAGTGTTTCTATGAGAACAGTGTGCGATGTCAAAAGTTACAACAAGTGCTCGAAGAGCAGTGTTTCGGTCTTGACACAGGCACATAATCCCACTCGTTTATTGTCCTGTCGATAACACGCTGTTCGAAGTCAGCGTAGAAATTCGCTGTTCGGGTGCGTCAAGTCACTACTGTTGCTATGGCAACCACGCAGCTGGTTCTAAACCAATTTAAAAACATTTTTATCACATCAACTGAGAATTGAATAAGGTCTCTCTCTACCAAAAATAATTAGTAAATGTTGTGAATTGGTAAAGTTATGCCATATTATTCGTAGCGGTCCGGTTTTTGTGAGAGTCTTCCCACACCAAACGACATGGCAATATTCCGACGGGGAACCCCTTAAGAGGGCGTCGAATGCAGGTGGGGTAGGCAAAAATCGCGATTCGAATCCAATATCTGGCTCCATCGCGTGATGTGAACAGTTGCAGCGGCAAGTGCAATACACCTTACCTTAATCACCTTGTTACCTTAATCAGTACATTATTACTTACTTACTTACTCAGCTGCAACGGACCATGGCGAGTTGATGACACTAGTCGCTGGTAAGCGGCGGGGTTTGTTGATGGCGGGAGACGACGACGAAGTGTATGACAAGAAGCCTCAACGCTACGCCGAAGATAACAGAACAGCATTTAATTGTACGCCTAAGCCTAAGTAACAATAATAAAAGACTGCGCTCCAGGTATTACACTGTTGTAGCGAACTACTGACGGACACAAAGCATCGCGCGGCCTCTCTGCAACAGCAGAGTTACTTGTAGAATCATATGATACGGTAATAGCCTAATAATGAAATGGTGATAACGACGACGGTGATAAATTTAGTTGTGCAGTTTCGTATCCACTTTAGCACGTCATCGATTGCGTGACCTAACCCGTCTACCGGCTCGGAATCTTCAATATATTGAAGTTGAGTCGTTCCAGGAAGAAAGACAAGTAGCTCTGCTGTTGCAGAGAGGCCGCGCGATGCTTTATGTCCGTCAGTAGTTAGCCTCAACAAAATAATAACTCGTGCGGAGTCTCTTATTATTGTTACTTAGGCTTCAGATTTACCACTGCGTAACGTTGTCTTCAGCGTAACGTTGAGGCTTCTTGTCATACACTTCGTCGTTGTTTCCCGCCATCAACAAACTCGGCCGCTTACTGGCGACTAGTGTTATAAACTCGCCAAGGTCCGTCGCAGCTAAGTGTATTGCTCTTGCCGCTGGAACCGTTCACAGCACGCAGTGAAGCCAAATATTGGCTCATAATCGCGATTTCTGCCTACCCCACCTGCATTCGACGCCCCCGTTACGGGGTTCCCGTTCCCGTCGGAATATTGTTATGCCGTTGGTATGGAAACACTTGTGGCTACCCGATGGTGAAAATTTTTTGAAGATACGTTTATTCGTTTTGAGAGAATGTATGAACGTGACAGACAGACAGACACACACAGACACCGCTAAGGCCGCGCTTGCATAGCATCGCGCGGCAAAAACTGTCACACACACGCACGCGCTACTACTGTTGAGATTTTCAGTGTTTTCGGTGTTGACGATGACGGTGATGGTGATGGTGACGGCGATGATGATGATGATAATGATCTGCCACACACATGCCACTACAGTTCAGATTGTCATTAATACGTGCAGATGACAAGCCGAACGCAGCACGTACGAGAGCCGTGAGGATGACGGCTGGTGTTGGCTTGACAACGAGTGACATGGTGCTAATCATCATCGATGCCCGAAGTCCGCTCAGTTCTCCACTCTGAACGAGCTGCAGCAGCATGACGGCCAGCTCTGGGGTCGGCTGCGTCGCCAGCGTGTCCAACAGCATCTCACTGTAGTATACATCATCAGGCATGCCGGGCAAAGTCGTCGCATTATGCTACAGTGATACTGTGCACTTTATGATTTCGTGATATCTAGGGTTGTGGTTAGTTATTTCGTGAAATAAATGTCAATAAATGTCATGTTATTACGCGAAATTACTAGAGACTTCACGAAATCACTGATTACACAATGTCACTGTAACATATAGGTGTACATAGTAATACCTATCAGTATCAGAACATTACACGAGTTCTATGTAGTCGAACTTTTTGCACTTTATTATGCGGTACTTGGGCTCATTACGCAGCTGTCTGTCCGTCTGTCCTCGCCTGTTCCTAACTAAAGAACGAAAAGATCTAGATAATGAAACGACGGACCGTGTCAAGAGTAACTGATGGATCAGTACATACACAATTAAGTTGTTGGTTTAAAAGACGAAAGTTTTCGAGGTGATCACGTGCAGCTGATAGATATTAACCGACGTTTGGGTTAAATCATTGCCACTCGTTGGACCTTGTTGTGGGAAATTATGGGCCCTCGAAAAGGTTGAATATTCATCCGTTAAATGTGCATGCACAGCTCGATTAACCCATTAATGGGCACATTAAAACCACACAGCAACAGACCACTATACGGCAGTACGGTGATTGGTACACTAGCCGTTGATTGGTGAGCTGTTACATTTGGTACAGCCTGTACCAAACCGTACAGCGAGGATGGGCCTGGACGGGCTGCGGCCGTTCCAAATGTAACAGCTCACCCATCAACGGCTTGGCACTATAATTACCTTTGCACTCTAAAGGGTTAATCAGTCTGATTGCTATTACCGTTTCTTGCATACCATCTCGTCGCGGTGACTGATGGTCTGGTAGTTGCTGATGAGCGCCTTGAGGTCAGACGGCGAAGCGCTCTTCAAAATCTGACTGAGCTGGAGAACGTAGAGAATGCAAGGTTTGTCAGTGGACGCTGGATAGGCACAGTCGATTATCTCCTCCATCTTTCTCTCAATCTGACCACCACCAACGATGTACTATTTTACTTAGGTCATGTGGGCAGAAAATATTTATCATATTCAAAACCCGAGCAGACTGGACGTAGTGACACAATGCGCATGCGCGGCCAGCCATAGTTGTTTTGTACAAAATTAAATTCGTTAAAATTCGTCAAAATTCGTTGAATAATTCACTCAAAACAAAACTTTTTTTTCAGTTGCTCCTTTGATCGGTACTTCAACTTTTAATAAGACTGTTCGGCTGTTTCAGAAACTCAATTTCAAGTCACACCGTGAGCCATAAAAACGTACCACTTGATATTCGCACACAACGTTGAAAAGTGTTGGTCGATTTTAAAAATTCTTTCACTATAGACTCAGCGATAAATTTGCCACAAGGTCCATGTCATACTTCTCACCATACCTACAATGTGTCGCTACACTACCTTGTGAAAACATAATATCAAAAATAGCAGACTTCTAACGTATCTAACACAATATCACTGTTTTGCCTTATTGTTGTTGATATAATTAACCAAATAAACTTAATTGTGTGTAGGCCTATACTCTTGAGTCATATCAAGTGCTAAAATGTCTAGCTTGTAATTATACTACTGCGGTACTGGCTAAAACCAACACGTACAGTGCTGATAAGCTGGGTGTTACGCGTGCCGCTGTCTTGCTGTTCCGTCCATTCTTTCTCTCTCTCCTCCGCCCTACCACTGCGACTAATCCCGGAGTCTGTCATCCAGCTGTCTTCGTCGGAACCGACGTATGGCTCCAGAATGGACGACATGAAGCTGGACGAAGACTGAGAAGCTTGTGGAATGATGATTTCCAGTCCAGTTGGGTCGTGGACAGTCGACTCCATGCGCACTCGGTCGCCTATCTCACGTGTGCTCCTCAACTTCATCGTCTGACTACAAATAGAAACGACGCACGTTCCTACATCATTATTACTAATTTAGAGTTAAACACATATTATCGATAGTCCTATGCGTATGTCAAAGGCAACACGTTCTAATGTTCATTCACCATTTACAGTGCGAATGTGTATAGTTACAAAACTTATACAGACGACAGACGACAGACGGACGGCCCATGCCATAAAGCGAATGTAGCGTAGTAACGTTCGCCTAAAATTTGATAAACTTTTATGGAAGATATTACAAAAATAATTTTGGTGTGTTTTTTACTCACAGCGTAGTACTCGTAAGACCTTACTCACTGATGAGTTTCTTGTAAAGATACAAACAATAAAACAATGTGGCCTACTTTTTTGGCCCACATCTGTAGGACTCCATGAGACCAGGACCTCCGGCTGGCTACGACTACAAGAAGAACAGTTATGAAAATTACTACTTACTGGATGTAAGCAAAGAGATCACCGTTGTCAACTCCTCGAGGCGCGAAGAAGTACCGTCCGTGACGTTTAACGTCCTTGATGAGGAAGCTGCTCCGGTCTCCTGTGATGATGTAATCAGTGTGTACCATTGGCTGGATCAGGTCCTAATACGTTGCAAATAAAATTAGTCAATAAAATATAAATATAAGCCATTATTAATTATGTTGAATACTTGCATGTATGCATGTTTGTACGTACTGGTGTTTGTACGAAAATTCATCTGGAGCTCTGATATAGAAGCGGCATCCGTAAATTGCAATATTTTTCAACTGCAAATCTAATCAACATCACGCTTATCACTGATGAACCTTTCTACGGCAGTAGCGTCCGAACTTGGTGCGCACATGTATCAAGTGCAACTTGATTTTAGATGAATTCATTAGGCGCACGTGTCTGCAGAAGGGGTAAGTACTTTAAATCTACCCTTCTCTGATTCTCTTTTTCTATCGCTAAACAGTCTTAAATCAAATTATCTACCAAGAACTCAACACCGGATAGTGCCAGCTGCAAGTTCAAGGTAAAAGCAATTTGCTGACTTCTTGCCTAGAAACACACTATGTCTATGCTTGATAATAACTTTGACAAATATGTAACGGTTTTCAAAAATTCGTTTACCAAGTGATTCGTATTAAAATTTTCTATGTATATACGACAAAGATTTCCACCTCATCTGCAATCTGATATGCAAGCAAAAATGCGGCGTACACGATGTATAGAAAGACGAAAAGCTAAAAAGAATGAGTGCATGACACAGTATAATATGACTTTGACATCAAAGATATGGTTGTCTATACGCAAGATGTTCAATGTATACCTCCGATATTATGACGCAAACTTCGCGTACAATATTTTAGTTGTCACTCGTCATCCAGCAGAGCAACGCAGGTGATTCTATCCAATACAAGCGGCCTACTTTTTCGTTTTGGTCGGCGTAGACGCCGGCAAAGAGTCCCTCGACGTAGTGAGGCTTCTTGACGCAATTGTCGAAGTTGCGGATCGCCGTAACGAGCATCGTCGTCGGTCCAACTGACGTCGAATTGACGACGTACTTGGTCTCACACTCACCGGTCACGTCAGACTAGACAGAATCACCGATCACCACCTCGTCAGCAGTCGTTAATTAATAAATGATCTTTTTACACTTTAATACATTATCCATGATAGCGAAATCCGGTATTGTTTTCGACGTGTCTGTCTGTCTGAGTATGTGCGTGTCAACAAACCAAAAAGTGGTTACAGAAATGAATCGATCAATCAATCAACCACTCAATCAATCAGTCAGTCAATCAATCAATCAATCAATCAATCAATCAATCAATCAATCAATCAATCAATCAATCAATCAATCAATCAATCAATCAATCAATCAATCAATCAATCAATCAATCAATCAAAATACAGTGGACTACA
>Ga0209339_1001333_pt1 | contig 10441 bp, 12 predicted proteins | sample OlaalgELextract3_FD_187376 | JGI IMG/M metagenome (GOLD analysis project Ga0209339, IMG submission 187376) | Olavius algarvensis symbiont microbial communities from Tuscany, Italy - Type A ELBA extract 3 (SPAdes) (version 2) | ecosystem: Host-associated > Annelida > Digestive system >...
GGCTGATCCTAGAACCAGACATCACCATAGTTTCAAGTTCAAACATATTCAGTCACATACTACTCAGTATAAACATTCGTTTTTTGTCAGAACAGTACCTGAGTGGAACTCTCTTCCTGAAGCCTGCATCAATGCAGATACCATCACCGCATTCCAGACGCAGCTCCATTACGCGCCCTGAGCGGTGTGCACACCCCCCATCGTCGTGATACGCGAAAGTGGTCTGACGATTATAGAACTAGAACTAGAAGTTTAACGTCCCACTTGACACGTAGTAGGTCCTGTCGGAAATAACGAGTTTCCAGGTATTGCAACTGATTACGAATATTCACTTTCACAATACACAAGGCTGGCGTCTGTGTTCAGGTGCACTAAATTGTAACTGACCTACTATCTGTTAGCCTGGTTTCGACTTGCCTGAAATCCGGCATTGTATTACGCTTACTGCTCATACAACGCTGGAGATCGACTGCTCTTAAAAATGTGACAAAATTGTTCCATCAAGCTTTAAAGTTCTACAAGTGAAAAAAGCTAACCATATTCTTAAGCAAACCTTATTTGTAACCCAGACTGCCGTATGTCTCATGTACAACATTAATTGCAAACCGTTACCGAACCTCAGTCTACGTCATTGTAAACATAGATATGGCACTACAATGATGTAATAACGTAACGTAACCCGTATGTCTGAAGAAAATTAAAGATGATCTTCGTCGCTGAATGAGCTAGCGAATGAAGAGACGATATTTTGTCTAGGTTTCGACCTACATTGTCGCACGTGGTCTCAGCAGAATCACCTCCAGACAGGTCAAGGCCCATCTCTTGCAAACCAGGGCCTTGCCATGGCAGCAGTCAATGAATGTAACTAACAGCAGAGTCGTGTGAATGGTGTGATACTTGACAGTTCGAAGATCAGGAAGATAACACAAGCAAACTAATGAAAGTGGGACGTTAAACCATGCTGAGTGCTGACTCACACTAAATATATGGATAGTGTTTGACTTTATCAGCATTTTTCAGTATTTTATCTAGCATAGAAATTACTTTATTATTTGTTGCATCGTTTAACTTGCAAACTGACAGTATGTGTCTGTTTTTTACAGAGTACAGAATGGATGTTACGAGATTGAGACTGTAGTGAAGACCGCCAACCTGCATCATCATAATGTGGAATCTTATTCTCTACATTGTGGCTGTTGTCATTGGTCTTGTGCTTTACTACACGTACGATGAAAATGAAGAGGCTGCTGAGTGTACTCAGGCTGTCAGTTCATCAGAAGCTGCATTGAAACCTGCTGTATCAGATTTTAGGTTCAGCAGCCTGTTCGCCGTCCTTGGCTTCTCTGTGCCTGGCGACACGTCGGAAGAACGATTTGAATCCTTCACGGAACATTTCTCAACTTTTGACGAGGTAATGTGTTGATGACGATGATACAAAGAGAGTATAATAAAAGTAGTTAAAACAACATATTAATATTTACTACCTGTACATCAATAGCGTAGCAAAGGTGATATTGTTTTCAACAGTGTAACTGGGTGTGTGTGTGTCTGTTAACGCGGCAGCTCTTAAACCATTTGACATATCATCAGGAGTCTTTTATGGGAGCAAGCTATGGTCAAACGGACCGACAAGTTCAAATGGCTACATTCTGGTGGACTGCGGCATGCAGATGGTGATTTAATATCTCTGACATTCTAGTTTCAGAATGGTTTTGCTGCATCATGTTACTTCTTCTACCCTGGACTGCCTTCACGATCATGGGACCAAACCGGACTTATTATGCTTCTCACTTAATTTTTAGTTCGTTTTTTCTTTAATTTTTCTGTTTATTTCACGTGGTGGACTAAGCTGGCTATATGTCAGATTTTTACTGCATGTTAAATACACAGTATCGTATCGTATTGTGCAGTGTGTTATGCATGCTTAGGCAGCTTTACATCCATCTGTCTGTCACAGTTGTGGACTGCACTGTATTTAAATGGCATAGATATTATCAAGTGGTTTTACTGTCTTGTGTTCTGTGAAGTGTGAATCGAGATATGCATATTATGTATCAGGTGGCAGAAGCATGTTGGAGAGCTGGATTGGAGTCTAGTAGTCTAATTGTTGGAGTGGACTTCACTGCAAGCAACGAGTGGAAAGGACGCAAGAGTTTCAATCAGAACTGTCTTCACAGACTTGTTGGCTCCAAGGTCATCAACCCGTATCAGAAGGTGATATCAGTCCTCGGACAGACGCTGGCACCGTTCGATGACGACAATAAAATACCGGCGTATGGCTTTGGTGACAGAGAAACGAAAGACCATAGTGTGTTTCCGTTCAGATATGACGAGAAACCATGTGGCGGGTTTGAGGAGGTTAGTGCAACTCGGCTCTTTGCAGATAAGTTTTTGACAGGCCCATTGCCAAGGGGGGGTCGGAGCGGTCAGACGACCTCCCACTCTCCGCCGGCTGTTCCAGTGCTGATACCTTGAATATCGTCCGTGTATGAAATAAAATAAATAAAATCGAGTAGACTTAACATGTAGACCACAAATTAATGTTATTGGTCATTATAATTTTAAAAATCGAAGTTTCCATTAGACAGCCACTGGGAAGTCTAATTTTCAAACCCTGAAAAAGGTCCAAAATCTGCTGAAAATGACCCTCCATTATCAGAAGGCTGGCTACGGGCCTGTTTGATATGATGCAACAGTGACTGCAATGTTCTGGTACTGTAGATAAATATTACAGAAAAAGTTAAAAACACTCCTGTTAACAGTGTGTGTTCCCCGATTTGAGAGTTGAAACATGCCAACTTTTGCGCAGGACTGTCGGACGTATTAGGTCAGTATTGAGTTTTGATGTGATGCTCTTCAGCATGCCACCAATGGCTTGTGCAGATCTTGGTGTGATTGTATCCAGTTAGCCCAGTCTGTTGCCGTAAACAATGAGTCGCAGTGCTGCTAAGTAACACATTTTGAACACGGCTGTAATCTAGCTCTATAAACTATGCGCAGTCTCAGTAAAAACATGATGAAAAAAACAACAAATGTTTGATGTGCACTATAGTACAAAGGACCTTCAAAAGTCTACCTTCACAGCCAGGGGCGTGGCTGGCCTGGAGAGCCCAGGGGTCCAGACCCTCCAACCGGGCCAGATGCGACCCGTGAGATTCATGCAAATTCGGCAAGAAATGTGCTAGGGACGGTTATATGAGTGCAAGGTGGAAGTGATGTTTGTGTCATTGAGCAGCTGCTTCTACACTGCATGTGAGTCAGGAGAAATTTGCAGAAAGATTGACATGTCATGCCAAAAAATGCACTATTTTCTTTCAAAATGTGTCACACAAATGGTGAATATGAGCGCATTGGTGTGCACTGCATATATGCAAAAAAAGCCTTTCTAGTTTCTACTCGTCAAAATCTAAAGTTTAAATTTTTCTTCTGGGGGCACGGCCCCCAGACTTTCACAAGGATGTGACCCTGGACCCCACTGGGGACTTCCGTCCCCAAGACTCCCTGAAATCCGGAACCCGTCCAGACACTGAAACCCAGCTACACCCCTGAACACAGCACAGAATGTTGTCTAAAGCTGCACGCTGGCTTTAAGATGTGTTTATACGTGATCGTGGCTACAGCTGCAGCACCTTGTGGCTGCTTGGAAGTTGCTGGATGCTGTTGTTGATACAGATACTTCAAGCAGATATAGGCAAAATTTAATCAGCTTTCAGTTCAAAAAACCACAAGTTATAACTGTCATTATTAGTTGTTGAAAATGGCAGTGCTAACATGTATTTTTATATGTAGCTGAATGCTATGTTGTAGGTACTGCAGCTGTACAATGAAGTGGTGCGACGAGTTACACTAAGCGGTCCGTCCAGTTTGGCACCGATCATCAGAAAGGCAGTGGACATCGTCCGTCAGACAGGCAAATACCACATCCTCGTCATCATCACGGACGGCCAGATAACCCAGGAGTCAGCAACGATTAATGCTGTCATTGAGGCCTCGGCAGTTCCCCTCAGCATCATTGCAGTTGGCGTTGGCGATGGGCTGTGGAACATCCTCGAACGCCTCGATGCCCGCTTGCCGTACCGGAAATTTGACAACTTCCGTTTCGTCGACTACCATCGAACGGCAGCCAAGACTAAGTCCCCGGAGTTGGCTTTCGCTCTGCAAGCAATGATGGAAATTCCGGACCAGTACAAGCGCATTAAGGAACTCGGATATCTGGAAAAGTATCGAGTACATAGACAGATCCAGCAGGAAAAGAGCAAGTCAGAAGGTAGTTGCTCACCTGCTCCACGGTGCAGTACCAAGAACAGTCCCGTCAGATTTGTGGAAACTGTTCGACATCGGTCAAGTAACCCGGTATAAACTCGAACATTGTTTTCTGTGTTTTGTCAGTATTCATATGCTAGTCATTTTTGCTGCAGATGTTTGATTTTCTATGAAATTGATATAATTTTAACATTGTCAAGTAGCAGAATTGTTGTACTTGTATAAGACGCTTTATTAGCAGATTGCCGATATACTGCATTGCCATTCTGGATGCTTAATTCTGTCAAGGTTCATTATGCAGCCATACCTTAGGAGGCTGCATTATTTGTTACACTCTGTCCGTCCATCTGATTACTCAAGAAGTTGGTCCTCAGAGCAAGAAATGGTTCAATTTTGGGTGAATCTGGACCCAGGAATTAGTTTTCACCACTTTTTTTAACATTATGAAGATGCCCTACATGTATGCAGTGAAGGTAACCACTGTTATAAGTCCATATACATACTATGGAGCATGCACTGAAGTGGAGAAAACCACCATGAAAAAATCCCAATATGTCATCAACATCATGCATGGATGGCCTTGGCAAGGTCTGCACTATGCAGGCATGCCAGCTTATAGCGAACATGTGATCGCATATGCGAGCGCATATTTGCCAATAATGAGCATATCACATATTTTCCTGCATATTTCGTGCTCCTGAGCTAGCAAAGAATATTGATTAATAAATTTTAATTGTTATTTTATATTTTTTATATTCTTTGGACGTAGTCAACGTCATCATGGCGGCGAACATTATTTTTTACCAGAATTTAAATGAAGCTATTTCACATATTTCACATGGTAACTAAGCAACTGTTTGATAAAGTAGACGTTTTAATGTTAGTTCAGCAGCATATTTTCCGCATATTTTTTGTGCATATTTCAAGCTTGACAGGTCCGCATATTTTGGAAAAAATCTCCACTATAAACTGGCATGCTTGACTGTGTGAGAGCTTTCTGGTTGTGATTGCTATTTGTAGTGGATAGTTTTTCTGTGTTGTGTTTTCACTTTCCAAAGGAATGTAAAACTGTCTTATTGTAATTTATTTCATAAGTCGTCGTTGTAGGTATTTCCTATATAGTACATTGCCATTTAGTACTGTTCTGAACTATGTGCACTGTACATACATAATGGTGCCGTGTTTAACCTCCTTGGCAGTATGAATCCAACACTGGTAATGGGTATTATTGAGAAAATGTGCATACTACATGGCCAGGAGATATGAGGTGAAATAGCAAAGAACAACCTACCTAGTCAGGGACTTAAAATAAGCCAAACAATAAGAAACTAACACTGTGAACACACTGACACGGACAGCCCACCACAAGGTCAGTGTTTAGCCATGTTAACGTAATTCAGACAACTTCCACATTGTGTGGCTATGCACGGAATAAATTCATAAATGCATGTAGAGTCTGCGACCTTGAGACATTTCCCATCTGTAAAGAGTCATCTGCTTTCTAGATCTGCAGCACCATAGCGTTTAATTGAGTTCAAATTTCTGCACTAGAATTAGTATATCCAGTCTCTTTCTGAAACTGATTGTCCGGATGTTTTCACATTTTTATGTTTCAGTACGTTAGTCAGTACTGTACATTCTTCTCTGCGATTTTCGTACTGTGCATTGATTTAATAATTTATTCAGTCACTTGCTCATTATTTACTGCATTTGTCGTTCATCCAGTTTATTTTATACGTAACTGTGTTGTAGTTTTAATTGCTAGTATTTTTTTGTTTGTTTTCCAATCGGTCTGTCTAGCATTGTATCGCTACTTCATATTGTGATTTTACTTTTCTTCTATTGCATACAGCACATTCCAAGACTGTAGTATCATTGCCAAGACTATGATTTTAATCAAGACATGTCAGTTTATGTCACTGTCATGCTTTTTTTTAAAAATATTGATATCTGTTGCATTGTGTCAGAAGTGTATGTAAAAATATTGTGCATTGCTTTAGTTTTTTTGTGCCGTCATTTGGTTGTAGTTATATTTGGTTTTGGTAGTACCATTTGGCAAGTAAGACCAGGATGCTAAAACCCTACTATACCATGCCTCTGACACTAATGCTGGAAGTTGTTCCCAAACACAAGCCAGAAATTGGATTTTCCAAGAAGTTTACTACATTCCACTGTTGAAAGCTTCCCTTAAACCGACATTTCTAAAGAGGCTCAACTACATATCTGTCAATTGTCACCAGTTTAAAAGCCGTGGCGAATATAAACTTTTGTGCGTGCCTTGAACTGTCTGAAGGGAACCCCGTAAACAACATCACTTGTTGACTTTTGTTCGAAGCAGTGAAACAAGAGGTCAAAGTAATTTGACAAAAAGTGCCTCACAGGGGGCCCATTCCCCGGTTAGGGGTCACCCCAGGGGTCGAAAGTAGTACCATTGAATTCCTGGGGTAGGGTTTCCTATTAGTGTACCATAGTAACTATAGGCCTAGGATGCACCGATTGGCCACAATGCACGCGCGTGACAACCAGCCAACGACGTCACGACACAGCCTATCTCAATAAGCGCCTCTTTTACTAAAGTAAAGTGAGGCGCTTAAAAACTAGTCATTCATGTGTAATGTATGTATATGTTACGTACCATAGCAATTTACATACCGTGACTTCCTAACCAACATGCTGTCATCAAGACGATCAACGATCCACAAATTTTCTATCAGTTTGATCTTCCACATTACTATTCATTTAGCTAAAATGCTTATCTGTTCACATACATAAGTAAACCAATGTAAAGAAAATGCACCGACATGTTATACTTATTGTATAACGTCAATGTAACTCTATTCATGTTTCTCGTTAATGTCTTTTTAAATGGTAACAATGTGCAATCAAATATCAACGACATGCAACAAAGCAGCCATATGTTCAGAAATGTATGGCAATTAACTACAAATTATTGATTATATTGATTAATCACTACTGTTTTGTATGAGCACAAAAGCCCCATCAGCAATAGTATTCCAAATTTCCAAGCAGCTTTCACAAACATTGTCCACATGAATGCCTCATGTTACAGTTCAAAGCACAAAACAAGCACGGTAGCAGACACATCCACTGATAACTAATGGTAACAACAACTGAGATGAGACGAAGTCAGTGCACAAGACTACATCATTTGTCTTCGGCTGGTTTTATGTGTTTAAACAGCTTCTACAAATAAACAAACACCAGTAACATGTATTTAATACTAATCACGAACACATACACATCATTCTTTCACTTATACTTCAGCAGTAATACAACAAATGACGACTGCATTACTCGACAGCCAGGGGCGGATTTAACGGGCGGCCACTCGTGCAGTGTCCGACGAGGCCTCTGGGAGGCTTGGCCTTGGAGGCCCCCGGGCCCCGGAAGGCTAAATTTTGGCTTGCAATTGCAAAGTCCTGACTGCAACTTGAACTGATTTTGATTTATTTAAACTTGAAATAAGTATGCTGATTCGGCATTCTGTTCTTTCAGAATTTTAATAAAGAAATTAGTTACTTTTTGACTGACTTACTTACTACATAGCAAGTGTTTAAAATGAACTTGTACCCTCATTGTTTGTCAACGATGACGTCATTGTTTATTTAGCCTTAACTAGGTAAAACCAATTTGGTGCCGATTTGCCTTTAGTGTTCAAACTGCATGAAATTTGTTCAGTTGATTCTCAGAAAAATCAAGTCAAGTCAAGTCAAGTAGCAACCAGATGTCAGATTTTAAGGCTAAAATGCACCAAATTCGATTTCTGCTGGGGCTCTGCCCCAGACCCCACTGGGGGAGCTTACAGCGCTCCCCCAGACCCTCTAGCTGGATTTGAGGGGGCCTACTTCTAAGGGAGGGGAAGAGAAGAGGGGAGGGGATGAGAGGGAAGGGAGGGAGAGGGGAGCGGAGGGAGGAGAACAGAGGGAGAGGAGGCCTTTCTGGTAATGTGGCTGAGGAGGCTTTCTGCCTTAAATCCGCCCCTGTCGACAGCTCCATTAGCCTCCCATTCATACTTTATTCTGTGAACTTTCAACTTGATGTTTGGTGTACACTTTTTTGCCATGTACATGATTTGTCACCAAAATGCAATTTAGCAGAGTTGGCATAGAGTTGTTACAAACAAGCCTGAAACTAGTAGCAAAATCTCTACTAGACCTGCGCTGTTGCTGCTTATTCAGCATTCAGTACCTACTGCTAAGTTGCTAACAGATAGCCGGGGACAAGTGGAGTTTAGCAGGTGCCATAGGATTATGCAGCAGGCATATTTACTGTGCTGTACTTATAGGCCTAATCAATTTTCATAAGTTACATATAATTACTACTACCTTTCATAAAACAAATCTGCACTCATATGAAAGTCATCGTAACTCTCTGACAAACAGAACTGTAGATCACAGTTTACAACACTACATTCTCAAAGTTTTGATTTCTGTATGATGGCAGCAGAGGTGAGGTAATCAGCAAAGTAGTCCAGACTGTATACGCTGACAGTTTGTAGGCTGAGCCGTAATTTGTCAGACAAAAATTTCCAATGTATGCAGTATTCTACGCAGTATTCCGATTCATCCAAATACAAGTTTGGAAGGTAAGATCACATAAATAGTGAATATTATGATTATGATACTGTGCATTTAATGTGCAGTCAAAAACCGACAGTGTAGCCATTATGACAAGAAGCTTCCACACCATAAACTAATGCATTAAGTTACGTTTTTTCTGGTGTAATGTAAGCTCGTATCAGTCTGCACATTTTTTGGCTAAACTGCAACGTTGTAATTATAGCCAATGCACAACAATAGCACACTATCGTTACGCCTAGGCAATGTCATAACTACAGCCAGTGTGCTCTCGTTATGCCTAGGCATAATGACTAACGACAGCCTTAAGCCTTTCAACAACGTCAGCCGGTCATACTAAAAAGCGATGGAATGACGGGACAGACAAAGTTCTGGTCAGTTTATGCCGGTCAACCAACCATTCATGTCATCGTACTTACGATGGGACAAATGTGCACATTAACGCAACTTCAGTTCTTCAGTCACATATCCAGCAATGGGCATGAGCCCCTTACTGCCGGAGCATCTATGATGTGAATATAATAATATGAAAGCTATGTAAATAACTGTATTTCATTTGGCTTGATCTTGTTTCATTTTTCATTTCCTTTTTTGGTTTGAAGAGGTGAGGTGTCTGAGTTATGCATTCATGATCTGCCTCTCCCTTTAATGTCCATGTATTTTGTTTACTTCATTATGCCCAGGAGATGAGGAAAAAGTAGTTGAACCTGACGCACACCGACCACACGTGCACGTCTATTCCGTCGTAAGCACGACGACGTAAACTGACCCGTCGTATGTCCCGTTACTTTTTAGTATGACCCATGTCGAGTTTCAAGTTCAGCTAGTGTTACTGACCCCTCTATTAATGTATTCGAAAAGGTAATCAGCCCCCTGATCGAATACTCTCTCAAAAACGAAGACTCCGCCAATAATGGTCAATGCAAAAGTGGACGACCGCCGTAGAAATGTATTGTAAATAAAATTTATTCCAGACATATTTACTGACAACTTCTCAAAGTCACACAGATCTCAAAGACCTCAAATGTAGAATATTTAAATCAACATAAAATATTTAAATCAATACGAACAAACAACAAAGTAATGGATGTAGGTGCATTGTTAGAAGGTGCATTGTTAGAAGTTACATGTATCCAGCTTTGCAACAACCGCCATCTGAACTCAACTTTGAAGATCAGTTCGGATTTCGGCCGTCCGGCTCAATAGCCGCTGCTATCATAGCTATACTGCACACTGTACGCACGATGCTGTCCACCAACCAATACGTACGAGTTTTCTCGTTTGACTTCACGAAGGCTTTCGATACGGTGCGGCACGAGACCCTGATGAGCAAAATGGCCACTCTGAGGATACCAGACAACATCTACAACTGGATAAAGGATTTTTTTGGTGAGCACTATCACTGTACGAGATTCGATGGTCAGTGCTCGTCTGTTGCGGAAGTAAAGGCCAGCGTCATACAGGGCTCGGCACTGGGTCCTGCGTCGTACGTAGTAACGGCTGCAGACTTGCATCCTGTGACGCCAGCAAACCGCATCTTTAAGTACGCCGACGACACATATCTTGTTGTATCAGCTGCT
>Ga0209339_1001334_pt1 | contig 10439 bp, 10 predicted proteins | sample OlaalgELextract3_FD_187376 | JGI IMG/M metagenome (GOLD analysis project Ga0209339, IMG submission 187376) | Olavius algarvensis symbiont microbial communities from Tuscany, Italy - Type A ELBA extract 3 (SPAdes) (version 2) | ecosystem: Host-associated > Annelida > Digestive system >...
CACGCACGTCACCTGGGCCGTGGCCACCAGTAGCTTCCCACGTGTTCGGTCCTTCGACCACGCAGATCGACCCGGACAGGGAAAGCCGCCAAACTAGCCACCATATCGAGGACACCGAACCCTTACACATACATACATATACATATTTCACTAGCTTCGTCTAGTTAGCGTCAAAATAAGAGACCACGTAGGCCTATATCTGAATATAATAAGCAAATTACGTACAAAAATCGTATAGATTATAAGGAGTCTATTACGTTCCCACTGTTTGCTGCTTGTTTAGATTTAATTTTATTTGTAAACATCAGCTTACACACTTTTTTACAGAAACAGTCACTGAGTTAAGTTGACATCGAAGTCAGAAGTAACATTTACGTTAAAAGCAAACATTGCGACTATAGTACGGCAGTACCATGCATTTGTTGTAATACAGAGTTCACTACATAATTAATATAACTATAAAACAATAATAAATACGACAACAAGTTGGTCATGCAAAACTAACTCTATCTCCCCATCGTACTTTTTCAGGCTTTCAGCTCCTCTGGGGACGCCCTAGAGCAGATCAATGTAGGCAAATTATTTTTACAAAGGCCGCTTAAAACGAACGGTGGTAATCTCTTCGATGAACCGTTTCGAAATAATGGCTGCCAAAGAGAAGCAATCACATCTTGGGCTCCCCTGGCGGGACCGTGGGACGATGGAGACGTAGCGTCCGGGACAGACCTCCGACCATGTGCAAAATTTCAGCCAAATCCGTTCAGCAGTTTTAAAGGAGATGTGTCTCGAACAATACAATACAATTTATTGGAACAGACAACAAACGTGCATGCCAGCAATACATTTGTAACTGTCACTCAATATAGTGTGTGGTAAGTAAGTAAGTAAGTAAGTAAGTAAGTAAGTAAGTAATAATGCACAAACATAAAACACGAATGTTAAATGTGATAAAATAAATTACTAAAAACACTTCAAAACACAAAATTAAACATGAAAAACACACAAAACAAGAACACACTCATGTTAGAAACTTAAAAAGACAACTGACGACAAAGATTTCTTATGGAGATTAAAGCTACGTGTGAGTAACTGGAAGCAATGGCCTGTGGTCCTAAGACAGACATACAAACAGCAAACTTAATATACCCATTACCGTGGAGAGATTACCATGCGGGAGATAGTAAAGAACATATTCCGAAAGCAGACATTACTTAGAGAATGCACAATACACGCTCAAAAACTAAAACGCTACTAGTTTCATTAGCGCAAGAAACCAAAAAATAATAGAAGAGACTTTTAAAACTGTAAACTGATGACTATTAAGATTTGAAAAACAGTCTCAGAATCCGTGAAGATAGTCGAGCTGGCATCAGCCGTACTCTGTAATGGTAACACACGAAAGAATGACAGAGTGATGGATCATGAAGACGAATTGACGAATGACAAGGAAAGACAACCTCAAATTTGACATTAAATCAAAGAATAATATCGCCACTGCGATAAAAAGCTGGCCCAAAACCGTGCTTTTCTGTCTAGGAAGGATCTGAATGCGACAACAGAATCAGCGGTGTCAACTTCTATACAGTGTTCCATAGGAACTATGCGTCTATCTTGCTTAGTTTTAAAGATATGACCACGAGACGGACTGACGGACGACAGACGACCAGCAATAGAGTTGTACAAATTTTAACAATAATAAAGGTACAAATTACATAGATTATTTTAACCAAAAGTACTGTTTATTTATACCTTCTGTCCTTATAGTACAAACGAACAATTACATTGTTAACATTGCATGCAAGATAACTAACTAACATGAAAAATGCACAACGGAAATATGATGAACAGAAAAGAACACGGAACACCGATTATAGCCTACAAAGAGTCATACTTCTGAGTCGGCGAGCGGCTTTGGTCAGTTTTTGCCTGCTTGCGGGCACGTCGCCTTCATCCTTGTACAGCAGTGAAACACCGTACAACAAGACGTAATTTAGCGACACACCAGCAGTGTTTGAAGTGTAAATTCGGGTCCCAGAAACCATACATAATCTCGGGCCCTTCTTACCCTTCAACTTGACTAGTAGGTGGATGCCTCCGACAGTACCAACAACTGATTATTCGATGAAACTATAATAATTATGCAGACTAGACAATGATAGTGCATCAAGTAGTCCGCAAGTGCGAGTGTAGGCCTGTAGAAAACGTTGTCAACACTTTTCGGTCCCAACCGGTCGCAGACAGTTTCGTAGGGCGCTGCAACCTATAATAATAGTTTCGGTACGTTCCGCCACTGCATGTCAGTCAAGTGGAAACAAAGAGTTACACGGAAATAAGAGCACTCTTTCTTTCTTTCTTTCTTTCTTTCTTACTTACTTTCTTTCTTTCTTATTCGGGGTGGCACACGCTCCCTTAGCATGCCAGCGCTGAGGCCTGCCTCACAGGCTGGCCCAATGCGCAACCCCAGGGAAGGGACTAGTGTAGTGTTGCGCGACACCATCAGGCTAACATGGTGGTGTGTGTAGTGTGTAGGTGTTGCGCGACCTCTCCTTATAGAGAGGTGTGTATGGCTAAGGGATGGATCGGGAGTTGAGAGACATTGTGCCATGATATTTACCCTGCTGGGCCTATAACCACTGTTTCTCTGGCGACTAATACCTACTGCATGATGGACGGCCATAGCTCATGCGCACCTCGCACCGTGGGCCCCAGGGTCCAATTTAGCGGTGCGTGTGAACAGAGCCATTGATGACCGGCCAGGCATACAGCTGGAGGCCATCTGTTATCAGTGGTTTAAGCAGCGACTAATACTGAGCGTCTCTAAACCCAGTATTAGCCGACGGTCACAGATTAAAGACGACACCGTCGAACCCTCTGTGCCTTCCCCAGAATTTAATCTCAAAGCGTACGCCGCTATAACCTGAGGCAATGACCGGGCCAGCCTGGGCCTCGAACCCAGACTCGCCGATCACCGTAGCCAGGCAGAGCAAACTGCGACGCTACCAACAGCGCCACCGAGGCAGGCAATAAGAGCACTCAGAGAGCGCAAACTCCGCCAAGGCCGATGCAGTGTCGCCCCCCCCCCCTTGGTGAGGGACGATATGTCGTAAAAATGCCCTATCATCCGTTGTTAACGAAAGTGAAAAGATCCACATCCGGGTACGGATCAACACCGAGAATTAACCACTTCTAGAGGGTCACCCCTTGCCCATGTCTACCATGTTCTACCATGTTTGGTCGACGTCCGTTAACGCATTCGTGAGTTATCCCGCTCACAGACAGACAGACAGACAGACTGACAAAAACGAACGACAGACAAACCGCAACTATCACATAGCTCCGCCAGTCTTGGCGGAGTAACAATACATTACGCCTGTACTAGAGACGACAGCAGCCATAATACGACGAATACTGTTTATTGATATCGTTCATTAGCTTTGTGACATGCTATAACGATGCAGAACGTATTCTGCTAACAGAAAGCATTTACCTTGGCGTTAGACGCAGTACCGCAAACTCCCTGGCCGCCGTCCTCTGTAAAAGTTTGCACATTCACAACAAGAACACCTGCAGTGCACGGCACACCACAGCAGCCATACCCGCCTCGGAAATAAGACATTTTGGTCCAGTGGCTTCTATCCCGCCAAATCTAGAGTCAAAATCGGGCTCATTCATCCCTTCCTGAAGCTTCCTCATCCCCCACTTCCCCCAGCTGCCATCAAAAATATATTTAGGCAAAATGCATATGTCAAATGCACTAAGAGAATCGATGTTACCACCACCAGAATAGTTAGCAATAAATTTCTATTGCACAAGATACAAAGGAAACAGTGAAGTAAATGAAACATTGGAGCACAAAATACAAAATCAGTACAATAAATTCAATACTCAAACACACAAATATATCCCCTATTTTTCACTGGGCACAGCCTGAGCCCACCAGGTATAGAGATAGAAGCCACTCTTTTGGTATTTAGTTGAAGCAAATCGGATCATTTGTGGCCGCTTTACGGCAAAAAACGACTTTGGCAGTGTGGTATCGCATCCTTTCACTTCTCAACCTCCGAAATGTAAAGGGATAACAGAGTGGCCGTTGTGGAACATTTCGTAGCGGATCCACAGTACCAGCTCGCCAGTTGTAACAAGCTGCAGGTAACTAGCATACACAACAGAAGGTTTGGAACTCGACAACAGGTACTCGAGCAAACATAATTGTTTTTTAAATTCAAGACGGTGGACTAATGGGCGCCCGCAGGAATTCTTGCTAAAGGAGGCAAAGTCTACCACCTCCCTTTCCTGTGAGACTCCATCCCTTCCCCTGTCTCTCCATTCGTCTCCTCCCCCTTCCTTCCTGCAATGTTCACTATACCCTTTCTTCTCTGCTGCGAAGCTAGGATATTTGGGGGGTAGCGCTGTAGGTTTCCCCAGCGGGGTCCGGGGCATAGCCCCAGCCGCAATCACAGCTTAGGTATATTTTGAGCCGGTGAACTTAAAGTGTCTTGTGAAACGATTTTGTTTCTTTTGGTATGAACCAAAATATTGTAGTTGAAGCGAATCTAGCCTGTATATTTTCTAGGGACGGCAAGTGCCCTTCTTGCCCATGCCTGCGGGCGCCCACGGGTGGACTGCCGCCATATTGAAAATCGTTTTTTGGCCGTAACTCAGTGAAATTTTGCACATTTAAGCAGAATAGCATGGCGATAGAATTCACGTGACATAAACTCTAAATTTTAAAAACTAAGATGGCGGACGGCCGCCATCTTGAAAATCGTTAAATCACATCGGCGACGGGTAGCTAACTGTAGCATAGCTCACTGTAAGCTTACAAGCTGTGAATTGAATTACTTAGAATACACGTAGTGTGCAGTAAAGTCGCAATCTTGTGGGACAAAACCAAAACGTGTAAGTCGATTCTATCAGCAATAAGCATTATGTTACCTGCATCTCCTTTCGACCCTAGCCTGCTTTGAAGCATTATTCTCCTACAATATTTCAAGCACATACTTCTTGCATAAAAGCAGTAAAAATCTCAAGCTACTGCTGCTGCTGCTACTACTTCTACTACTACTACTACTACTTCCACTACTACTACTACTATTAATATGCAGATTATAGTGCTACCATCAAACAGTTGCGGGGGCACTTTACAAAGTTTATACTAGTCTCGATGTTCGCATTTCGTTTTCTTAGTCACTGCAATAAATTTTACGCTACAACCCAGAACTTGAAAACACTGGCGTACAAAAACTTCTTTATATTTTTGTCTCCGTAGGCTCCGCCCAGCATAGCTCATTATGATTTCACCATGTCCCGTTGCCCGTCCCGTGACAACATAGACTCGTCCACAGGGTGGGCGGGACGGGCGAGTCCATTACACACATGCTGATGCGGAGGCATTACATGACCGCGGGCGGTCTTCAGTTCTCTAGTAACAAGTGAAACTAAAAGATGACTCGGTAGAGCGCATTTACCTCCGACAAAGGTCTTCCGACGGCTCAAACGGCTCAGTGAATAAAACCATTTTAAAACCACGGCTCTCTCTAGCGACGTGGGATTTTCCCGACGTAAAATTCCGCGTAGCAGCGCAGCTCGCTGGCAGCCTAGGCAAGGCTGCAATATTCTATAGCCTATACGATATCGGAGAAAGCAATCCGGTTCCGACATCCGGACTACGATCCGGATCGGACACAAAAGTTAATCAGTTCGTCCATGTCCCGACACCTGTCGACACGCAACATTTCATTGAAATCTATGCACGCGTTTTTAGTAATCTTGTTAACATACAGACAGACAGACAAACAAACAAGCACGGACAAAAACATGTACCTCCTCCTTTGTCGGAGGTAATGACACAGAATTATAGTCATATCTAAAAGGTCATAAAATTCCATATTGGCAAAAGTAGTACCACACCAAACAGAACACGAACCAAACTGCGATGCCGTTCGTTCCATCCACGTCAGTGACGCTGACGGAGTTCGGCGTCGTTTAGGCGCCGTGGCCCTTTGGGTTTCCATGGGTTCGACTTTTGATCCATTCTATCTACAAGACTTTGCGCTTGAGTCGTGCACGCGCACGCTGGTCATCGCCCGTTAATCCTTTAGAATTCAGATGCAGTTATTGTGCCACATCGAAGAATATGAAGTTGGTACACTGGCCGTTGATGGGCGGGCTGTTACATTTGGTACAGCGATGAGGGGATTGGGCGGGCTGCGGCCCCGCCCAGTCCCCTCATCGCTGTACTAAATGTAGGGTTAGTCGATCTACCGCTATCGCTGATCTTATCGTAACGCTCGCTATATCTCGCTACAACTCAGCTACAGCTGAGCTCCTTGCAGGCAACTCTAAGTAAATAAAATACAAAACCAACAATGAAGCATCTCAGGCTGTCAACCTGGCTTCTTCAAGTTCGGCGTGCTCCTTCTCATGGGTTCTCTTCAAGTTTTCAACGTGCAGTACCATAACTTCTACAGCCTGGCTAATACGCAGTTCCTACAGACGAAAAACGCATCGACTTATTAATAGGCCTAGGCCTACGTGTTGTGGGAAATGCAGGTCTATGAAGGCCTTATGGCATGCAACATTCTTGTCATGCTGCTGCATAAGTAGCTTGCAAGTCTTGAGTTAAATAATGAAATTAAATCGGTGCCACCGCAGTTTGATAGCTGACATTGTTTGTGTATAATCGACGGCCATTACAGCAGCAACAACAACAATAATAGTCATCATCAAAATCATAATCATAATCAGAAAATAGCGGGGCTCAAAAATTTTTGTGCATTAAGATCACAGGTACAGATAAGTACCGGTACAAAATATCAGCACTCTGCAATTGACACTCTGATCAGGACATCTGCTCACAGAGGACGACAACGACGACAATCCTGATTGTATAGGCTGGGCCAAAAACTACCGTACCACCGGCGACGTGACTACAGATAGCGCCGTATGACTATTAATTTATTACCGCATCGGACCACATCGGACCATATCTGACCGACATAGGACCGCATCGGCTTGAACTGAGCATCTGGACCTCGAAATTGCCCGCCTCGTGGGTCGGTTAGGGTCAGGAGTACAGGTTAAAGCCGGTTTTGTCCGACACGGTCCAATGTGGACGGATGCGGTCCGATGTGCTCCGATGCGGTCCGATGCGGTAATCAGTCATACCCCAGATAGCGTACTAGCGTTAAGTCGACGCACCTGCTGAACGGCGCCATGCTGCTCGGCCTGACTCGACATCCGACCAATCGACTGTTCGAGCACGTCGAGTCGCTGCTGGGTACTTGCGACCAGCTCCATGTCCGACGTACTGCTGCAAAGTCTACTCAGCGCCTACAGACACACGTAGCAAGTTAGCAACACGTCCCTCTTCTTCACAGAGTATCAAATCGGCTTCGTTTGTACAAGAAAAATTTAGTAGCCAATAGGATAAGTCTATGTTGGTATCTTCACACTTCAATGAGCATGTTTGTCGAGCACTAATACGTTTTAATAGCCTATAGTTAATTAGTAATGTTATTCGCTTTACATACTTGTTCTACACTGTTTTAATGCTGGGTTACTACATTATACATATGTTGTCTTAAAGATGTATTACTGCACATTTTTGTAACTTAAACGTGTAGAACAATGCAATTAATAAACTTGTTTACTCTCTTGCTCGTGCTGTTTTTAAGGCTTCGAAATCATTACATATCACTCCCATTCTCAAATCTCTCCACTGGCTTAAGGTCAACGAACGCATTGAATATAAACTTCTTTCCCTTACCTACAAAGTTCTTACAACCAGTCAACCTAGCTATCTTAGCCATCTGATCTCTGTTCAACCCCCTCGCAGTACCCGCTCCTCATCGGTTGTCACCCTTTCTCGCCCACCAACCATCTCCTCAATGAAAACCACAGATCGCTCATTCAGATATGCATCCCCGTCTCTGGTATCAACTCCCTGATTCATTCCGTCAGCCTCGCCAGTCATGTCTCGACTCACTTCCTCATTCACTTGTCAGCTCATCTCTGTCATTATCATTTATCACCACTCTCATCATCCATCACTCCTTCACTCTTTCACTCCAGGCTAAAAAAACTACCGGTTGAACAAATCCTTCCCAGCTTAATACTTCTACCCCTGGACTGCCTTCACGATCATGGGACCTGACCGGACTTATCTACATTTTCAACAAATCCTTCCCACCTAAGACTTCTTTTACCGACTGGACTGCCTTCATGATAATGGGACTGGACCGGACCTATCATGCTCATCATTTTATTTTTAGTTTCACATTTTATTTTTTTGTTTATTCCGTGTGGTGGACTAAGCTGGCTACACGTCAGCTTTTTACTGAACGTTAAATACACAGTATCTTATCGTATCGTATTGTATCTTACTTGTATTTTAATGCATCGAACATCATTTTTATGTGCGGCAGCATGGCATAGCTATGTAGGGTGCATACAAGCGATGAGCAGCGTGTCTGTCCTGCGTCAAAACTAATGAACGTAGGATCATCCGGTTTTCATTATCCGGTAGCACAGAAATCCTCAAGTTTTTTAGACCAAATTTCGTACGCTAGGTCACAGAAGAAACACTCTTGCGAGGGAAAACAGCGAAACGAAAAATTCCGAACACGCATATGGGTAGCCAATGGATCTAATTCGATACATCAGACGTATTGTCAACCCAGTGTGACCGTCGGATGTCGTCGATAACATTGAACGCCCGACTTCGTTTACTTTAGGGTAACTGTCGTAGATGGGGACATAATTGCGACAATTTCACAGACTGTTAATTGTTATCAACCATCTTGACATAAGAAGCCTTTCGAATGGCATAATCTGTTGTGTCTTAGGTAAGTAGGCCTAACTAAGTAATTTAACATGACAGACATGTGGAACGTTCATACGATATGCGTTTATGCGACTAAATGCGCGTGCTTCCGCGCACATAGTCGGCCACGGCCGAATTATTATTATTATTAAAAATGTAAAGATTAGGGTGACACTGTCATGAGTAACATTGCAGGGGCACTTTACAGAGTTACTAAAATCACATCGGCAAAAAAACGAAATGAAGTGCAATCGGAGAATGAGGTCAGTGTCACGCCAGTGTCAGTTCAAACAGCCATATCTTGTATGATCATAGTATGATCCTGATGTACGGTTTAGAGACTTTGCTCTTACAGAAAAAATAAGCTAAATTCACTTGACTTTGTTACTAATAGGCTGTTCAGAAAATTGTTTAGGACTACAGACATTCGAATTATCTCTCTGTGTCAAGAACTGTTTAACTTTGAATTGCCAAGTGTTCAGCTTGAACACCGTTGTAAAAAAAATTCGTGAATAAATTTTCTGCATGGTGTTCTATTTAGTTAAGTTTGCTTTTTAGTTAAAGTTGTTGTTTTATTATTGTTACTACTATATTAATGGTGAAATAAAGATCTACATTACGTACCCGGAGTCCGTCCCGTACGGCGGCAAGTTCTTTGCATATGTTGTTCTCGGCCACGTCTCTTGCTCGCAGATGGACCTCGAGTCGCTGATCAAGCGTCTGTCTGTCAGTCTTGAACGCCAACGACAGCGTCGAAAACTTCTCCTATATACGTACATCGCATCCTGACATAGTGGTGGACATACGTCGTCTTCTGCTTTTCAAAGCTTTAACGCTGTTCATGTCAGTTTTAATCAAGAGCAGCTGTGGATGAAAAATTGGGGATGGCCTCTAACTGCTTATATTTATCAATACAGTATGAACGTAATGCTGGTGATTTATTTTTGTTTTCTTAACCCTTTATGGGCACAAAATCGCACAACAACGGACCACTATACAGCAGTAAGGTGATTGGTACACTGGCCGTTGATGGGTGGGATGTTACATTTGGTACAGCGAGGAGGGGCCTAAGCGGGCTGCGGCTCCGCCCAGTCCCCTCCTCGCTGTACCAAATGTAACAGCCCACCCATCAACGGCCAGTGTACCAACTTCATATCATTCGATGTGGCACTATAATTGGCTCTGCACTCTAAAGTGTTAAACAGATCGGCTCCTTGTGGCTATATATAGCCTCTGCGAGCAGTACTTTAAGAGGCCTTAAAATTACGACCACAGCGATGTAGTTTATGATGTCTGATTTTCGACAATAAATGTCCAGACTGAACTATTGCAGGTCGAAAAGGTTTAGCGGCAGCATGCCTGCATGACTGATTATGAGATGCTATGATCGAATCCCAAAGTGTGCAGTTGCGTTTACTGTGAAAGCCAGTGCGATAAATATCCTTCGGCACGGACTTCACAACTTTACTTTACTACTTTACTATTTTTCAGGCGGCTGCTGAAATGCGAACTGTTCCATCGCTGTTACGATTTGTGCTAACTGATAGGCCTACACTGTTTTAATGACTAACCCCACAACCGTCGCGCGAACTTAGTAACTTTGTAAAGTGTCCTA
>Ga0209339_1001335_pt1 | contig 10439 bp, 5 predicted proteins | sample OlaalgELextract3_FD_187376 | JGI IMG/M metagenome (GOLD analysis project Ga0209339, IMG submission 187376) | Olavius algarvensis symbiont microbial communities from Tuscany, Italy - Type A ELBA extract 3 (SPAdes) (version 2) | ecosystem: Host-associated > Annelida > Digestive system >...
AGTTACACCCACACAGCTCAGAGTTTGTATCGGTTAACATTGGCTGATACAGGTAGCGATAATATGAAATGTATATAAAATACGAGTAAATGTTGTACGGTATGACTTAAATTATACTATAATAATTGAATAAAATTTCCCCCAAAAATTGTCGCGCAAAATATAAACATCGAAAAATAAATAAGTAACTGCTGAAGACAGCTCTGCGGCGCTACGTGGCCGCCAAAATTGACCCCGTGACCTTGACTTTTGACCTTTTGACCTTGAAGTCGGTGTGGGAGTCGCATGTGACCTGGGGTTCCCCTGTGCAAAGTTTCGTCTTCCTAGGCCTTTTGGTTTTCGAGTTATTCACTATGTACGCGACAGACAGACAGACAGACAGACGGACGGACAAAACCAACGCTAGATGCCCCCTACCCTACGGGCGGGGGCATAAAAAGCAAATCAATAATAAAGCTAACCACTTGCTTGAATTTGAATATACCTTACTTGGGAGTACAAGTACTCGTACTCGTACTTGTACTTGGAACTCAGTGCTTGTACTTGTACTTGTACTTGCACACTGTGTACTTGTGACATCACTGGTGTATAGTATAGTAATCGGTAACTAACCGAATAGATAATTAGCCAAATCGATTCGGCTGAGCGAATCGATACGAATCGATTCGGCCGACCGAAACGATTTTCCCATCACTAACTGGTACTAGATGATTTCAAATTCAAAGAAACAAATACAGGGTGGCCCAACTAAAGTGAAGCCAACTTACATTTTTGTTTGTAAAATTTGAATGGATAGATAAAATTCAATGATTTTTTGGTGAATGCTTAACAGTTCACTCACACACCTTGGGAAGCATAAAAATTTAATATTGTTTGTCAGATGGCGCCACAAAAGCTAGGTATGTACGCTCTTGTTACATCTCTCATTTTACTTATTCGCATAGGCCTATAATTTCACGTTTTCACGAATTTAAATAAGGTCTATTATAAAATCGTCTGGTTTTGCTAGTACTCGTATTTGTTAATGTTTGCGTTTATAATAATATTTTGCGAATAACTACCTGTTTTTATAAAAATAGCACTGTTGAATAATAACCGCGTTTGTGCATTTTGATGGGTAAAATCACGTGAGAGACAGAATTGTTATAAAGGCGTTACGGGTGGAAAAGAACTGGAGCTCTCGCCGCTTTCTGAAGGAATTTGCCAGCAAAGTTTGGTGCAGATCAAGCCTTGACCGACTCATCAAAACAATCGATGCTGGATTACCTGTTGACGGAGTCATTGGTCGCGGTTGTCACCGGCTATTAGGACCAAAGGACTGCAGCAAATGTCGCGCGTGTCGAGGAGCTGATCTGCAGTCAGGAGGACGCACCTGGCACCCACAAGAGTCCTCGGGGAAATTGAGCGGCAAACATCTGTACTCTAGGATTGTTGTTTGTTGCAGTCGTCATAAGAGATGAACTATTTGCAGGAGTGCAACATATGATTTTTTTCTAAGTTATCTGTCTGGGACAGTCGTGTTGATCGTATGCGGCGCCATCTAGCGTGTTTAGTGTTTATTGTGACAACATATGCATCACACCACTTGTTGTTGTATGTAGTTTACATGTGCCAAAAATCATTGAATTTTACCAATGCATTCAAATGTTACCAGCGAAAATGTAAGTCGCTTCACTTTAGCTGGGCCACTCTGTACATCGGAGACGATACGAAAGCCGACGCTCGCCAAAGCCAAAACTGCATTAGGAAAACAAAAAAATATAATCGGTGGAACGCAGGTATCTGTCCCATTTCCGAAATTCTGTGAAAAAAACTGCAGTGCTTCCCCACGCAAAATTTCACTGAAATCGGGCAATCGGCTGCTGAGTTATGGCCAAAGACGCTTTTCAATATGGCGGCCATCCACCATCTAGATTTTTAAAAATTCATATTTGGTCACGTGACTGTCATAAATCTGTTGTTGTGGGTGTACCAAATTTCGTCAAAATCGGATGATTTTTCGTTGAGATATGACGATTTTACAATTTTCAATATGGCGGATGTCCGCCGTCTTGAATTTTATGGGTCCAATAACGGGTTCTTTGAAAGCCCACGTAGGATTTCCTATTGGTTGTCAATAAAGATCGTAACTCTAGATAGTTTTTTTTTAGAAAATCGCATTCTTTTGTACGAATTTTGGCGACAGACAGACGAACAAACGAACATATGGACAGAATCAACGCGTAAAGCGAGCGGCGGCTTAAAAATACGAAATAGACACAGACCGGGAAAGACATCCCGGGACGGACGACGGGCCGACGACGGCAGCCATCGCAAATCTGCGGCGTTATCAATCCGCGTACGGAACGGTGTGATGCGATAGAATGAGATGCTGTTCAAAAGGCAAAAAAGAGTGAGAATGACAGTAGAATAATGTCGAGACTTCAAATCTGCTGCTACTGTTGTCATGGTGATGCAGGATGATGCTAGTCATGCTGATGGGGCATATTGCATTTGCGTCGCAGTGCATGTATGGCTGTTCTACAACAGACAGGTGCTCGACGCCTTTTGAATTATACACAAGTCCTCGGCTGAACAATGCCTTGCCACTGGCGGTCGTCGACCCGCAGTCACTCGCTTGAATATAGACGTGTGTCTTGAATCTTGATGCTGATAAACGTGGTCTGGGGATAAATTAATTTCCTCCGCCAAAGATTACCAAATAACCATAATGACACGACAAAATATGCAAGTCTTTACAGTGTAAAAGCAATTATAGTGCCACATCGAATAATACGAAGTTGATATAGTCTGGCTGTTGATGGGTGCGCAGTACATTTGGTACAGCAAGGAAGGGTCTGGCCCGCCCAGGCCCCTCCTCGCTGTATCAAATGTAACAGCCCACCCATCAACGGCCAGTGTACCAATTACCATATTGCTATATAATGGTCAGATGTTCTGTGCTTTTAATGTGCCCATTAAAGGGTTAACGCGATCAAAACAGCTGACGGTTAGCCAGCTTATTCCACCACAACAGATCAGAAGCTAAAAGAAATAATGACAGAAGAAAATAATATAAACCGATGAGCGTACTAAGTCAAAAATGCAGTCCAGGGGTATAACAGCAGTCTATGGTGGGAGGGACTCGTGTTATGCAATGCATGTAAACTAATTTAACGAGTCAACTGCATAAACTATTATAAGTATTGTAACTGCTACAATTATTACCTTGTCATAAGCGCGGCCCGTCGGATACGGCCGGCCAGGGATTGTTTTTGTTGGCATGTGTTTCTTTGATACTCTGTTTCTAATTGTTTGTTAGCAGGACTGCGGAACAAGAGATCTAGCCGGCGCTAACAGATAGTGCTCAGCGACTGGTCTGCAGCCAATAGCAGCGCGCCTTTATGCGTCATCGCTAAAAATAGCGCACTGATGTCATCTGCATCTATGCAGTAAGCACGTATGGCACGGATGCATGATTACGCGGAGTTTTTCCAGGCGGGGATTTCCAGGGTTAAGGTTAGGGTTAGGGTTAGGGACAGGAGTCCCTGTGACCTAGGGTATGAAAGTTAGTCTCCAAAACAAGAGTCCCATGGGCTGCCCGTCTGTGAAAACCGCATGATCCTAGGTTCATTAGTTTTGACGCACTGCCACTGCAGCGTGTGACGGACAGACAGACGGACATGCTGCCTGTAACCAAGTTGCGCTCTAGCATAGCAGAGCGCGACAAAAAATGGTTATAGCTGACGTCATCAAATTGTCAGAATAGTCTCTAGGCAACGTTAACTTATGGGCAAAATTTGACCAAAATGCAGACCACTGGGACTGGGAGGCAAACCAAGCGGATTGGTGACGCCATCTATCGATTGTTACTAAAGCGCGCGGGGCACCACTTTATTATTATTATTATTTATTATTACTTTTTTATTACTATTATTATTATTATTATCATCATTAGCAGCAGCAGCAACAACAACGACGACAATAACAACAATAGTAGCATAAACGACATATTAGTTGCAGCAGTAGAATTGACTGCAGGGGACTATACTGAATGCTTGAATATCGGCAAACAGCATTCATTGTTCAACGAGTCGCTGACAATCCGGAGTTTATGACAGTTATTGCAATAAATCTATTTAGAGACGCAATAAAATAGCTTTGTAGCACCATTCAGAGGGCGCACAGCGACTGTGTACTGCAGAACAAAGACGACTGCAGGCGCCGATCAAGACAAAAGTCGGACATTACACCACCACTCGCTAGGTGATAAGCCATGTTCCGCCAGCCATACGCACCCCGGCCGTCTGTGATGTTGATGTGTGTGGTGGGACTGCAGCTAGTCGATGATTCCCAGCGCTCTGTCACATAAGCAGTGAGCCTGTCATGACTCGGCTATACACGATAGACAAACGTTGACATCGACAGAAAGATCGATAACAGTTGCTGAAGCCGGCGTGCACGATCGGCGAACGCAATTGGCGATAGCTAGCATGCAGCGCGACACGCAATGCGTGCTATACACAATCCACAGCGACCAATCCACATGACATTCTGCAATTAGTTCTATTTTCCGACTCAGTTCGTCCCTTGTGTCTCTCATGTTTATGAGGTATCGTATCTGAAACGTGCATAAACGGATGACTCTGAGATAGATGCCAGCCAGTTGATACAGTACACGTAATCGTTGTGTGTCAACATGTTCGGCGTTGATGCATGGCTACGATCCGGTCCCTTACTTTGCCGACGACAGAAATCCCCCAAATCATAGGCCTAACTTCCTCTATTAAGAAGGATTTTCTGTCCATTTACATTTTACATCTTACAGATGCCAAACATGCACCAGTGCAGCTCAGTTCAACAATGAACTACATGCGTGTGCAAACGTAACGTATGACTAACCAGATAACGGACCAGTAATGTCATTTTAGTATTATTAGTGCACTAACCCTTTAATGGGCACTCAGTTTTTCGACCTTTTCGTCGCAATATCTCGGAAACGGTGGGAGATACGACTTAGGCTAATATAACAACTACTAAGAGGAAGTCATATACGGACTTACTGTTAACCATTAATATGAAGTTGAATATATGGGCTGTCGATTTACCTTGGTGACCTAGAATGCCTTTCAACCAATCGAGGAATCGCAAAAACTGTTTAAACAGTTTAATTCACAGAATCTAATGGGGCAATGGATGGCCACATAATGCGCTGCGGCACCATTGGCTAATGAGTTCAAGGTCGTAACGCGTAACTCGTGTCTACATAACAGTTACGTTAATTCTGCACAGCAAATTTCTTCCGGTTATGCTATAGCAAAGCGTGTAATGCAAAGCAGTGAAAGGAACACAAACGTGTTATAACACGTTTGCGTGCATGCTTTTATTACAATTGCGCCATGATATCCAAACAACAGGCTTTGTTTGACCAATGTTACGGTTCCCGGATAGAAGGAATAATAAATGAATTATCGGCCAACAGTAGTGATCACTGCATGCACTGGCAACATCGATAGATCTCGCTGGTCTCACAGGCGGCTTGCATTCCCTGCATAGCACGACGTCATCGCCATCAACATTAGTAACCAGACTCCAGCTTCTGAATCTAAACGAATGTGCTGTTTTTTTTAAATTTCTGTTACCTCGTGTTGTACCCTAATACAGGCCTGTGCTATGCGTCATCACAAAGAGTTGGCATTCCGTGAGACTTTATTGTTGCATGAATAAATCCCTTATATCACCGTGCAACTGTATACAACGTAATCGGTTCTGTCGTTAAATGCGATGCTGCAGAAAACATCCTACTGGAACAGCAAAGTACAGATGGCCAGTGTGAAAACAACAGACATTTCGACACCGAAAGAAAACGCACAGGAGCCTCATAACGGCATTGTCAGATTATAAAATTGCAAAAAAAAATCTGCAGTTGTATTAACTTTAACCAAGCGATCAATCACAAAATTATTCAAAGCAGTTTCATTCTTGACCGTGCTTGTGATATGCAAGAAGTTTTACAAGCTGCGGTTGGTACATGAGGACCACCAAAACGTGCCACTTATTTTTTTTGGTAACTTTGGCAAAATAGATCAATTTTTCTAATTCTTTCGCCGTTGCATTTAGCAACAAACTGCGGATGAAGCTGGAATTAAGCCTACCACCTGGCCTCAATTCTGTTGCCACACTACCTGGTGAAATTTGACTGTTCAACTGTATAACTTTACAACAAACTTATTCATTTCGAAAGGCTGTAAAATCGTTAAATTACAGCAAATGTTTACCAAAATTGTTAAGTCCTCATTCAGGTGTACATTTTATATAAATGTCTGCATGAATATTCTTTTCTCTATTTTCTCCGCATTTTGTACGCCATATTGTGTGAACTGAGATTAATATTAGTTTATAGAACTATTCCCATATATCCATTCGTTTTGTAAATTCTTTATTTAAGGTAGGCCTACTTTTGCGGTGAATAAAAATGTATCTACTGTGAGAGAAGGTTATATATTCATTTTTATTCACCGAAAACGATAGCAATTATAAAGTTACAGCAAAACAAACAGCAGGGTTAAATACATTTAACTATACAATTATAGGCTATGTACAATGCATGACATGAAAATCTCAAACATTTCGCTACAATATAACTCATACATTTAGCATAGGCTTAAAATTATTTACAATTTGACACACAGTACTGTGGTGGTTCTGGTATTGTTTCTGGAATTTTTCAACCCGTTTCTTCAGAAGAGTACTAGGCATTTCAAAAACCAGAAAAAAACATATGACATTCTTTGACGGTGTCTATATTGCTAGTATGAAACAATTTCATAAAGAATCTGTTGATGATAAAGTCTAGTGAATCTAAGTCTGTTTTCCTTATTGAGTAGGCTTCAAGTCCATATAACAAGATGACACGCATTTGGTTAGCAGCAGATGTAAGACAACCTCTTCAGCGGCAATTCTCCCTATTCTGATTTGGAAACGTTTGAACTTACGAGATAAATTCCTAAGTATTTGACCTCTTTCGTCCATGGCAGGAGTGTGCCAGACAGAGAGCTCAAGCGCTCACAGTTGACATCATTGCGTGGACCTATTCGTAGGCAGCACGACTTTTTAACGTTTATGACCAAATCTAACGCTTGGAGCTCCCGTTCACGGGTATTTAGGAGATTCTGAAGCTCACTGACTGTAGACGTCAATAGTAATATGTCGTCTGCATAAAGTACAGTATATATACCACGGCTGCAATCGCAACATTTGGCAAGATCGTCTACATACACTGCAAACGACAACGGGGACATAACCGAACCCTGCCTCACATCAAAATCTAGTTTACAAAATTGTGAAAATGAGTCGGCCCATTTTACACAAGAATAACAGTTCAATAACCAGTTCTCTAACAGACGTAATAACTGTACAGGAATTAGTCTTTTCATTAATTTTGATAAAAGTGCACAATGGTTTACCCTGTCAAACGCTTTAGAGATGTTTGTAGCGCATAAATTTGCTGTGTTGCCTTTTGAGGCATAATTATCAACTATGCCACGAACCGTTCTAATAGCATAGCTACATCCATTTTTCAATCCAAACTGATTATCAGAACTCACTAGGAAAGATTCGTAACGTTTAATAATACAATGTTCAAATACTTGAGACAATACAGGACTGATAGCAATAGCTCTAAAGTCTTCACAAGTGAGAGATTTGCTATAATAATCTTTAATTTTCGGTATCGGTACAATATAGCTATATCTAAATCCATCCGCTACAAAGGAACAAAGTATCATCAAATTAAATATTTTTTAAAGATCACTGATAAAACTGGGTGACAAAATTGCAAATGCTCCGCTGATATTCCGTCAATATCTAGTGCTTTACTTCGCTTATATCGTGCGAATAATGGTTGTTTTGCAGAATTAAATGTACAAATCATTATGTCTCCCTTTGGTGAATAAAGCTGATCATATTGTTTCACGATGGTCCATTGTTGCTATTTAAATCACATATATATTTAGCAAATTATGCTAAACACGCACAATGTTTATTCTAACAAGGAACCGTTGTACAACAATATGACTACTGCAACAGCCTGTACGCAGGATGCACTCAGTCAGCTGCTGTCAACATTACGTCGTCTACAGCGTGTCCAGGATTGTGCAGCCAGACTATACTGTGTGATGCAAATCCGCGTGCTCACGCAAGCCCATTGCGTCAGCAATTACACTGGCTGCCGGTGCACAGCCGTATCCAATACAAGCTATGTATGCTGATGCACTGAGAACCCGTCTTCGACTAGCGGAGAAGTCAATCTCTGTGGCCGGTCCACGCACGTGGAATTCACTGCCATCTCACATCCGAACACTCGTATCAAGAGATTCATTTAGTAGACACTTAAAGACCAATTCTTTCAAGCTCTCCTATGACATTTAGTGATTTGTTCCTACTCACGTTGCTGTGTTAACTGTATATGTTTTAGTGCATATTTTTAATGTTAGTTTATAACGTTGTTGGCGCCAGTGAGCATAGTTAACTGGTGCCTTATCAAGTTTACATGATGATGATGATAAAATGCCTACTCTCAAATGAGCCTATTTTGAAATTACCTGATATAAACCAGGAATTTATCTTGCAAACTGATGTATCCAATCAAAGTTTAGGGGGATGTCTCCTCCAGATGCATGAAGGGGTTGATGATGATGATGATGACGATGAAGTGCATTAACCCTTTATAGCTGGTTACAGCCCGATCACCTCCTCGCTGTACCAAATGTAACAGATCAGCCATAGACGGCTAGTATCAAGACGTATTATCACGTATTATCAAACTTCAATGGTTCATTCGGACCAGCACTGAATACCTATATGTTCAATACTATTTTAATCTTTATTGCACATCGACGTAGGCCTATCACTGACGTATCACTATACAAGTATTATATTGTGTCCGTTATTTGGCATCCTTGCTACACAAGAAGCTCAGCTGTCGCAGACAGACCACCGCGCGATGTTTCGAATTTGGAAAATTTCGCTGACTCAAGGTCACTCAAGGTCATTCGAAATGACACCCTTGAGTAGGGCGTGTAAACTGAAACTGAAATTTATTTGCATATAACAAACGTACATGCATACTGTAAAATATTATCCAATATAAAAACGGCTGAGTAGAAATGTAAGATAGCAACTAGATCATGTAAATGTGTGTCAGTCATAATAAGTATTTCATCGTATCTCGTACCGTTTCTGAGACATACCGCGTCAAATAATGGCGTGACCTTAGTTAGAGATTATTTAAAGTCATTGAAACTATACCATTTCACATTCCTATTCACATTCAATAGTATCTATGGCTGTGTCTTGTATCATTTCCGAGATAAAGCGAATTATTGGTCAAAAATTGCGATTTTCATACTCCCTGCATTCGACGCCCCCTTAGGGGGCTACGCGTCGGAATGTTGCCACAACGTTTGGCATGGAAAAACTAGAATGGTGTGGCTACTCGACCGTGAAACACGTATGAGGATATGTTTAGCCGTTTGACAGAATACCGCCGTGTGACAGACGGACGGACGGACGGACAGACAGACATTTTGCGACAGCATAGTCCGCGCTATGCATAGCATCGCGCGGTAAAAATTGAACAAGAATTTGTCTCTGTAATAGGCTAGTTTAAAGAATATTGTTTCTTGCTATTCATTAAAAGAAGTGAACAACGGTTCGTATGGCACTGAAATATATTAAACAGACAAAACATACTGATTAACGTATTGCCAATGCACATTGGCTTAAATCTGATCGCCCAATGAGACAAATAATCGTAGCCGCCGACTTAAAAGTCTCAGACTTAGAGCGTCGATTCTATTTCTACTATAATCAGTTGTCGTGAGATGTGGCTGTGTACTGCTTGCGTTGACAACTGCCCGTTTCCATGGATTGATAGACTGTCTGACTAAAAGCAGCAGTAAGCGAATATAATATCGACTAGAGGTTCGGTTTATGACCGGATCAAATTAGACTTTATGGCCGACCCTTCACCAGGGCGACCACGGCGCACCGGGACAAATAAACAGAATCGCGGTGAGGCGCGATTATAACCGAATGGCACAGAGAGCAATAAATCGAAACCACCGCAACCGCGGCTTCGCCGTGTCGCCGCAAAATATAGCCTTGCGTCGATTTACGTACTGACCGCTGCCACGCACACAACCACTATTTCTAGACAGTCTCCGTTTCCTGTGACGCACGAAACCTGATACTACAGGCAGTTGTCAACGTCTTGACTGTTTACAGCTCGATGGAGCACATGACCTGGATATCACCTGATCCCGTGTGCAGTCAATAATAATAATAATAATAATAATAATAACGGATTTGTATAGCGCCTTTAGGTCCGAAGATACAGAGGCGCTTGGTGCAGCACAGGAGGACTAAGTGAGTTTGAATAGATGGGTTTTCAAGTGACG
>Ga0209339_1001337_pt1 | contig 10434 bp, 5 predicted proteins | sample OlaalgELextract3_FD_187376 | JGI IMG/M metagenome (GOLD analysis project Ga0209339, IMG submission 187376) | Olavius algarvensis symbiont microbial communities from Tuscany, Italy - Type A ELBA extract 3 (SPAdes) (version 2) | ecosystem: Host-associated > Annelida > Digestive system >...
AGTCTCGAAGTTAGATCGGACTATAGCAAGTGGCGGTGTGGAGAAGAATCGTACTGAACTGGGCTCAAAGAGGAGTTATCGGCAGTCAGATGAACGTTCTTCCCGTCGACGGTGTAGAAGATCGCAATTCAAGTCTCAACGTTTGTTCACATCAAGGATCGCTTCATTACCCCGGGTTGCTTGGATGCCAGTTGTTTTATTTGTATCATATATCCCCGAGACTATCTTATAAGTTTTTATCATATCTCCTCTTACCCGCCTATAATGCAAGGTGGACATATTACACGCTTTCAAGCGATCTTTGTAAGGGAGGTTTTTCAGTGCAGGTATCAATTTAGTTGCTCTTTTCTGTACCTTCTCTAAAGCCTCTATATCTCATTTTCTGTAGGGTGACCAGACAGGACAGCAGTAATCTAAATGGGATCTGATGATACTTTTATATAATGGTACAAAAGTGGGAATAGACATATGTTTAAAATTATGATTAATTAAGCCTAACATCATATATGCCTTGTTTATTTTTTCGTGCATATGGTCTTTAAAGTCTAATTTTGCATCAAAATATACACCGACATCTAATTTTATCAAGTCTCGCTAGTGGAACTGCCTGTTGATTTTTGTCCATAATACTATACACTGGACTTGTCAATAGTCCTGCCATAGGACACAACATGACATTTGCTACTGTAGTACTGTTAAGAGTTAACAGCCATTTCTCTGACCACTGATGTAATGCATTTATTGCTAGTTGCAGAAATTCCTGGTCCTCAGCGTGTTCAATGTGCCGGTAAAACTTAGCATCATCCATGAAGATATACATATCACAGTAGTAGCCACAAGAGTCAACGAGGTCATTTATATAAATTAAAAACAGAATTGGTCCCAAAATGCTGCTTTATGGGATTCCACTAGTGACATTATGCCAGCCTGAGTAACTGCCATTAACTCTGACTCGATATTTTCTAGCTTTAAGAAAGTTGACAAGCTATTTGATGACTCCTTCATCAATCATATATGAACGAAGTTTTGAAATTAATCTTTTATGGGGACTTTATCAAAGGCCTTTTTGAAATTAAGAATGTGTTGTGCTCATCCCAGCCCCAGCCTTATTATTATATATATATATATGTGTATGTATGTGTATTTTCATTTGTTAATAAATATTTGTATAAAATATACTAGGCCTACAAACGATCTATGACTGCAGCTACTCGTCGTGATCATCATCATGGATGATGGAGCCGTTCAGGCGGGAACACATGCATGCCTACACATAGTAAGGGGTGAAACGTCCAGTGAAGGGGCGAAACGTCAGGGGCAAAACATCCATAAACTGTACAAACTGTATATTTAGATTATTATTATTATTATTATTAATAATAATAATATAGAAATCGTGCACGAGGTAGTTTGTTTCTAAATTATCCTGGGACGCCGAAATTTATAATGCTGACATCCAATGTATGCTGAAAATCATGAGGCCAGCGTCAATGGACGACCAGTAATGTCTGCTTGGCATCCAGGCTTAGACTACACACATGCACACCAAGTTCAGCAACACACATTCATTAATAAACATGCAGCATGCATAGTTTCCAGACTCCCATACTTGGAGTGAAATACTTTCCGTTTCTGCCTTCTATAATCCCAATCCACTATCATTACCACTGTTGCAACTGCGTGATGTAACTGCTTAAGTGCAGCCTATGCCATGGCACGGTGTCTGGATGGATGGATGCCTGGTGAGACCTTTTGGGTTACTACATGCTGATAAAAGCTTGCCTCTTAATTTATTTATGAATTTATCCGTATGTATATTATGTCTGTGACAGTTTGTAGTAGGGCTGTTACGGTAACGTTATTTCCGTTTCCGGTTTCGGTTGGTTTTTGGCTAAAACTGCAGTATCGGTTATTCATGGTTTCGGTTTTTACCGTGCAATGCATATGCATAGCGCAGACTATACCATGGCAAGATGTTTGTCCATCCGTCTATCTGTCCATCCGCCTGTCTGTCTGTCACACGCCGGTATTGAGTCTAAACTGTTCTATCTGTCTGTCTGTCTGTCTGTCTGTGTCTGGCTGTCTGTCTGTCTGTGTCTGTCTGTCTGTCTATATAAAAAGTCGAGATTAGGGCGACATAAGCGCCGAGACACAACAAGGGCACCTAACATATATATCCTCAAAGTTTTTTTCACCATTCTTGTTTTCCCATACCAAACGGGATGGCAATATTCCGACGGGGACCCCCCTAATGGGGGCACCAAATGCAACGGTGGTATGAAAAAAATACCATTTTCGACCAATATCTTGCTTTATCTCGCAAATGATGCAAGATAGAGCCATAGTTACTATGGAAAGCGAATAGGAAACCGCACCCAAGCTTTCGAATGGTACCGGTTTGAATGATCTTGAGTGACCTTTAACGCAGATTTAAGGTCATGATATCATTCAACGTCAAATAACTCAAAAACGGTACCAGGTAGAGCTATATTTACAATGGCGGACCAATAGAAAGTTGTATATGGTCTATCGAACGGCGCCATTTTCATTGAACTTGAACAACCCCTAACCCAGTTTTCACAGTCACGCTATTCTTTGACACTGAATATCTCATAAACGGTTAAAGATACGGCCATAGTTACTGTGGAAGGCGAATAGGAAACCGCCCCCAAGCTTTTGAATGGTACCAGTTTGAATGACCTCCAGTGACCTTTTCAAGGTCATGATTATTCAGCGTCAAATAACTTAAAAATGGTACAACATACATCTATACTTACAATGGCTGACCAATAGAAAGTCGTATATGATCTATCGAACTGCGCCGTTTTCAATGACCTTGAACGACCCCTACCCCCAGTTTCAAGGTCACGCCATTCTTTGACGCTGAATATCTCAGAAACGGTACGACATGCAGACACATTGTCATAGAAACACTACTAGGGACTTACACATGCCCTACACAACAGTGTCATTTTGAATGACCTTGAGTGACTTAGCAAAATATTCAATGACACGAAGCGTCGTGCGGTCTCTCTGCGACAGCTGAGCTTCTTGCTTCATACAAAAAATGTTTATCGCACTACACATAACGTTTGTTGAAAACAATCAAACCTATTACTTTGCATTGAACCACACAGCCGATGGACAACATTGTTATGTTCATTTATAAACTGGCAGTTTATGTAGTGCAGTTATTGCACATTAAGACACAGATGATGTTTCGTGTAGGCCTCTACTCTGACTGACTAATGATGTGATAAATGGTGCTGATTAACATGATCTCTCGTCATTGTTATTACATCTATCCCAGTTAGGCCGCAACTTTAAATCTTGCCTGTTTTCCAGACATAAAAAACCGTTCATCTGGAGCCAAAAAACTGCGGTTTTGGTTCCCGTCAGTTTTGGGGAAAACCGTGGTTTCGGTTTTAAAAACCGTAACAGCCCTGATTTGTAGCGAAACGTAATGGTTGCTGCATTTTAGTAGGTGCTGTGATACATATTTCTGCTTCTGCTAATGCGTGTTAGTTTTATGGCTTGCATTTGTCAGTATACTGTTGATTTATGCTGTACCAGGTTCCTGTGGATTGGTTGAACAATATGCTACAATGTGCGAGGCAGAATAAGTCATCCTGTCCGCTAGCGGCTGTTGATGCTACAGTTTATCAAACGCTTGGAAGATCTGATGCTAAACTGCTGTTGTCACCATCATGCAAACATGGCCTCAGTGAATGGCAACGGATTAGCATGATAGTCATCAAAAAACAGTCTGCACAAGTTGTCAGGTGTGCATTCGCTACTCATACCTGTTGATCTTATAAATCATAATTTCATTATAGTCAGTTTTTTGTGGTTGTTGCTGTAAGTGACGTTCATTTATTTTTCATCATGGTGATAATTTATGTGGAGTGAATGGTCGTTCAGTGCTTTGATGCTGTTGGTTGGGTACCAGGATGGGCAGCTTGTAAAAGTCCTGTTTCAGCAGTCTCTGGAAGTTTTTGATGGACCCAGCCTGACCGGGAAAACTCACTCCAGAAAATTGGCCAATTAAACAGCAAGTGAAAGTATTGTATATATTTGCATATAAGCAAAATGTGGCTTATATATATATGTATATTTTCAACATACAAAAACATTGCTTGGTGTAACAGTCATGCTAAACACTGTAGATAAGGTAGCCCAAAGTGGGCAATGGTTGGGATGACCTCTGCTGGAGGTGGGCGACTGCATCAATTATTACACAGTCATCAGAGTTGTATGCTAATGGGCAAATAGTCCAGATGCTATCCTGTGGTGACACACTGATCTAGCAGTGTGACTATATGTGGGAGTAGCACAAGAAAGCGTGCACATTTAAAAGCTGTGCCACTTACGGATGGTGTGGGGCTGGAGTCAAGCAGTAAAATACATCTAACCACTGTCTGTGTGACACATGGCACACACCATTCGTGGATTCCCGGACCTGTTCTAATTACACACAGACAGTTGCATTCAAGTCATGTTAGACAGTGTAACTGGACACCTGGGCACCTGTGCGGGCTTCATCGACACCAGACCATCTAAACGACAGAGGCTGTAGCCGTAATTCGTTTATATCAGCTCCAATTTATAAGCTGTCATTTGCAGCTCCACATCACGTCAGGTGGACTATGACATAGCAGACTGCAGTTTATGTTCTCAGCTTATATACAGAATTACAGATCACTGACTCTATTCAGATTTCTGCTGTGAGAACTGGGTGTTAACTAAGTAAGTAAGTCTTGATATTTATATCCGGCGCCAGAATCATGAAAACGTCTCAATGGCGCCAGGCAGTCAGTTTATATGTGAACATATATAGCAGTAGTAGTAGGTGATGCTGATGGTAGTGGACTAGTGGTAGTAGTGGTGGATGGCTGGTGGTTACATTATTTGATTGTTACATCAATTGATTAGATTTGTTTTGCATTTTGCTTGTGTTATTGTTTAACCTTGTAATGTATCGTGTCGTTTCAACTATTGTGGTTGCATTTGAAATAAATATCTATCTATCCATCTAATGAATAATTTTAAAGTCGGAAGCCAATAAGTAATATAAAAGTGCAGAAGTCGTGTTGTTTACACTTACTGCAGTTTGAAATATTTCATTGAACTGAATATTTTAGTGTGCATTGTTACTGTTGTGCATGTAGCCATACTGATGTAGCATTGTGCACCAAAGAGCGGCGTCTAGCAAGCAATGCCGAGATACAGCAGGTGCTGAAGCAGAGACGCCATGACTGTTTGTTGTTGGATGCCATCGAGAGATATCATTCTGCCGTACAGCTTACCTCACCGACTGCTTCCACTCAGAAATCGCGTGTTATTGTAACTATATCAAGATGGTTTTATTCATATAGCAGCCGTGGCTGGATTAGTGTGAATTAGATCACTATGTGATCTAATTCAGCTTTGTCTACGTGGTAGCCCACGAGCCAGCCACATCTAGTGCATGGCGCCTATTTTCAATCCTGTGAAGTCTCATAGATCTAAACTACATTTTTACAAGATTTGTGCCCAATAGATTCATTGTTTTCATAGCAAATGGAAAATAAGTTATTGTACATTTTTTGCAAATTAGCAGATCATGATTTTAGTGTGATTTTAGTGATTTTATTGTCTCACTAAACTGATGCTACTTTGCTAGATGGATAAGTCAAAATATGCATAGGGTTTTGGCCAGAATTTGGCTTTGCTTGTGGTTGATTTAAAAAAAAACTGACTGTTTTGGACATGCAATGCCAATGCCGGTTGCTAGTGCTCTACTGGTACAGTGACGTTAGTGGCCAGTCAGCTCAGTTAAAACTACGTGGCAGGCTTTCTACATAGTGCCCTCTACACTGTGTTCCAAAAAAACATGTGACTGCATCTTCGATGATAACTTAAACTAGAATTGTCCGTTTGCGACAATTTTTGGCACGCTTATTACTGAGAGTATAGGCCATGTACAGGTGTTTTTATTTTCCCACCTTACCTATTTCATGTACCAACTTTACCTTGGGAAACTGTCGAGACTTAACTATCTGTAAAAAATTAAATAAAATCATGAAAATTTCACAGGAAGATGAGATTCTGATTTAAAATCTATCCGTCAAAACGGTATGGTGCACAAAAGACGCTGAGTGAATTTCCTGACAATGGTTGGAAAGTTGGAAGCATCGACAGTCTGCTTAAGAGTATCCACAAGACGGGTACAATTGTCCGGCATGCAGGCAGCGGTAGACTGCGTTCGTCGCATAGCAGTGGAGGACCTTGTGCTCAGTCAGGTGGACAAGCCAAAAAGCACCGATCACCTCCTGAGATTTCGCATAAAACTGCTATTCTCTGTACAAATGTCCACAGGACCCTATCGTCTGCAATAAATCTTGTTATTGTTCCATTATAAACCGTAAGTTGAATAATAAATAAGTAAAATAATATGGTGATAGTTTTGCAGTTAATATCCTCGTATTGTAGCATTGAGAAAATCAACACTTTAAGGCTAAATTCATGATATTTTAGGTCTTGACAGTTTCCCAAGGTAAAGTATCTGCATTAAATAGGTGTGGTGGGAAACTAAAAATATCTGTTGATGGCCTATACTCTTGGTAATAAGTGTGCCAAAAATTTTTGCAAACGGGCAGTTCTACTTCAACTTATCATGGAAAATGTGGTCACATGTTTTTTTGGAACACAGTGTAGTTTGTTTTTTTTATTGCAGTAGTTGTCAGTTTATACTTAAATATGCGGATGAATGAGATTAGTGTGTAGGTTATTGCTTCTTGACAACCAGCTGCCTTACTTGAATAATTTTCGTTGAAAAATAATTTAAGAAGTTGCGAGATGCAGTTGTGATTAATTTTGATGTTGTGTCTGATTGTTACAGGACTTCAACAGTTTCATTCGGCGTGAGCTTTATAAACTTTATGGTCGATGGCCGCTGTGCATGAGCAGTGAATCAGGTGATGTGCATGAATCTGGTGGTGATAATCCAGAAGAGGAGCACAGATGCAGTGTGGGTCTCATGCAGGCTGACGCTGTCGTCGAATCTTCGCGTGCATTCTATGTTTTCTTGCCGTTCGTGCAGTACACACTTGCGGACTTGTTGACTTTTAGTCCCAGTCGCCTGACACACGTCAGCAAGCTGTTCGTTCTTTATCAGATCCTGCATATCGTTCGGCATCTCCATGCTCGCGGGTTGTCTGTTGGTGACCTTAGACTCCGAGACATTGCAGTTGACGATCACCTTTGGATCCGTGTTCCTCCACCACCAGTATCGACACTTTGTCATCCAGTTCGGTCTCAAACGTGTGTGAGTGATCATCTGCAGTCGGACACTGCTGGACAGTTAAATGAACATTCCGTGCCCGTGCATACAGGAGATGCATTGGCTTCTCACTCAGATAAACCCAGTCAGCCTTCAGCAGGCACGAGTCAAGTTAATTTAGCTGCTGTGGCACATAAATGGGTTTACGGAGAAATCTCAAACTTTGACTATCTCATGTTCCTTAACAGTCTCGCCGGGCGAAATTTTGACGATCCCAATCACTATCCGATCTTGCCGTGGGTCATGGATTTTTCGACTCCAAACGGCGGTTTTCGCGATCTGACGAAGACCAAGTACCGGCTGAATAAAGGCGATGAACAGCTGGAGCTGACCTATGACATGGCACAAAATACAGACTTGGCTGCTAACGATCCTTCACAGACACCGTTTCATGTGTCGGACTTTCTTTCCGACATAACGTATTACGTGTACAAGGCGAGGCGGACTGACAAATCGGTGTTGTGTAGACTCGTCAGACATCGCTGGGTTCCTGCTCATTATCCGTCTAGCGTGGAACGGTTGTATCACTGGACGCCCGATGAATGCATTCCAGAGTTCTATACGGATCCGGAGATATTCAAGTCAATCCATGATGATCTCCATGACCTGGAGTTACCATCGTGGTGTACCAGTGCTGCTGAGTTCATCAAGATTCACCGCCAGGTGCTTGAAAGTCGAGTGGTTTCAGAACAACTTCATCATTGGATTGACCTAACATTTGGTTATAAAGTGAGTAAAGTGTTGTTAATCTATAGTGCTGCTTATGTGATGTAGTATGCTATGATTGTTTCGCTGTATTCACCATTAGTGTGAGTGTTGATAGTTGTCTGTTATATGCTATTTTACGTTAATAAAGATTACAAACAGTTGATGTTACAAATAAGTTACTTTTCCTCCATCATAGAAGTATTCTTTATTGTGCATTTATTTTAATTTTCAGTATATCAGTTTTCAAACCTTACTTCCTGCAACGAGCTGCATGTGTGCTATGGTTAAATGATTAAAAACAACAGCATTTAATTAACGTTAAAGCCATTTTGATTGAAAACAACTTCAGATGAAGATGAATAGAACTGTAAGTATGAAGTAACATGCTGCATTGATAGATTGAAAAGTAAAGTATGCAAGTAAACTTGTATACATGTTTGTTTAGTTAAGTGGTAAAGAAGCAATGGAGTCGAAGAATGTTTGTCTGCAGTTGGTTGATGGTCATCACAATTCATTGAATCACGGAGTCGTTCAGTTGTTCGTGCAGCCACACCCGATGCGCCGTCGCTGTGACGTTGCCGATGATTCAAGCGGAACTGCATCACTGTCTCTATATTTTGACATTGCACTCAATGCGCTGAATAGTCTCGAGTCTGTGTATCAGTTTGCACAGACTGCCTCGCACCAGCTGCCTCCGCAACGACCGTTGTCGGGAATTGCCGACGCTGCAGCAGGCCGCGACTTGTGTGACCGGCTGAGAGCTCGTGATATGCAGGTGCTTGGTTGTCTCATTGTGGAGCTGTTTCTGTCGCAGTCATGCTGGTCACTTTCACGTGACAATGTAATTGATCGTGAGTCGGAAACCAGCTTGCTGGGCCGCTATCATCTCGTACACTGCCTTCTCTCACAGTCGGAGCATCAGCTTCACTGGTAGGTTGCACATATAACACTTGTTTGCTGAGTTTGTAATTATAATCTTCTTAATCGCAGTTATCATTTGAAAATTGACTGTATGCCAAGACAAAAAGAAATAGAGCAATGTTACAGATTAACCCTTTAGAGTCCAGAGGCAATTATAGTGCCACATCAAATAGTATAAAGTTGGTACACTGGCTGTTGATGGGTGGGCAGTTACATTTGGTACAGCGAGGAGGGACCTGGGCTGGCTGTGGCCCTGCCCAGTCCCTTCCTCACTATACCAAATGTAACAGCCCACAGGCCTGGGCGGGCTGCAGCCCTGCCCGGTTCCCTCCTTGCTATACCAAATGTAACAGCCCACCCATCAATGGCCAGTGTATGGTCCGTTGCTTTGCAGTTTTAATGTGGCCATAAAGGGTTAATGGTGGGTTTGCATGAGTGCTCAGTAGCTTGCACTACTGCACTACTAGAAAACCTACTTGACCAAAGGGGTTAAGAATGATACCTCCACCGGCTGTCCAAATCTAACTTTGGCGTTGTGTGATCTTGACCTTTGACTTACTGACCCCGAAAGTTGATCGTTTCATATCCTTCCCTTGTGGACAACATGTGCTATTTTGCAGCAAAATTGGTGCATCCATTTTCGAAATAGCGTCATGAAGTTCACCAATTTTGGCCTCGTGTAACCTTGATCTTTGACCTCCTGATCCCCAGTTGATCGTTTCATCTCCTTGCCTCATAGACCGTTTGTGCCGATGAGCAGCAAAATTGGTTCTTTCTTTTTCAAAATGTCGTGTTCACAAGATTACTAACAAACGACTGTAGAAAACGTTATGCCCCTGGCCTGTCTAATAATAATAAGTTTTGTTGCACAATAGCTTTGAGTTGTTGGACGACCGCTCGGAACATAGCCTCTCCATTCTTTGTCAACTTTTTCAATTTTTTTCCTACCCTCGTTTTTTGAGGGTTTAAAAAAATAATAGTAATAATAATAATAATACAAATGCCAATGTTTATGGTGCTATCATCATGGCAGAACCATTAATGTACACAAATAAAGCACATACTTTTTACACTTCCACCAGTCTAGACTGGCGGTTTGGCTTAGTGGTAACGTGTTGGTCTCGATCAACGTAGTTGCGCTACATCAGACTCGGTTAGTACCGAGATGGGTTACTGTCTGTGGGCGGGTATACCATCTCGGCATGTAATCAGCCAACTAGGTCGACTCAGCCATCTACCCTCTGTGGGACAGTAAAATGAGTATCAGCTTTCGGGCTGAGTAACAATAATAAATAGAGATGGTGGGTGTAGACTCTGGCAGCCTACAGGCGGACTCACAGCCCAAGTCATTTGGCTTGGTCTGAAGGTCAGCAGCCGAGAGTTTGCGAGAGTTCACCCGGTTCATTTGATGAACGTAGAACGGCGCGCCAAGCGGCTGCTGACCCTCAAACCAAGCCAAATGACTTGGGCTGTGAGTCCGCCTG
>Ga0209339_1001338_pt1 | contig 10433 bp, 5 predicted proteins | sample OlaalgELextract3_FD_187376 | JGI IMG/M metagenome (GOLD analysis project Ga0209339, IMG submission 187376) | Olavius algarvensis symbiont microbial communities from Tuscany, Italy - Type A ELBA extract 3 (SPAdes) (version 2) | ecosystem: Host-associated > Annelida > Digestive system >...
TACTGGCGAGTTTCTTGTTTTCTCATTCTGCATTGCAAAATAAAGGTTAGTTATTTCTCAGCCTTGAAGATCACACCGTCCTCATGCCCACATCACTCTTCGAATCAAGGATGCGCCATTTTTTTTGGGGGGGGGGCGGGATAAAGGTAAGGTAAAGGTAAAGGTACATGGATTTATATAGCGCCCTAGATGACAAGTATCTCGTCCTCAAGGCGCTCAGACATGGATCACACAGTTTAACCTGCAAATAACACCATGCCTGCCTTTAGCCTTCCTTCGCGTTCACCAGATGGCGCTGCCACGGACTGTGGTGACAACATCTAGTTGCAGCTTACTACTCATTTATCGACCCCGAAGGGGGGAGCAGGGAAGCTTTTTTGGCTAGTCTTGGCGTAGGTTGACACTCTCTGAGTGCTGTCTAGGTACGAATGACAGAGACTCACTTCGTCGTCGCGGTTTACAGAGCGCAACCTCGTCTTCGGTGCAGCCGCGCTCTGAGCACAGCCGCCGTAAGTTCACAATCTCTCTCTACACGTCAGCACACATTACATCGTTCATATCTGCAGTGATACTATACGAGACTGCTGTTTAAAAAATTAACAAAAAGAAACATCAAAACAGCGATGATTTTGAGAAAATCTACAAGTGGTCGTGGAATCCGTGAAAGGCAGTCCAATATGTGCCAGGTATCTGTTGTGGGAAAGACTTGACGAAGAGATAGCTTTTAAGCACGGAATAAAACAAGGAAAGATATACAGAAAGTAAAAATAGATGAAGGTGACGAAGAATGTGATATATAAGCCAAGTAACGTCGGTGTATGCGATAGATACAAGGAGTGGCAGTAAGATTCGTTCGTTTGTGCATCACCGCACCTCTGAAATCAACTTCCTTTCATGAACTAGAGTTGAGGAACTTGAGGTGATGAGCGGAAAAATGAACGGTTTGTGATTTTGAGGGATGGAGACACTAACAAACGAAGAAGTGTAACAGCAGAAGAAGAATTATAATGTTAGAGACGTTAAATCGCGCGTCACAGTGCATCGGAATAGAGCCATTTTCGGACTCTTCCGAGCTTTTTCCCATAAATATTTCATGATGATAATATCTCAAACGGTTCAAAAGTTGTCGCGTTGACAAACAGACACACACACCCGCACACCCTCAAACGGACACCCATGAAAACATACCATCTTCGCTATACGCTATCGCCGCGTGTGATAACGAGAAATAAACGGTTTGTGATTTTGAGGAATGAAGACATTGGTGGACGAAGAAGAATGACAGCAGCAGGAGTGTAGCGGGCGGCTGAAGTAGATTAGACATTAGAGGCAGTGTAGCTCCGATACAATGCAGTACGCTTTCAATGCAATAGGCCTGGCCTACCTAATCTGTGTCTACAATACATCCAACAGCGTAGCTGTGCAGTGTAATGCAGTCTCCGAGCAACAACCAAATCGTGAACAATGTCGTCACCGACGCCCATTCAGACAGGGTGGCGCAAAACATGAGACCATTAAGTTTGATTGTTCACATTTTGATTTGATTTGCTCACAAACTGATTGGTACGATTTTGGTATTTACTGAAAAAAATAAGCAAGTTAGCAAATAAATAAAGAGCCATTTTTACTGATTTCAGTAAATTATATAAAACTTATAATACTCTTCAACTTCTTGATCTTCACAAACAACAGTTACTTCTTTTTGTTCATAACTATGTACATCATCCTCAGAAGCTGCCTAAAATTTTTGTTGCTGATAAATTCTTTATCTTTAACGAAGAGATTCACGATTATAATACCAGAAATAAGTCAAATATGCATATCTATTATTCCAAAAATAGTGCTGGGCTAAGAACTATAAGACATAAGGCTGCAGTCTTGTGGAATGAATTGCCAGTTTCCCTACAAAAGATCATTTCTTTGTCAGTGTTTAAAAATAAACTGAAACAATATCTGCTGTTATTACATTAACTTGATCTATAATGTTTGCGTTTTTACTACTACTGCTGTTCTTTTGTGTTTATTTTGTGTTAATTACTGTAATGTTATGTCTGTGTGGAGTGGCCAGGATGTAAGTTTTTTGTTCTTTGTGTGAGCTGATTTTTACTGTTTGCGCTGTCACTATGGGCTGCCAGCATTGTTAAGCCAATGGCTTTTTTGGTAGCCGGTCATATTTGACAAATAAATATGCTTGCTTTTCAGAAATCTTGCCATTCGATTTAGGCGTTTAAAAACAAGACATGCGCAGTCGCTTTTTTGAGACACCTGTACATGATGAGGCCCTGAACTTTGGAAATGTTGGTGCAGAGTCCAACCATGGGTCGGGTTGGGTCACAAAATTCTCCGTCTTGGGTGGGTCGGGTCGGGTCCATTGTCAAAAATATCTAATAAATATACAATTTGCACACAAGAAACTAATTCGACAACTATAATTCATAATAATAATAAGTTGTAACACTGCCATTTATTACCGTTTAATTATTTATTCCAACATTAAGGACGTGTTCTTTGGGCAACGATGAAACGATGATGTTGGCATCTTAGGTGAAAAGTCATTTGATGGACAAGCTGAAGGATTCGGCAGCTGATGGCAAAGTCGTGCATAAATGGGTCGGACCCATAGACCTCTTAAAATAAGAGGTCTATGGTCGGACTGGGTCGGGTCCAGAGTTTCATGTTAATTCTGGGTCGGATCGGGTTGGGTCACATCACTTGTGGGTCGGGTTAGGTCGGGTCAAGAAAATTGAATCCACATCCAACTTTTGGTGCTCTTGTGGTGACCCTCATTATGTTATGGCAACTTGGAAAATGTATTTAACAGAAATAAGGCTGCGTTTTAGCGCGTGTAACAACTAAATTTGGCACAATAACATGCTGCAAGGATACATAACAAATCCGTGCACAGTGGTGAAAGTGTTGTTATCTTAGAACTTCAAAACACTATTTTAATTAGGCTACCCAGTTTCGAAGAATTGAGAGGCCACAATGCCAGAGTCGATATGTTAATTTTCTCATCTATAAATACATTGGAATTCGCCATATCACGAAGGTAACAGCCGCCCGAAGAAATACAGAGCGGCTCGTTCAGTGAATCTGAACAATTTTAATGGCACAATTGAAGTTGTTTTTACCTCTTTCCAGTTCTTATCATCTTCTAAGTACTCGATCTTCTTCTGAGCGCGTCTGCGAGCTCGCTTCAACAGCTGCATCTGGAACTCCTGTCTCTTCTGAGCGGTCACCATGATGCCTAGCACACACACTGACTAGTGAATGTCAAATTTTGCATTTTCTAATAATTAGTTAATCAGTTAGTTTAGTTTAGTTTAGTTTAGTTAGTTAGTTAATTTTAACAGTTCGGTAATTGATCAATAAAACAATGGGAATTGCGGTGTAAAATGCCGTAAATAAACCAAATTTTTGCTGCAGTGAAATTTGTTCCATTTTCTACATAATAACATAAATATCGCACTGCAAAAAGAAGTTGGCCGGCTTGGCCATGCAGCCTCACGTTCGACTTTGGCGTCGTCAACACGAAGGAACGGTGATTGTGATCGACAGGTTCCGAGCGTCGCACTACGATTACAAAAGTTACAACACTGACGGTGAGATGACGGTCGTGCTCCGCTGACACGATAATGACTCAACCGGAAAACCGCGTCACAGCAACGGCGTCAGCAGTCAACTAGTCAACTTTTCGTCAAATATACCGACAGATCTGCTGCCAAATCGATCATAACGCAGTAGTAATATTTGAACATAATTTTGTTTGAAACCAGAGGACAGAAACCAGAGTATCTCCGCATCGAGTGTCTGCGGCAGGATCTGAATGCGGCAACTGAATCACCGCGGTGCCAACTTCCTAAGAGTGTTCCGTAGTAACTACGAGTCTATCTTGCTCATTTTTCGAGATATGACACACTGACCACGGGGACAGACGACGGACAGACGGACGACAGACCGACGACAACAACCATTACATCCCAGTGCGTGATACTCGGCTTATCGAAAAATGCACTTTATTGGAAGATGAAGATAAAGATGTCCGGCACTTAAGGCGGGCCGGCAATTGATCTGAAACGGCTTACGTTGTGACGAGTGTATAACGTTAAATCTTCTCAGATTCCAACAAAATGATAACGGCAACGTTGATGGTGATGACGACGATACTGGGTGGTGATAGTGACAAACCCGAAATATTTCTGCTAAGACTATTCAATATTTTTTGTGGGTCTTCAATCTTCAGACCGTCCAACATATGGTCCGACGTGGTCAGACGTATGGCATTATGGATGTTGGCGGGCTAGTAAGTCTATAATCTGCGCGTTCCACATGGCCGGTCGCCGCTGCCAGCGACCTGGACGAGCGGCGTCCACATGATGGAGTGGCCGAGATTAATGGCTGAAGTGTTCGAGAAACGGTCACGCGTGCGGCCCCGTCAACTTGATGATGACGCCGTCTGCTGCACACTGCACTCTCTTCTCAACTCTCACCCATCCCAAATCCAGCTAGGGTTTCCCTTCCCTCTCCTCCTGTTCCCTTCCCGTCCCATTTCCCCATCCCTATTCCCTTCCATCCCGTTCCTGCTCCGTACCTTGCACTTCCCTCCTTCTCTGCCATCTCCTCTCCTATCGCCTCCCTTTCCTGCCCTCTTCTTCCCTCTCATCTCTTCGCAACCCCACCTCTCCCCAAATCCAGCTAGGGGCAGCCCTTCCCTCCCTTCCGCTTCTCTTCCCGTTCCACCAACTTGATGATGACGCCGTCCGCAGCACACTGGACGGTATGAGCAGTTGATGGCCGTCTGCGACACGATAATCACTCGACCGGAAAACCACGTCATAGCACCAGCGTAGCAGTCAACTTGTCAAAATTTCGTCAGACATTTTCGCCGGCGGCAAGGTTGACAGATCCGTGAATGAAAGACGTTGTTGTCGTCGTGAAGACATTAAACTTTCACCCATGCAAGCTTCGACTGAGCTACTACAGGCTGGAACTAGCGGACGGGTGTTTCTACCAGCTTGAACTTGTCAGACCTGTGAATAGAAAGCTTGTTGTTGTTGTCGTGACGACAATAAAAACCGTCGCTGTTTCGAGTTAAGACATTACAGACCACAACGATCTACATTCAGACATCTTTGGTTGAAACACACAAATTCTTGTTGTACTTCAGTTTTACGTGCACTATACGCATAATTAATACGGAATTTCCAAAAGTTTGCACCACAAAACAACTTTTTCTTATGCCACGCCCGTAGAGAAGGGGGTAATAAGAGTTGCTTTTGTCGGTCTCTCCGTCCCTCCGTCTGTCGTCTGTCCGCCCGTCCGTCGCGTACATAGCGAATAATTCGAGAATCCAAAGGCCCAGCGTGCCCAAATTTGGGAAGGAAGGTTCCCCAACTTTGATGAGACTCGCATATTGGTTTCAAGGTCAAAAGATCAAAGGTCAAGGTCACCGTCACCAGGCCCGTTAATGCTCACACACATCGTGCGCCATATCTTCCGAACAGCAGTTAGGCCTACGAAGTTCAAACTTGGTATACTGATGGAGGATGACGACCCGCATCAGCCGCAGTATCCATGACCCTATTTTTCTATCCATTACGATGTCTCAAAACATTTCTTAGCGAATGGACGACGTTTTTGTTGTGAGTAGGCCCCTACGTATGCTAAATTTTAACCGTTCGGTAAATGATCAATAAAATAATGGGAATTGCGGTATAAAGTGCCGTAAATAAAACAAATTTTTGCTGCAGTGAAATTAAAGTAATGAAATCAAATAAAAACAAGAAACTTAGCTACCGCAAAGAGATCGCGCGTCAGCTGCGCACACAATACGTCAAGGGCATCTATAGTAATTCTGTGACCTTGCAATCTGGGTTACAGGTCACTCAATGTCGTCGAAAATGATACCATTTGGAAGCTTGGGTACGGTTTCCTATTCGCATTCCATAGTAACTATGATGCTACGTTGTATTGTTTGCGAGATATAGCGAGTTATTGGTCGAAAATCGCACATTTTTACCACACATGTATTTAGCGCCCCCGCAGGGGTGACCCCGTCGGAATTTCGCGAAGATTTTGTTACTCGTAAAACTAGAATGATTGGGCGGTGAAGAAATTGTGACGATATGTTAAGCCGTTTCGATACAATACCGGAACGTGACGGACAGACGGACGGACATAATTGCTATATCAATATCGCGCGTCAGCATACAGACGCGCGATAAAAACAATCCAGTGTGTCCGTCATGAAGTGAGTCTTGTACGCCAGTGTTCAATGACATGATTGATGAAGTTCTGTCTCAGATCATGCCACCTGCGTCGCACGGGCCATCGAACTAGCCTTATCGATCTTGCTGATTAATCTCTTGACAAAGTTTACTGATCGTTTGCTTTGGCGGAAATTCTTTTTTCTTCGCACCAATCCATTTGCATCAAGAGTCCCTTTAATCGCTGTTATCTTCACAACTTTCACAAGACTTTGACCTTTTGACAATTCGATTGATCAACAAAATAACGTAAACACAAGAAAATCTGCACTGCAAGGCACAGCATCATATCCTCCCCGGAACTAGTATATTGTGATGTGTACTTAAAGTAGATTGGACCATACGCGGCAGAATTACGGCCGAAAAACGATTTCGGCATTTTCCTGTCCTTGGCTTGAACTGTGACCGTTTGACCTGCAAAACGCAGCGGTGCGATGAAGAGACCGTCAAGCAAAATTTTGGTGTTTTCATGAAGTAAATCAGCCTCTTTGCAACGTAGTAAAGGCCACAAAACGATCTTGGTATTTTCGCGTTCTTGATGTTGACCTTTGACCTTTCAAGATCAAGAAGTAAAGGCCACATTCCATTATTTCAGCCAGCTGGTTTTTTCAACATTCCACTTGTCTAGTACACGCATGAACCAGCGAACCTGCTACGGTTCGCGACCAGGTTTTCGACAATAAAAGTCGAAAGCTGGTCGAAAGCGTGTCGCAAACCCGCACGAACTTGTCGAAAACCTGGCTGCAAACCTGGTCAAAAACCAGGTTTGCAGCCAGGTTTACATTCCCCCTACCACCACCACCATGCGGCAATCTATATAAAACGATACCGCAACTGAAAACTGGCACTAACCCGCATTACTGACCCTAACCGACCCACGACGTGGGGTCCTGACCCTAACACTAACCGACCCACGGAGCTAAGAATTATCTGAAAACTGGCACTAACCCGTATTCCTGACCCTAACCGACCCACGGCGTGGGGTTATGGCCCTAACCCTAACCCTAACCCTAACCGACCGACGACGCGGGTCCAACACTAACCCATATTCCTGACCCTAAGTTCCGAACCGCTATCAATTTTTTACACGTTAAAGGTAGATGGTAGACCGCTTTATATAGATTGGAATATGGTGGTGGTGGTAGGGGGGGGGGATGTCCGACACCATGTAAAAAGGAATAGGGAATTGTCGGGGCGGGGAAATGTCCGTGGGGGATATGTGCGAGGGGGAAATGTCCAGGTGGAAATGCCCGGATCCTGAACAGACAGAACCATGAAACCACGGACAGACCCACACGTGTTGTGCCCCAAAACAGTAGCCGCTCACCGGTTGTAACGGGAGGGGCAAATTAAACGGGGCCAATGCAGTTTCTTTAATTTGGTCGTGGTAAAGCACGTTTTAGAGAATTTTGATAATTTTTGGCAGATGAAATAACACTAAGTCTTCATTACGCACTTTGTGAAGCATAAAAATTATATACTTTTTGCAAGAAGGCGCTACAAAAACTAATGATTTTCTCCGTAGTAGCATTTTAGCTGTTTTAATAACTTTTACATTAAAACGATTTTATTAACAAACAACTTCTATCTAATGGTACAAAAATCGTCTGCTTTTGCTAGTTTTTATTTGTTAGCATCTATAATGTACTGTAATCTTTTCGGGGGAATAGCTACCTGTTTTTTGCTAAAATAACATGTGTTGTATTTTCTGGACTCCGGAGTACAACACGACTTTCTTTGCACATAAGCCTATCAGCCTGTATCATAAGCGATGATAGACGTGGCGCCCTCTAGCGTATTACGCTTTCATTAAGATAAAATTGACATCGTGTCACTTGTTGCTCTATGTAGTTTATACCTGCCAAAAATCATTTAATTTTATAAATGCGTTCGCTTGTTACAAGCAAAAACGTAATTTGGCCCACCCTGTACGTCTGAATAAACGTTACACAAGTTAGCATTAGTTATAAATTACTGAACATAATCACAAATAAAATGTTATTTTATGCAGAATTATTAAAGGTAAAAGTAAAGGTAACGTGGATTTATATAGCACCTATCGTGGAACCTCTTAAGGCGCTCAGGCATGGGTCACACAGTTTTACCTGCAAACAATATCATACCTGCCTTTATCTAGTAAGCATTCACCAGATGGCGCTACCACTGATTGTGGCTCACAGATATCTAATTGCAGTTTACTATTCATTTATCGACCCCGGAAGGATGAAAGGCTGAGCTGGCATGGTTGGCTGACCTATAGCGAACGGTTTACCCATATAAGTGGTCACCCGTTAGCTCTATAGGTCGAGCGCAGGACAGGGAAAGTTCGCCGGTATGGCATATGGCTCGGGACAAAGTGTCACCGACGCAATGGATGAGTGGCACAAACATCTCTGGGCGTGTAATTATGCCAAAGGAGAGCCTTTGGAGCATTTAATATGACTGGAGAGCCCGCATGTGCTAATGTTTAGAAGCAAGTCTATAATATTGTGTTAAATACATCAAGAGTATCACTATTGTTTATCTTTCGTATTTCAAAAGGTAGTGTAGTTACACATTTAAGGTGCGGTGGGAAAAATTACACAGACCTTGTTGCAAATTTACTGCTGAGTCCAACAGTGAAAGAACTTTTAAAATCTGCTAATATTTGTCAAAGTTATGAACGAATATTGAGTGGCACGTTTTTCGTGGATCACGGTCTAGTACTTGTTGCGTTGCCATCATCAGTAGGCCCATCAGACGTCTATCGGTGCGTTGTTTATATTTTGTTTCAGAAATTCAACTTGATTGAACGTTACCGTTAACAATGCGCAGTATTCGCCAGAGCAGGAAGATGATAAGTAGAGCTATGGCACTTTCGCTCTGCGCAGCCGTTACGCCTTCGACAAAAACCAGATCGAGACCGAACGACGTCAGAACGATCACTGCGTCGAATATCTGCAAAAAACCTTTCGGTTTACATGTAATTCGATCCACTAATCCTCACTGGTTAATGCAGGCAGCATTGTTTTAATAATAATTATAGTAATAATAAGTATAATTATATAATAACTATAGTAATATTTTATGTTCAAGCGGGGGCATTATGTTTTAACCTTGTCTCGTTGTCCGCTCCGTTGTCCGTCCCGATCTCTGTCCGTGTCAACACGCTGGCCGTAGGCCAGTACGCTATCCGTGCGGCCGAGTCCTTTCCTGGATCAACATGGACTCGCCCGCAGGCGACCGAGTCCATTCAATGTCAATGTCAATGTCAAATGTAAATTTGTATAGTGCGATTACACAGAGCCCCTAATGCGCTAGTGTCACTGGTACTCCGTGAAGAGATGAGTTTTCAGAGCCGTCTTGAAGGAGTCAGAACTCAGCGACGGGTCACGGAGGTGAGCTGGTGAAGAGTTCCAGACGACGGGGCCTGCGACGGAGAAGGCCCGACGACCAAACTTGCTCATTCCCGTGCAAAAATGGAAGAAGTAAGTAAGTAAGTAAGTAAGAGTATTTATTAGGCGCAATAATCAAAAAAGTCACGATGCGCCGAATAGTTCGCGGGGCGGGCAAGTCCATTATACAGATACTGCTGCGGGGCTTCAGATGACCGTGAGCGGTCTTCAGCTCGCTAGTTGTCGTTTAAAATCATTTCTGTCGTTATTACTAATTATTTCATTATTCGTTCGTTATAGTTTTGTTATCCACGTTCAAATAATTTTGCTCTTATCGTTACCGTTACCGTTATCGTTAATGAAGGTTTATTATTTCAGTTTGAGTTTTCGTTGGCAACTAAATCACGGTAGCGCACAGACGGCCGGGGCTGTTACGAATCTTCGGAGTCTAGCGACAACAGTGCACTAATGTATAACTCTAATCTAACGAGTAACGATTAGTTCTGCGATGGTGCAACAGCGAATGACCGATGGTGATTGCAACAAATCTAGTGCCATGGTGTTACTTGATCCTCGTCCATCGATCACTGACAGAGCTAGCTGAGAGACGTGTTGGTGACGCAGTGACGCCTGTATCTCGCTGCAGGTGCGTGCACTGGGGAACCCAGAGGGCCAACGACCTTTTGCTTGTCCCATGTTGCCCCCAAAAATTTGATTTGTCAAGTGTCCCACATTTCCCACATTTTAAGGCTGAGTTCGTACCATTTCGCACTTAAATTTTGAAAGTTTCTAG
>Ga0209339_1001339_pt1 | contig 10432 bp, 5 predicted proteins | sample OlaalgELextract3_FD_187376 | JGI IMG/M metagenome (GOLD analysis project Ga0209339, IMG submission 187376) | Olavius algarvensis symbiont microbial communities from Tuscany, Italy - Type A ELBA extract 3 (SPAdes) (version 2) | ecosystem: Host-associated > Annelida > Digestive system >...
CCGATTTTGATGAAATTCGGCACACTACAGCAAATGGTGAACCAGATTGCAGTCTCGTGACCAAAAATTGAAATTTTTAAAATTCAAGATGGCGGTGGCCGCCATCTTGAAAATCGCTTTTGTGGCCTTAACTCATCGACGATTTTCCGATTTCGGCGAAATTTTGTGTGAAGAAGCAGAATGGCCTTTTTGATTTTTGCTGTTTTAGTTCTGCGAGATAATGACTGTCGTCCTTACACACCTTTTTAAACTGTTAAATTTTTTACATTAGTACACACGTATACATTTATCTAATGTAGTACTATAAAATACTTCCATCAAGTCGTCATTTATTATTATAATTGTTCAGATATAGTAAAGCGTCCAAGAGAAGAGCAGGAATATTGCTATATTTGCCGTTTTGTTGTAAAATTGTGCATTGTAGCCTACCAAGGAGAAGAATTAAAAATTAGTTTGACCGCTGCGAGCTGACTGACACCCTCCCAAATAGTAAATCCTGAAAATACACTGACGGCAGCGAAACGTATAGTATCTGTATAGTAGTATTACGTAGTTGGCTTGCAGTTAACCCTTGATAGTGCAAAGGCAATTATAGTGCCACGTTGAATAATATGAAGTTGGTACACTGGCCGTTGATGGGTGGGCTGTTACATTTAGTACAGCGAGGAGGAGACTGGGCGGGGTTGCAGGAGAGATGACTAATAAATAGGCCTATATGATTATGAAATGCATGTGCGAAACAGTATTTTGTACGTGTGTGTGTGTGCACAGATGACATAGAGTTTGCGGATACGCCGACACACGAGCGACATTTGGTGGGCAGCAGTCCAGTGCTCCAGTGTGTCGTCAGCGGTTTGCCCAAACCGGAAGTGTCATGGCGGTTCAACCGACAGCGTATCGACACTGGTGTGTCAGATTTTCACCAAGGCGTAGTCTGTAGTATAACAGAATTTCAATCATTATCGCGTGTCAGCAGACTGATGCGCGATTATTTATATAGCAATTCTGTCCGTCCGTCCGTCCGTCCGTCTGTTTGTCTGTCCGTCTGTCCACCTGTCCGTCACGTTCCGGTATTCTGTGGAAACGGCTTAACATTCTGTCATAGTTGCCCCATGGCGAATAAACTTCTTCATAGTTTCTTCATCATGCTATAGCCCAATCACTCTAGTTTCGTGAGTACCAAACTTATTGGCGAAATTCCGACGGGGTCACCCCTTTCTGGGCGCTAAATACAGATGGGGTATAAAAATTTTGCAATTTTCGACCAACGCGAAGCCAGAAGAAACATCCTACATACATTAGAGACACCACTGTCAATACCAAGGTCTGACGCAGTCGTCACAGCGAGTAGTCGAACATGATCACTCGCCATGAGCACGTCATAGTCGAGCTGGAGAGACGGAACGTGACCTCCGGGTGAAGCAAGTTTGTGACTGGAGTCTATACCCAGTCTTGTGTCTGTTTAGCTGCTTTCATAACAGAGTCCAATTTCAGAGATGCAGTCTGAGTTTGGTGACATAACTATGTGCTAAGTTGAGTCGACAGTGAAGTTTAATGTTTTCCTAACAACAACAACAAAATGTCAATATTATAACAACGCCGTAAGTTGATAAACCTCTCGGCTTGCTGGCGGTAAAAGGTGGAAACTGGACAAGAGATTCTTTCCAGCTGTGCTGTTCCGTGTCGGCGAAACATTCCAGTGAGTAATCACGTGTCGGTGGAGTTGTCCACGCTGGCATTAGCTCTGCTGCTGCTGCTGCTGGTCTGGACAGAATGACGTATATGACCGATCATCCGTTGACACGAGGTTATCATCAGATTATCCGGCTCCCGGCGCCGATGCCATATCATCTGATCCTCGCGCTATTTCTTCCTAATATGTCCGTCTAGTGATCGTTATCGATGAAGCTTCTAGACGCCGCATCAGTTGCAGGTGATCGGTGTCTTCGCTGAGCACCGTCAGCGTTGTCTTTAGCATCATGTTCGATCGTTGTAATTAGTTTCGTGGCTGATATTTACTATGATTTTGAAACAATGGCCCTGGATAGGTTTACAGTAGCTAAAGTGACCTTTCAAGATCGCTCAAGATGATTGGTAACGGCACGGTACGTATGAATATGTTCCATGGTATAACTATCTGAATGCGTGTCGTGTATCGTTTCCGAGATACAGCCAGATATTGGCAAAAAAATCGCAAATTTCTCATACTCCACCTGCATTTGACGCCCCGTTTGATGGTGGCCCTAGGGAGTTTTCGCCACGACGATAAAAACTGAGAATGATGATGGCTGCAGGTATAGTGAAAAAAGTTTGATGATATTTTTAGCCATTGCGACACAATATTCGACTGTGTCGTACAGACAGCATAGCTATAACATATACCGTGCTTGCATACAATGCTTCGCGCAGAAAAATCGTTATGGGAATTGAACAAGAAGCTCTGCTCAGTCTGCTGTCGCAGAGAGGCCGAGCGATGCGTCTAGTCCGTCCAGTCAGCTTCAGCAGTACAATGCCTCGAGCGCAGTCTTTTGTTGTTAGCTACTTCGGCTTCATATTTACCATTGCGTATTTTCTGTTTTGTTGTCTTTAAGGTAACTTCGAGCCTTCTGTCATAAACAAGATTCACTGATGCGGCGGCGTTTGTTGATAGCGGAAGACAGACGACGCATAAGTGCTATAACTTATACTCGGCCGTCGAAATGTTGACGACACGCGACGGTCCAGCAGTGATCGATGCCAAAGCCAGATATTAGTCGAGAATTTCGATTTTTGCCTCAGTTAGGGGGTGCCCGTCGGAATACTGTCATGACGTTTGGTACGGAAAACTAGAATGGTGTGGCTAAACAGTGATGAATAAAATTGTGAGGATATGATTACTCGTGTTGATACAATACATGAACGTGACAGACAGCAAGACAGACAGACAGACACTGCACGACGACATAGGCCGCGCTTATGCATAGCATCGCGCTGTAAAGCAAGTAGCTATGCTGTCGAAAAGAGGCCGCGCGATACTTCGTGTCTGTCAGTAGTTAGCTTCGTTGCTTCAATAGTACAATACCTCGAGCGGAGTTTTTTTATTATTAGTTATTTCGGCTTCGGATTTACTAGTGCGGACAATTTGTTTCTGTTCTGTTGTCTTCGGCGTAACGTCGAGAGTTGCTGTCATACACACGATTCGCGGTCGACCGTGATTGTGTATAGTGCGAGAGCACTGTAAAACCACGGCGACGGTGACTGGTTATCGCGCGTGGCGCTTGGTGGTCTATACTCCATACCCACAGTAAACGAAAAACGGCCGCAGGTGCGATCTACAAACCACGCTGAAGTAGTTATTGATCGCAAAGCCAGATATATTCGTTGAGAATCGAGATTTTAGCCTACCCCAGTAACCCCACCTGCATTCGACGTCCCCGTTAGGGGGGGGGGGGTTCCAGTTGGAATGTTGCCATGCCGTTTGGTGCGGAAAAATTAGAATGGCTTGGCTATCTTATGGTAAAATAGTTTGAAGATATCCTTATTCGTTTCGACAGAATGTACGAACGCGTGATGGACGGACAGACACATACACACACACGCACACGCACACCGCATGATGGCATAGGCCACGCTTGCATAGCATCGCGCGGCAAAAACCGTAAAATGTGTTTTCATCAAAAAAGGAAAAAAATGAAATCGTTTGTTGTGGGTTTGTCGCAGACGATGGCAACGACAAGTACGAGCTGGTACGTCGCGGTCTGAAGGTGAATCGACTGGAGGTGTGGGACAACGGCACGTACGAGTGTCGTGCTGAGGTCGCTAGTCACGGCAACGTCAAACTGCGTCATGTTCAGCTCGAAGTTCTCTGTAAGAACTTCACTCTCTGCACCTACAACGATGTTTCACTCGCCACGCAGAATTTACTCTTACTTTTTGTTCCCGTAAGGAGTTGAAATAGTGGGCATCATTGAAAGGTCGCATTGTGTCTCGTCTTAAGTCTTAACCCTAGAGTGCAATGGTAATAGCGCCACGTCGAATGATAAGAAGTTGGTATACTGAACGTTCTTTACATTTGGTACAGCAAGGAGGGGACTGGGCCGAGGGCACAGCTTGCCCAGGCCCTTCCTCGCTGTACCAAATATAACAGTCCACCCATCAAAAGCCAGTCACCGTATTGCTGTATAATGGTCCGTTGCGGTTTTACTGCGTGCATGTCCATTAGACGGTTAAGCACGCTAAAACAGCGAATATTTATATTCTTCTAAATTTTAACATAATTACGTCCTCCAACCTTGCTGGAGAACTGTTGTATGTGTGTTCCGTGTATGTGTGACTGTAAACAAGATATTGTACAATTTTGCGAAAAGATTTAGAAAACGTTGCATATACCGTATCTAGGGAAGACTATAGTTAACTTGTGTAGTGAAACAGCGGGATAGGTTATGTTAAGGTTAGCAAATTAGTTGAGAGCGTCAACTTAGAGGCCTATTTATTACTGTAACAAGGCGGAGTTATGTGATAGGTCTGTTTGTCTGTCTGTATGTCATTCTGTCTGTCTGTCTGTCTGTGAGCAGGATAATTCACGAACGCGTTAGTGGACGTCGACCAATCATGATAGGCAATGGCAAGGGCTGACCCTCTAGAAGTGGTTTAATTTTCATCCGGATCCCGATGTTGATCTGGGATCAGTTTTTTTCACTTTCCTTCATATTGGGATTTGGGAGATGGGAATTTTATACGATATAATTATGCTCACTCACCGCAGTTTGGCGGTTTGGCTTAGTGGTAACGCGTTGGTCTCGATCAACATAGTTACTCCACGCCGGGCCTGGTTAGTGCCTGGATGGGTGACCGTCTTAGGACGGGTAAACTATCTCGGTATGTAACCAGCCACTCAGGTCAACTCAGACTGGCCATCCCTCCGTGGGTAGTCGTCATGAGTACCAGCTTAGGCTGAGAATGTAACCGTAGGTCTGGCGTCGCACTGGCCATGCGTCACAGACAATAATGGTTTACCCGCCTACGGGCTCAATGGCCTATGTCGGGGAGATGAGCCCGCCTACGTTCCTCATGGGGTATGGCACTTCTTTACCTTTTTACCACAGGGCGACACTGCAGCACCCTTGGCGGAGTTTGCGCTCTGTGAGTGTTCTTGGCTATTAAATATTAACCCTTTAATGGGCACATTAAAACCGCAGAGCAACTGACCATTATACAGCAATACGGTGAATGGTACACTGGCCGTTGATGGGTGGGCTGTTACATTTCGTACAGCGAGGAGGGGCCTGGGCAGGCTGCGGCCCCGCTCAGTCCCCTCCTCGCTGTACTAAATGTAACAGCCCACCCATTAATGGCCAGTGTACTAACTTCATATTGTTTGATATGGTACTATAATTACCAGTGCCCATTAAGGGTTAATGATAATGAGCCGTTGAGCTTCCCAGCTAATTATAAGCGGCATCCCTGGAGATTGACCGCACAGTTTTTAAGCTTAAACAGTAATTTTGTCTGTTAAGGTGGAATGTTGGAAAATCACAGTTTACCGGTATAGACTGTTGTATGTGACGTAATCGCGCAGACCCACCAACGATCACACGTGCTCCGACAGCCGACCGCGTTGTCAAGGGATACAACGCCACGCTGCGTTGCCATGCCAACGGAAACCCGGCCGTGCAGTACGAATGGTTTCGGGCAAGTGTTGAATCTTGTTGCTTAAATTAAAGACAATTAAACGATTAACGGCAACTAAATTAATGCGGTATTTAACTGTGGCTTATTTTGTTTCACGTGATTTATATCAATGCGATACTGTGATAAATATGATGGTGATATCTAGACAAAAATGTTGAAAAAAAACCGTGTTTACGACGACGACAGTTTTTAAGTGCGTCACTTGTCAGAGAGGCATATTGAACAAGAAGCTTAGCTGTCGCAGAGAGAGACCGCGCGACGCTTCCTGTCATTGACAATTTTGCTAAGTCACTCAAGATCACTCAAGGTCATTCGAAATGACACTGTTGCGTAGGGTGTGTGTACTGTGTAACTCCCTGTTAGTATTTCAATGACACTGTGTCTGTATGTCGTACCATTTATGAGATATTCAGCCTCAAAGAATGGGGTGACCTTGAAACTGGAGGTAGGGGTCCTTCAAGCCTTGTTCAAGGTCATTGAAATATACGCCGTTCGATAGATCATATACGACTTTCTATTGGTCGGCCATTGTAAGCTGTATGTTGTACCATTTTCAAGTTATTTGACGTTGAATAATCATGACCTTGAAAAGGTCACTGAAGGTCATTCAAACTGGTACCATTCGAAAGCTTGGGTGCGGTATCCTATTTGCCTTCCATAGTAACTATGGCCGTATCTTTAACCGTTTATGAGATATTCAGCATCAAAGAATAGTGTGACCTTGAAAACTGGATTAGGGGTTGTTCAAGGTCATTTAAAACGGCGCCATTTGATAGACCACATACGACTTTCTATTGGTCCGCCATTGTAACTATAGCTCTATCTTGTACCGTTTTTGAGTTATTTGACGCTGAATAATATCGTGACCTTGAAATCCGGGTTAGAGGTCACTTAAGGTCATTCAAACCGGTACCACTCGAAAGCTTGGGTGCGGTTTCCTATACGCCTTCCATAGTAACTATGGCTCTGTCTTGCATCATTTGCGAGGTAAAGTGAGATATTGGTCGAAAGTCGTGATTTTTTTCATACCCCTCTTGCATTCGTGTAATCGTTTAGACACAATACCGGCGTGTGACAGACGGACATATGGACGGACGGACAGACGGACGGACATGTTGCCACGGCATAGTCCGCGCTATGCATACGCGTCGCGCGGTAAAAAAGCACGTGAAAATTGAAATTCCAGATTTTGAAAAAGACGAGTAGCAAAATAGGCGACGAAGTTTACGTAACTGAAAAATTTAGCAAAATGGACCTATGTTTCCATTAATGTACTTGAACTCATTTTAGCTTTACTTTAGGCGTGATTCTATTATAACCGGACAGTTGGTTTAACCGTTTTAGTGCAATGGCAATTATAGTGCCACATCGATCAATATGAAGTTGGTAAGCTGGCCGTTGATGGGTGGGCTGTTGCATTTGGTACAGAGATGAGGGGACTGGGCGGGGCCGCAGCCCGCCCAGGCCCCTCCTCGCTGTACCAAATGTAACAGCCCATCTATTAATGGCCACTGTACCAATCATCGTATTGCTGTATAATGGTCCGTTGCTCTGCTTTAATGTGCCGATTAAAGGGTTAATCGCCAATCCACTCCCTCTGTTGCTGCTGCTGCTACTTCTGATAATGACGATGACGATGATGCCTATGATGACGTCACAGGAGCAGAAGATGTCGGAGATGATCCACGTCAAAGTGAGGCTGGCCCAGGGCTCAGACACTTACGTCATACATGACGTCAACGCCGACGACGAGGGTCGATATTTCTGCCGAGCGACTAACGCGTTCGGCTTCAAAGAAGCGTCCGTCGATGTGCGCATGCTCGGTGAGAACTGACTATTTCCGTTTTGCCTCCACCGTGCAGTGGCGGCGCTACACCAGGGCGGGCCAGGTCAAATGCCCTGGCTAAAAAGCTTCTGCTCTGGCTGGCGCCCTGGCTTGCACCCTGGCTGACTGAAATTTCCATAAATTCCATTAACATAGTGCACAAAAAAGTTTGCAGCTAATGACCTGCCTTACGACCGTACTGACCTGGAAATGACCTCGCTGTCTTGACGTTCTGGCGCCGCCACTGCCACCGTGAATGAAAGACAATACAAATATAATGCATGGATACTATTGAGCACCCCTAGCATGTAGTGCTGTTAGTAGGCCTATATCCTGTGATTGGAAGAATTCTGAATTTTTGTCACCTGTTGCACGTGTTTGCGACGAACACTGCATTCACGACTTCTACGCTGTTAATTGGACGTCAGACAAAGCATTAGTCTGTAAAAGTTCTCAATAGCATTCCTGAAGATTTCTTCTCTAGAGAAACGTTTGAGGGAGGGACCCGCTCTAACACGTAGGAGGCATGAAACGAAAACGAAACCAAGAAAACCAAGTAAACGAAACCAAGAATACACACGAGACTATGCTTATGATCAGGGTGACCACTTGTCTGGAAAACCTGGAAATGTCAGGGAATTTGACAGCTGTCAGGGAAATGTTAGGGATTTTACTAAAAATCAGGGAATTGTCAGGGAAATGTCAATGAGAAAATCTTGTGTTCTTGTCAGAGAAAAGTTGCCTAAAACTGTTTATTGTCAGCTGCATATTTGCATCCATACAGGTATTTAGTAGGAGTTTATTCTGTGTTAAACATTAAATATATGGTTTCGGATTATTCACTGTTGCATGTTGTCCTACCCCCACCACTGACAGTAACACTAGTACGGGCATGATGTGAGTGCCTCGAACGCGTGCTGCAAACCGTCAGGGAAATTTCAGGGAATTTCACATTGTCTGGAGAGTGGTCACCCTGTATGATTGATAACTGTTGGTGGCAAGTTTAGGATTGCAGGAATCAGATCCCCTTAAAACCTGAAATAATTTTATTTGATATTAAGTTGAACTTATTATAATGCAGACAAGGAGAAAGAGGACAAGGAGACGTTAAGTGTGTGCAATTTCTTGCCAAAGGTCCTGTGTGTGCGGCTCTGCCCAGTCCCCTTCTCGCAGTACCAAATGTAACAGCCCACCCGTCAACGGCCAGTGTACCAATATTATTTGATATAGCGCTATATTTACCTTTGGATTATAAAGGGTTGATCGATGTGTGTTGCAGTACCGCCAGTGATTGAGTCTGGTCTGCAGTCCGAGTACGTCGTCAAGGAGGGCTCGACGTTGAGGGTGCTGTGTGAGGCGACTGGAGTTCCTACTCCACAGATTGTCTGGCGTCGAGCAGGCACTGACGACAACGTCACGGTCGACCCGCTACTTGCCGAGCTCGTGCGTCTTCTTACTCTCATTCTTCTTCGCTGATTTTTATTCACAAAGGAACAGTAGAAAAATGGCCAAATAAAACAATCTTAAAGGCGGTCCTGGCTCTTTCTAGTCATAGATAAACTCGTTTTCTGAGACGAGGTTTATTCCGTTAAATTCAGTTCAATTCAATTCAATTCAATTTATTTCAATGGCAGGCTCGTGTAGCCCACGCACAGAATATATAATAATTAAGAACGAGAAAGTAAAGAGAAATTTTAAAAAATTAAGAGAAAGAGAGAGACTAATATAGGGCTACGTGTAGCAGCTTTCGCCGTCTGTCAACAGAGATGATTGCATTAATGTGTCACTATGGAGCATAGCACAAACCAGCAGACTGTTACAATCACGAAGAGAACGTAAAAGCGAATACATTTGTTTACGAATAATCTCAGTGACTGACGACACATTATGCAACACAAATAGTGGTTTACGAAAGACACTGTAAAAGACAAAGAAACAAGTTGCAGTTAATGCTAACGATGTCATTAATAACTTTTTGTTATACATATTCGTAGTCACGTGATCTTTTGTTGTGTTCTAATCATAATGCACTAATAATACGTGCAGTTAAATAACACGATAGTTTATGTTAGTTGTGTTAATTTCAAATAGTGTCTGCGCTGTCTTGCGTTCATCAGTTGAGATCTTATTTGTTATCGAGTTAGATGGAGACGTGGGACGAACAGACGGACAGACAGGTTGCAATGCGTAATGCGGCGTCTTAGAGGGAGGACCGCATAAATAGCACTGATGTTGATCAGTTTCATTCAGTTGGTGCAATTCAATATACGATAAATTCTTACTAAACACAAGTGACTAGTGACTATGTCATACATGTACCTATTGACTATTGACGGACATCGAAACGTAGTCAATAGGTACGACATAGTCAGTTGTGTTTCGTAAGAATTTATCGTATAAAGTAGCCGTGATGACGACCTGATGACGATGATGATGTGGCTGTGTAACAGGCTAAGTCCGGAGCACTGAGAGTAGAAGAGATGTCAGCAGGAGTGAGTCAGTTGGTCATCAATGACGTCAGTCGGTCACACGCTGGTCAGCTGACGTGTTCCGCTCACAACGACGCTGGCTCCGCCTCCAACGACTTCGCCGTCGTCGTACATTGTAGGCAGCGCCTTACGCTACTTACTTATAGTCCTGAACAAGCTCTGTCCATACTCTTACTTACTGACTTTACTTGAAGTTTTTAACCCTTTAATGGGGTGGGCACATTAAAACCGCAGTGCAACGGACCACCATACAGAAATACGGTGATGGGTTCACTGGCCGTTGGTGGGTGGGCTGTTAGGGGCGACTGAAAATGCAGGACTTGAATTAAATGGACCAACCAAATTTGGGGGCTGGAAAATGCAGGACTGGAATTAAAGGGACCAAGTCGCAAGACTGGAAAATGCAGGACTGGAATTAAACGGACCAAGTAGCAAGACTGGAAAATGT
>Ga0209339_1001340_pt1 | contig 10428 bp, 7 predicted proteins | sample OlaalgELextract3_FD_187376 | JGI IMG/M metagenome (GOLD analysis project Ga0209339, IMG submission 187376) | Olavius algarvensis symbiont microbial communities from Tuscany, Italy - Type A ELBA extract 3 (SPAdes) (version 2) | ecosystem: Host-associated > Annelida > Digestive system >...
TGTCCTCATTGGTCAAAATCGCCTTCAGCTGATGTCCGTTATGACAATTCATAAGTATGTAAATGTTCAGGCATCAGTTGTTGGACCACAGTATAATCAGAATGGATGATCACTGGCAGTGACTGTCCTTCAACGCAAAGCTAGCATGCAACAAATAGGCCTTCCTATTAGTGCCAGAAATTAAAGGATGTATATATATTAACACACTTTCTAACTAGCCGGCCAGCGTTAATTAAATTAGATAACGAAAATATTGGTGGGCATCTAACACCTTTACAACTGTACACGGAGTTGATGCTGTGTTGTTGCAGTCCATTCTTCGGACACAGTGTTCTCTGTGGTTCAGACAAAGAAGTGAACCGCTGGCTTGCTCTTCTCTACTTTGCTCAGGTGCTGCTCTTATGTATCATCAGAGTAATTATGACATTATTATTATGGTTTTATTACAGTAATTTATATTATATTTTTGAATATAGCTGTTTACAGGGATTGTGGTAATATAACTAGAAAGTAAGTTAGCAGAAATAAGACGAAAGCAGTAAATTTACTGAGAAACAGAGATTACGGTATTTTATAGATAAGAGGGAAGATTACCAAACCTAGTTTGTTCTACATTGTGTGCAGTGAGCAGTCTCAGTTTAATTTTTGTTTTTACGCATCTCATTCTTAACTGTGCTAGTGTGTTTGTGGTATGGTTAGTTTTTGGATATTTTGCATTTTTTTACGTATTTTATCTGGATTGTTTCGTTAATCATTGCCAACGCAATCGATTGAAAGACTCGATTCTGAAATGTCCGATTATATGTCAACTCAATTGGTTCGTTAAATCTTGCTCATTGACTCTCAGAGTTTGTCAGGCATGCCAGCTTATAGCGAACATGCGATCGCATATGCGAGCGCATATTTGCCAATAATGAGCATATCGCATATTTTCCCGCATATTTCGTGCTCCTGAGCTAACAAAGAATATTGATTAATAAATTTTAATTGTTATTTTATATTTTTATATTCTTTGGATGTAGACGACATCGTCATGGCGGCGAACAGTAATTTTTACCAGAATTTAAACGAAGCTATTTCACATATTTCACATGGTAACTAAGCAACTGTTTGATATAGTAAACGTTTTAATGTTAGTTCATTGTGGGAAACCCACACTTCAATACAATTTTCTGTAAAATTAGGCATGCCAGTTTATAGCGAACATGCGATCGCAGCATATTTCGCATATTTTTCACGCATATTTCAAGCTTGACAGGTCCGCATATTTTGGAAAAAATCTCCGCTATAAACTGGCATGCCTGGTTTGTCGCAGTCAGTTTTAAAACTGTGCCGTTTCTTGCAAGAAGAGAAACTGAGTTGTGCTGGTGAGACCAGTGTTGGTTTTGCATCAGTTCTGTTGATCACTGACTGAAGTTGTGTCACTGTGACTACAGCACGGCGACAACTTATGGTCGTATCTTCAGTACACATCGCAGGTGACACAGTGCTGATCGAGTGGAGACGTCGCGATCTCGCTGGTCGTTCTCAGAACTGTGTTCTTGCTGCAGAGACTTGCAGTGGTCATTGGACAATTTGCGACATGCGACAACTACGCCAGAGTCGAGTGTACTGTAAACAACTGTCATTCCATCTTCGTCGTGTTTTTGCTTAGTGCCGAGATATAAAGCTGATATGACAACTTGATGACTAGCAAAGAGGACTGAATATTCCGTTTAGTGTGAAACTGTGTGGGCTGCGGGAGCTTTAGAATAGGCCTAATCCGCTTCCTGGCCAGACAGCATACGAGAATCTCGGCTATTACAGAGAGGCCACGCAGCTGTGTCTATCTGTAGTTAGCTTCAACTGTACAATACCTCGTACACATAATTAGACCGTTATTATTAGTTACTTTGGCTTCAGATTTACCGATGCGACCGTTGACTGATATAAATGAAGTGGACACTTGCTGTTGTGAACGTACTTCGACAATACCAATTTGTAGACAACACTAAACCGGTCATGCGAAGATTCGCCGATGCGTTTGCAGTTTGGCGTGACCGTCCAATGCTATAAATGGAGTCGGACACTTGGTGTTATCAACTTGGTGTTATCAACATACTCGATGATCGAAATTTGTTGACAACACTCGACACTCCAGCAGTCATTCCAAAGCAAGATATTGGTCGAAAATCATGATTTCTTCGTACTCCACCCTGCATTCAATACCCCGTCAGAATATTGCCGCAAGGTGTGGTGCGGAAAAACGAGAATGGTTGATCTACTAGAGGATGAAAAAGGTGTGAGAATATGTTTCCTAGTTTCAACACAATACACAAACGTGACAAACACCAGACGGACAAACGGATGGACAGACACTGCATAAGACCAAGGGCCACACACCAGCACCTTCTTGAAAGACTGTCTTAGACCTGCTGCAAAGCAGAATACCTAAAGAAGTACCAGCCAAGTGATTGGTCAGGAAGACTGCATTTTTTGCACTAGGCAAATGACTGGCTCGGTATCTCATCTCTGAAATGATCTATAATGTGACAAGTCCTGACTAAATCCTCCTGTACCATGCCATGCCATTGGTTTATTTATTGTGTACTGTTATGTCAGACTATAATTACTGTTAATGGCGATTTACAGCTTTTTTTCAATTTTTTCATGTTTTTTGCATCTGTATTGTAACTAGCACTGTTTTAGTTGCGTTAGAGTTAGGTTCTGTGTATTTTATTTTGTTGTTTATGAGAGTTTTGTTGTTAGTACCAGTGCAGTCAACCGCGTGGAAAACTCAAATCACCGAAGTAACCTGTTATGTTGACCCTACTCTGTCGTGTCTGCGGTTTTGTACAGTACCTCTGTAACATGACTTACACTGTCACTCAAAGCTTTACTTTATTAAAACTAGCAGTAGTAATAGTAATAATAATAATAATAACAAGAACACTCAGAGAGCGCAAACCTCCCCCAACGCCAAAATTTCATGTGAAAGTGATCCGAGATTTGCATCCGGATTTTCAGATTAATCTGGATCTGGATGTCTGTTGGATCTGTCCCAAAATGTTGTGGATGCATTATCTTGTTGGCGTCAGTCATTTTGCCAAGTGTGGTACAAATCGGCTGTTGATTATATGAATAATGCCAACACATCACCTCCACCTTGACGACCTTGTTGACGTTGCTATACTTTTGTTACGAGTAATTGTGTTAGTATCATTGTTGCCTAACGATGTAATGAGTAATCCGTAGCAGGTACAATGTAATGTGTATACATGTATAATGCTGCTGTTAATTGCTCGTCTAATTGTTGAAAGACATTGTTATTTTGTACTGTAATTGTCTGTGCTTGGAATTAAGGACTCGGTACATCTTGCTGCGTTTGTATTTGTGATCATACAAGCAAAACTCTTGCGCGCAGTTTTCATCACACAACAGTGGAGGTCGTAGTCCCCATATTTATGGTTGTGGTTTCTGACAAATAATTAATTAGTCCGTTAATTGGTCATTTTTTTCTCTTTATCAACATTGGTCACATTAAGGGCTCAGTACTGCCTTGCGACCATGCTGCGACTGATGTACCAGGTGAGCAGGCAAATCGCAGACTCTCAGAAATATCGTGCAACTAGTTTTAACGCTTGCGGGCATCTCGCGATCAAAATAAGTCGCGGGGAGGTACCCGACCATGTTCAAAAACCTGCCGCAGCGCTCGTACACAAGTCTTGCGTGGTCGTGCAACGGTTGTGCAACCAGTCGCGGGCGGTCTTGCATGATTGCGGTGATCGGGGCACTCTCCAGCCATGAATGGTTATGCGACCTGTCATGCGACCTTTGACCTGTCATGCGCACCGTCGTGTTGTCATATAACTGTTGCACGACCAGTCGTGCGACTTTACGACTATTGCTGCAACTACACTGTGTCACAAAAAACTATACCCCTTGATGTTTGATAATAACTGTGGAAACTGTGGACCGATTTTCAAAATTCTTTCACCAATTGATTCATAGGAAAATTCTCTATGTATACACCACAAAGATTTCCTCTCCTCACTGTACCAAATGTAACAGCCCACCCACCAACTAGTGTGCCAATTAAACGGTTAATACTTACATATTTGTGCTATGTACAAGTCCCACATCTTACACTGAAGCTGAACATGGCTCAGCATTGGCCACTCAGAGGATGGTGGTGAGTGTGGCGATATGCACCCATCGTGATGCAAGGCAGAAATGATGTTGATGATGATGATACTTGTACTGCTATTTTCCACTAATGTGTTTACTGGCCATTACAGGCAATTTATAGAAATATTTTAGCCTAAATTACGAAATTTGCTGTTATTTTGCACTTGGAATGCAGTGTGAAAGAGTCGAGAAATTCGTTTTAGTTTTCTTTCACTTTATTGACATGACAAACAGCCATTATGTCGCGAATAACAGCTTACAGCATGCACACAACATTGGACGGATACACATCTGCTTATGAAATAGTGTGGTCCCCATAGCAAACACTTATTGCAACGTGCAACGACGACTTGCAAAGCTAACAAATACAGGATCTCTGCACAGTTAGACACACTTACAAACTGAGTATTCTTGAGTACAATCTACTACTGTGTCGCTTCACTGCGGACATCTTGAAGTAGCAAGTTTCTGGAATGACAGGTCATTTTAGCTGCTATGAACAACAGACGTTGCTCTTAGTCACTGGCGAGTCTTTTATCGCTACACTATGGCTCAAAAATGCATCGATCATGTTGACACTTTTCTCCAAAGTCATACTTGTACCACAATTTGTTGGTGTAACATCTGGCCGCATGTAAGGTGTAAAACATGGCGTGGATTGTAGGATGGTCAGACGCTTATTTAGTTTTGCCAAACAAAATATCTGATCTGTTAATTCACTCTACGCTGTTTTATTGGATTAGACATCAAACAAACTTCAGCTTGTGGATTCACAGTCTGAACTGGCCTCCCACAGTATGGTTTATTGACTTTTTTATACAAGTTATTACAATTTATTTTATTACAATTTATACATAAGTGAGGATTTAGCCTAATGAAGGTAATTAGCATGACTCAAATGTTCGTCTTAGCGGCACTCTTGCCAAGTTCAACTGCCTTGTTCCCTATTCACAAGTGCCAAGTAAGGCCTAGTGCACAGCTCTACAGAACTTAACGACCTTACCATGTCTAAAGTCAATCTTGTGCATACCACATCAACGTAAATAAAAACAGTGGAAATCCCTCTAAATTTGCTGAGATCCACTTTGCAAACGCACAAATAGTCGCTAAACACTGACAAGAACCAAACTTTACAGACTTCCAACGTTTACAATTACACATTACTCGCGAGCGAAAAATATCAAAATTACAAAATATAATCATCAACCTTGTACGTACAAACCAATAAACGCATGATCGAAAAATAAGACGACATCATCTTAAGGCGCAGGTAAACAATGTAAAAGTTTGAGCAAACCGACTCGACAAGCTGGTCTGTCAAACCAGTCGCACATTGTATTTGCGCCGTTAACACCACAACAACTTGACGACAGCCGGACAACACTTCGACATTCATCGGTCAGTTCAACAATCAAAACCAAAGAAATGGAATCTGCGCGAGTTCGTTGCCTGGCGCTGAAGCTAACAAACTGAAAATACACTGAACTGGGCCGCAGCTCAATTGTTGCAGCTGACTTTTGTTGAACTGGCCAATTCCGTGCTCAATTCAGATTCGGCAACCAGTAGGAGGTCAAACTACCCTCAGACAAACCCTCAAGGTCATAGCTCCCCTTTTGCTGCCATAGGACAGAACCCAGCTGGAATTTTTGAAAATGGTACTAACCCGAACTCCTGACCCTATCCGAGCCACGAGGCGGGGTACTGACCCTAACCGACTCATCTACAGCAAAGCAGTGAAGAAGGTGGTTATGACCTAGGAGGAGTTTTGTCCCGTGGGAGTGAGGGAGAGTTGTTCAGTCGCCTCGGAAACCACAGAGATTGATGAAGTTGGATTTTTTAACGGATGACGTGGCCTTCGTGAGGTGCAACAGCAAGGAAAAGTGAAGGAGGATGAAGTGAATGGTTGAACTGGGTGGACGCGTTCCCTGTCTAGATAAGGAGGAGTTCCAGCCGGTCGTTAACATCGACAAGTGGCACGTATTCACTGTAGGTAGGTGCAGTCCACGTCTGTTGGTCACTGCATCGTCGACTTGCCCAGCCCCACTGCAGGCGCTGTGTCGCACACAGGATGTCAGCCTCGTGATGATGTCGCACCAGCAGATCATCCTTCACAATCAACACAGCGGCATTACAGCCAGCCAGATTTTAACCTCACAATGACACTGCAGTTAAACCCTTTAGACAGCAAAGCTAATTATAGTGCCACATCGAATAGTACGGTACACTGGCCGATGATGGGTGTGGGCTTTTACATTTGGTACAGCAAGGAGGGGACTGGGCGAGCTGCAGCCTGCTCAGGCCCCTCCTCGCTGTACCAAATGTACAGTCTACCCATCAACAGCCAGTGTACTAATCATCGTATTGCTGTATAATGGTCTGTTGCTCTGCGGTTTTAATGTGCCTGTTATTAATGGGTTAAAATGACAACCCATGTACGATTTTCTATCTGTCTGTAATAAATCTTTATGCCAATCTCAAATCAAATCTCAAATCACAATTTTAATCAAATTTAAAGTTTAAAAAAATTCTAAAAGTTCCGCTTGGTGAAAACACAGTCCATCAAATTATAATAACTCAAAAGCAGCTATAATAGCAGAGATTAGAGATGGTACTACATCTATATAGTTTGGTACAATACCCATAAACCAATGTTATTTGCTGGCCCATATTCTTTGAAACTTATTCAAGATAACTTACTGAAACTTCAAATCACAAATGTGATTTGTTCAAATCACAAATCAAATCATGATAAATCCAAATCAAATCCAAAGCAAATCGCGTGCTTTCAAATCAAATCATTATGTAGCAGTCAAATCAAATCACCACATGATTCAATCATGACTTAAATCAAATCGTGATGTGGATTTGCCCATCACTGATAAATAAATATCTAAGCAAAAGCAATCATAGTTTAGTTCATTACCTATCCTGCCAGGTTGTCGGACATACTGCATATCTTAATTTCTGCTCTGGCTATATGCTTTATGCTTTAAGGCCTTGGCCTCAAAGGTTCAGGCCTCGACCTTGAGGGTTAAGACCTTGGCCTTCACCTTAGGACTTTGGTGTTCACTACATCTAACATCACTGGCCATTTTGACGCTGTGTGTGATGGTAAACCTCAACTAAGAAACACCGATTAACTTCTGGATTGAAAAGGCACGCCAAAGTCCAATTACAATTAGCAAGCAAGTTTTGGAGGCTGCGAATGTTCACAGTGTTGGTTGATTTCTAGACTCGTTGTACATAGTATTTGTACTTGTACTTGAACCTTAGGTACTTGTACTTGTACTTGCTCCCTGTGTACAAGTGTGTCAGTTCCTGCTGTGAATCAGTGCTGTAGTTGACATGACAAAAAACGTTTTTCAAAAGAAGCAAGCCCAACACTCACTCTAAGTCTGATGAATTTCTCCTGTATGTCTCGCATCATCTCGTCACAGTTGCGGCTGCTGTCTCTGGTACACTGCTCCACGTCACTGCCTGGCAGCCAGTGATGGGCAGTCACAGAGTCCAACACAGAACACACACTCAGCACTGAGCCGACCCGTGACATGCGCTCGTAAACCCGCAAAGTCTCCTGTTCCGCCTGCACTGTCAATCTCACCTGCTCACAACAGACAACTGACTCGTTTTATAGCAGTTATTTACCGGTGTCATCCTTAAATTTTACTGACTATTCGCTGAGATTCACATTGCATGCTTTGCCCACATGTAATTCACACTGTACTAATGAAACACGGCAGATTCTGCTACCACTACTGTAACTTGAAATATCTGTACATTAAAATCTAAGAAATTATGAACAAGCTCAGCATCAAAACAGTCATCAACATCATCATCATCATCATCAGTGGCAGCAGCAGCACATATACACAGTGCTACGAATGCCGAACCTCACATTGAAACCGCAGAGCAACAGACAGCATTACGGTGATTGGTACACTGGCCGTTGATGGGTGGGCTGTTACATTTGGTACAGCAAGGAAGGGACTGGGCAGAGCTGCAGCCCGCCCAGGCCCTTCCTCACTGTAACACCCATCAACAGCCGTGTACCAACTTCATATTATTTGATTTCAACACATAACTAACTTACTCTTTCCTTGGAATGCTGAAGCATCAACTCCTGCCGCTGCCGTTCTTGTTCGCAGAACAATTCTCTCATTTTTCCTGTCAAACCTTTCGGTGGCTTCACCTGCAAGCGTTGCCAAATACTCAATTAACAGTCACGAACAGATGCCAATATTTACCAGATTAATAATACAAACCACAGGACCAACAACAGAATTTATCTGTGTAATCAACAAAGAATGAAGTAGAGAACAAACTAGGTGACTGTAAAATAGGTTTGTGCACTTGTAAATAGCAAAAAATTCGTTAATGTAACCTTATTACCAGACCATTACCACCACCAATTACCAGAAACCAATTACCATGACGACCACTCTCAGTTTGGTGACCATTTATTAACCTTCTCCTGGTTTTCCATATACTTGGAGGCACTGCCAGGGTGCTGACTAGGCACGTAGCACCTGCCGTGAGGGGCTTCATGAGTAATTGGGTCCTCCACAGATAGTGACCTGAAGTTTTAAGGCCAATACTTATAGGCTTAGAATATGAAAGGCAGTCGGAAGTACAGTACTGGGCTCAGTAAGTTTTAAGTCTGCGGGAACGGGCTATAAAAGCCTAAGAATGCAACTGAAGCACTGTATCTTGCTTGAGTAGTGATATAGATAAATACATTAAAATTATAGTTATCATTACCATGAGGCCACACAGCTCACCTGAAGTGCAGAGACAACGTTTTCTGTACCGTGTAGGCGGTAGTTGCGCTTCACTATCAGATAGTCTCGATATCTCGCTGGCAGTCTGACGTCACACCGTCTCCCTAGCAACTGCGCTTGTCGCTCAGCAACCTACCAACAGACGAAGCACAGCGGAAGATGTGCACATGATATAAAACCTTTCAGGTTGGACAAGACATAGGCCCAATAACAGGACAGTGTGCTACTGAACTTTCAACACTGCCAATGTGTTTAGTATGATTTTTACACATTTCATAACGCAAAGTAACTCACGGTCAAATGCATATACTTAAGCAGCCAAACATATAAATGTTCAGTAACATGTATGGTGAATAAAGATGTATATATTAACTTTCTTGAAAAAAAAACAAGAAAACCAAATCAGACCTTTTTCCTGAGCATGGAATAAAGGCTATATGGGTTGGTTGGTTTGCGTGGCGATGGCGGAATGCTGGTGGATAAAGGCAATGTTGACGATGGCAGATCGACTCTTTGTTTACAATGTTTCTGTCGTCGTGACCAGAGATTCTCCTCATCTGTCGCGTCTGTCATCTGCGTGGTGGAGCCACCATCCACAGTCAGCTCCACAGCAATGCCGCTATTAGACTCCGCTGCAAACAACAAACACGACACGTCACCACTTCCTGTGTGCCTCATCTTCATAAAGTTTTTATCGCGCGTCACCACACTAATGTGTGATACTGATATAGCAATTCCGTCTGTCTGTCTGTCCATCTATCTGTCACGTTCCAGTATTCTATCGAAACGACTTAACATTACTGTCACCACACGGTAGCCCAATCATTCTAGTATTATGAACATCAAACATTTTCGCGAAATTCTGATGGTGTCATCCCCAACAGTGGGGTCTAAATGCAGGTGGGTATAAAAATGTTGCAATTAACGATCAGTCACTATATCTCGCAAATGACACAAGATAGCGCCATAGTTACTATAGAAGGCGAATAGGAAACCGCATCTAAGCTTTCAAATGGAATCAGTTTCAGTGACCTTGAATGACCTCTAACCCAGATTTTAAGGTCACAATATTATTCAATGTCAAATAACTCGACTAATAGTAAGTCATATATGATCTATCGAGTGGTGTCATTTCCAATAACCTTCAGGGACCCCTAATCGAGATTTCAAGGTCACAGAGTTACTTAATAGATGCCTTCAACGTATTGTGTGCACAGCTGACGCACGATCTGTTTGCAATAGCTAAGTTTCTTGTTCTGTTTTGGGGTTGGTGTGATAAGCTTCCGCAGTGCAGACTGACAGTCAGACATTAACCCGTTAGACTGCAAAGGTAATTACAGTGCCACATTGCATAATATGAAGTTGATCTACACTGGCCATTGGTTGATGGGTAGGTTGTTATCGCGCATCAGCATACTGATGCGTCATATTGATATAGAAAATCTGTCCGTCCGTCCGTAGGTTACATTCCGGTTCCAGATGA
>Ga0209339_1001341_pt1 | contig 10422 bp, 7 predicted proteins | sample OlaalgELextract3_FD_187376 | JGI IMG/M metagenome (GOLD analysis project Ga0209339, IMG submission 187376) | Olavius algarvensis symbiont microbial communities from Tuscany, Italy - Type A ELBA extract 3 (SPAdes) (version 2) | ecosystem: Host-associated > Annelida > Digestive system >...
AACCTCGCTTTAAAAAAGGCGTTAAACACAAACGTGGCAAGGGCACAGAAAAACAGCCGGTGTTGGTAGCTGTACAGCGTCAGGGTGCGGTGCGATCGGCGCTGGTTGACAGTGACAGCGTCGCAGAACTTGGCCCATGGGTGGAGCGTTTTGCTCAAAAAGAGGCACACCTGATGACGGATGAAAATCAAGCTTACCTGCAGATCGGAAAACACTTTGCGGGGCACTCTTCGGTGAACCACAGTGCTAAAGAATATGCGCGCGGTGATGTTCACAACAATACCGCTGAGTCTTTTAACTCGATTCTGGAAAGGGCCAAACAAGGTGTCTTCCACTATATGAGTAGTAAACATTTGCCACGTTATTTAAATGAAATTGGTTTCCGCTGGGATCATCGCATTCCAACAAAGAAGAAAACTAAAAAAGGGACAAAAAAAATAGTAATGATTGCCATGCCGGTATTAGAGCTGCTTTATTCGCTATTAAGTCGAGCTTTGGGTCGCCAGATTCGACGATCAAAAAAAGGCGGCATCTTCAGCCCAATTACTTCCAAAGCTTGTTAAAAATAGCCTTTTTTTGGGTTATAGTACCGTTCTTTTTCTACTGCAGGGTATTTCTTATTTCAGGAAAGGCAAAGACTGATGAGCATCGAGTTGACGACGGTACTATTGTTTAGCGGGCTTATATTCCTCCTGGCAATGGGGGTTCCGGTCGTTTTTGCCCTGGGCGGAATCAGTGTGCTGATTACTTTTCTGCTCGACGGCACCAACGGCCTGTATATCATTGCGACAACCACCTATCGCCAGATAACCGACCCCGGATTGATTACCATTCCCCTGTTTCTGTTGATGGGAAATTTTCTGATTCACTCCGGCATCTCCGATCGCCTGTTCAAGGCACTCAACGTCTGGCTTGCCGGTGTAAGAGGCGGTCTGGCCATCGTATCCGTCGGTGTGTGCGTGGCGCTGGCCATGTGCGGCGGATTCGGTCCGGGCATTCTCACCATGGGACTTATCGCCGTCCCTGCGATGCTCAAAATTAAATACAATAAATCACTGGCACTGGGAAGTGTCATGGCCGGTGGGGTTCTGGGAGAGATTATTCCACCCAGTATTATTATGATCATATTTGCCTATATCTCCCGCATTTCCATTGGAAAGATTTTTTTTGGCGGTGCGATTCCCGGATTTATCACGGCCAGCCTGTATATCATCTATATAACCATAATATGCCACCTTAAACCGGAACTGGCCCCCCGGTCTGAAGGCCAAATTACCTGGAAGGCCAGGATGGCTTCACTCAAAGATATCATCCTGCCATCACTGCTCGTTGTGCTGGTATTGGGGTCCATTTTTCTGGGTATCGCCACACCCAGCGAAGCAGCCGGTGTGGGAGCATTCGGCGCCTGTATCGTCTGCATCATTTATGGCCGGTTGAATTTCAAAGTCATTACCGATTCGTGCCTCGAGACCATGAAAATAAGCGGAATGGCTTTGTGGATTCTGGTTACGGCCACCTTGTTCGGGGTCGTATATACCAGCGCCGGCGCCCAGGATATGGTCATGGAAATTGTTGAGAGCCTGTCGGTCAATCGCTGGTTTGTCCTTATGACCATGCAATTTATCCTGCTCTTATTCGGCATGTTTATGGATGATTATGCCGTATTGACCATCTGCGCACCGATTTTTATCCCAATCGCCGTGTATCTGGGATTTGATCCCATCTGGTTTGCCATTGTTTTCATACTAAACATGCAGGTGGCCTATTTGACGCCTCCATTCGGCTGGGCATTGATTTTAATGAAAGGAGTGGCCCCGGCGGAAATACACACACAGGATATATGGCGTTCCGTCCCCCCCCTTTGTGCTGATTCAATTGCTTGTCCTGATCCTGACCATGCTTTTCCCGCAGCTGGCCTTGTGGTTGCCCGAATTGATGCTTTGATGGCTGGGGATTGATCTTTGAAATTTCAGGATTATGTTAATTTTTACTGCTCGCCAGCATCTTCCAATTGGCTGCGACCCTTAAACACGTTGGTCATTTGACCTGGATGCATGTTGAACGCGAAGCGCCTTGACCAAGACACCCCAATAGTTGGAAGGTATAATTAAAGACATGAATAAAAAACATAATCCCTATAAAGACCGTGCCAATCGCATGGTCGAACGCTGGGCCGGCCAACGCACCGGCGCCGAGCGCCGGAATCCCTCACGGGAAATCGATCACCAGCGAAACGCCCCTTACCCGTTTATTGATCAAGACACCAAACAAATTGTTGAACCGCAAAGACACATTCCGGTCCTCGATACCTGTGACGTGCTGGTGATCGGCGGCGGTCCCGCCGGGCTCTCGGCGGCGCTGTCCGCCAGACGTGCCGGCGCCGATACGATACTATTGGAGCGCTTCGGTTGTTTCGGCGGCGTCATCACCACGGTGGGCATGGAAACCATTGCCTGGTATCGCTATGAGGGCACGGTCGATTCCGAAGGCATCGGCGTTGAAATGGAAAAATTAGCCGCCAAAATGGGCGGCACCATTAAATGGCCCTATAACGACAGTGAGTGCCTTGACGCTGATTTCTTTAAAATCGTGGCGGATCACCTGATAACGGAAGCCGGGGTACGCCCGTATCTGCATTCATTTGCGACTGAAGTCATCATGGAGGGGAATGTAATCAAAGGCATCATTGCGGAAAGCAAGTCCGGGCGCAACGCCATTTTGGCCAAACGCGTTGTCGATTGCACCGGCGATGCCGATATCGCCCACCTGGCCGGTGCCCCATATCGCAAAACGGCGCGTGAGGAAATGATGGGCGTCACCACCGTTTTCAGTTGTGCCGGAATCGACAAGGAAAAATTTTTGGAATACACCCGGGAGCACACCGCCACTTTTGCCGATTGGGGAAGAACCTGGAAAAAGGTAACCACGGGCAAAGAAGATCAGTTGCCCAGCCCGTATTTGGGCAAGGAATTTGCCAAGGCCAAAGAGTTGGGCATTATGCCGAAAAGACTCGACACCATCGGCGGTTCGTGGTCAGCCCTGAGCGACGCCGGCGAAGCCACGAATCTCAACCTCGTGCATATGAAAGGCTACGACTGCACCGATGTCAGGGATTTAACCCAGGCCGAAATGCAGGGCCGCCGGGATACCCTCTACGCTCTGGAAGCCCTGCGGGCCGTGGTGCCGGGTTTTGAAAACGCCAAACTGCGCAACTTCGGCATGACCCTGGGTTGCCGGGACTCCCGCAAAATCCTCGGCCGGTACTCCCTGAGCGAGAACGATGTTAAAAGCCAGGCGCGTTTCGAAGACTCCATCGGCATTTTTCCCGAGTTTCTGGACGGGTACAACGTGCTGATCCTGCCCACCACGGGACGTTATTTTCAGGTGCCCTACGGCTGCCTGGTACCGCAAGCGGTTGATAACTTGCTCGTGGCCGGCCGCTGCGTCGCCGGCGATAAAATTTCCCATAGCGCCATGCGCAACATGATGGCCTGCACGGTAACCGGCCAGGGCGCCGGCGCGGCCGCGGCGGTATCGGTGCAGGAGGGAACATCGACCGGTACGGTAGATATCGGCAAGGTACAAAACGAATTGGAGCGGCAAAAAGTTCGAATTCGGTAATGCCCAACCCAGGCATTCCATGCTTGATGGTTTAGCATGGGATGCCCCCGCGGCAACGTCTAGCTAAGTTCCTTTTAACTGACTGCAGTGGCTTATTTCGATCAGACAGGCCCCCTCGCGCTCCAGGGCCTTGGCAACCTGCACCCCTTCTTCCATGCTGAAGCCACCGCCGGATTTCACGTAATCCTTACAGCCCAGCTTAATCATAATCGGAAAACTGTCATCCACCTGGTTTTTGATGGACCTGAACACCTCGATCACAAATCGCATTCGGTTCTCCAGGCTTCCACCCCATTGGTCCTGCCGCTGGTTGGTGAGGGGCGAGAGAAATTGGACGACCAGATAGCCGTGGGCCCCGTGGATCTGGACGCCGTCAAACCCGGCCTGCTGAACCCGACCGGCAGCCTGCCCGAAGGCCGCGATTATCCCTTGAATATCCGCGTCTGTCATCACCCGGGGTTGACGGCCATAGTCGGGCATATTGTCGACCAGGGAAACGGCCATATAATCTCCTCCGGTTTTGGCGCAGTTTCTTTTTTCGATCAGACTGGCCGCTCGCGGACGGCGGCAGCAGTCGTATCTTTTAAGCGAAAGGGCGAACGGATTCAAAGCCTGCCGGGAAATATCAAGATAATCACCAAAAAGCAAATTCCCCGACAGACCTTCCGGCAGTCCCCAACGGGAATCCCTGAATCAATAAAACCTATATTGACAGGCATCCTCCAATAGTTCATATTTCAAAATACAAAAATTATTCAATTTTCATTAATTATTTAATCAAGGCAAGGCTAGCCCATGACCTCAGACTTGGTTGCACTGATTTCCGAATTAAAAAAACAGGAAGCCATCCAACTGACGGAAAGGCGGTTAACCGCCGGGGAAGATCCGTTGAAGATCCTGGATGACGCCCGCCGGGCCATGCAGATCGTCGGCCGGCGCTTTTCCGACGGCACCTATTTTATACCGGACCTGGTCTATTCCGGCAAGATCCTGGGCGAAATCGCCGCGATGGTCAAGCCCGGCTTGCCGCAAACTCCGCAAGCCCGCAAAAGGGCAAAGATCGTGATCGGAACTGTGGCCGGCGACCTGCATGATATCGGCAAAGACCTGGTGACATTCATGCTGGATATTAACGGCTTTGAAGTTTTCGATCTTGGAATCGATGTTCAACCCCAAAGCTTTGTAGCAAAAATCAAAGAGGTCCGGCCGGAGATCGTCGGCATGAGCGGCTTTTTAACATCGGTTTACCAGGCCATGAAAGACACGGTGGATGCCATCGACCAGGCCGGTTTGCGGGATACTGTCAAAATCATGATCGGCGGCGGGGTCATGGACGATGAAGTTAAAAGATATTCCGGCGCTGATGCCTATGGCGCGGATGCAATGGCGGCCGTGGATCTGGCCCAAAAATGGACCGGGGTGCATGATGATGGATAAAACCACGGATAACCTTGAAAAATGGTGTTCCGCCGAGGGCATCGAATTTGTCGACTCGCACGCCGCAGCCGCCTACAAACGGCGGGCGCGCCGCATTGCCGATGTGATTCAACTAAAAATTCCCGACCGGGTCCCTGTGGTGCCCAGCTTCGGTATGTTTCCCTACCTGGATCAGGGATTGACCTGCGAAGAGGCCGTTTATGACTATAAAAGGGCCGATGCCGCCGCGCTAAAAACCCTGGCAGAATTTGAACCGGATATGTTTTTAGGCTCGGGCTATGCCTTTCCGGCGCCGCTTTTTGAAAACCTGGGGTACATACAGCTCCGGTGGCCCGGGCGGGAAATCCCTTCCCACTATGTCTATCAATTTGTCGAAGACGAATATATCCCGGCCGAAGAATTCTATGACCATTATCTGGCCGATCCTTCGGACTTCATGCTGCGCCGCTACCTGCCGCGGGTATGCCGCCAATTGGAACCTTTGTCGCGCATACGTCCGTTTGCTGAATCGTTCGGGTATTATTTGACGATGTGCGGCTCCTATGCCTATTTCGGCATTCCGGAAGTCCAACAGGCCCTCAAGGCCCTGATGAAAGCCGGCGAAGAATCCCTCAAGTGGGTCACACTTCTGACCGAACAGGCCCAAAAAATTATGGCACGCGGTTTCCCGCTGTATGAAGGCGGTGAGTCGGCGGCTCCCTACGACCTGGTCGGTGACTGGTTCAGGAGCACCACCGGGGTCATGGTGGATATGTACGAACGCCCGCAACAGCTGTTGGCCGTGATGGAAAAACTGGTGCCCATCTCCATTAAAATGGGTTTGGATCAGGCCAGGGACAACGACCACCCCATCATCGGCTTCATGCTGCACAAAGGCGCCGACGGGTTTATGTCGCCCGAGCAGTTCAACACGTTTTACTGGCCCCCTTTGAAAAAAGTGATGATGGGCCTGATTGACGCGGGTTATGTGCCGCTGCTGCTCTGTGAAGGCACTTACACTTCCCGCCTGGAAACCATTGCCGACATTCCGCGCGGCAAATGTATTTACTGGTTTGAAACGGTGGACTGGTCCAAAGCCAAAGCGGTGTTGGGCGACACCGTCTGTCTGCGGGGCGGCATTCCGGCATCCACCCTTTTTTCCGGCACGACCGGCCAGATGAAAGACTGCATCCGGCAGTTAATCGATGTCGTGGGCCGCGGGGGCGGGCTGATCGTCGACTGCGGCCTCTGGTTCGATGAAGCCCGGCACGAAAATGTCAAAACCATGGTCGAGTTTACCAAGGAATATGGGGTTTACCGATGAATTTCCCGGAGATTTTGTTTTTTTGACCTAGGAATATCAACTGGAAAGGTGGCTTGATGCAGACCGATAATAAGAAGGAAGTCAAACGCGCCATCTGCTTTGGCTGCTGGCTGCAGGCCGGGGTGCTGGCGACCATTGAAGACGGCCGGGTAACCGGGCTGAAGGGCGAACCGGGGCATCCGGTCAACCAGGGCTGGATCTGTGAGCGCTCCAAGGCCTTTGTCGAGCACCTTTACCACGAGGATCGCCTCAACCATCCGCTGAAACGAATCGGCGAACGAGGCGCCGTAAAATGGCAAATAATTTCCTGGCAGGAGGCCCTGGACGAAGTTGCCGAAAAACTGGATCACATCAGAGCCCAAAGCGGTGCCGAGGCCGTGGCCTCGATCGGCGGCACCGGCCGCGGATTTTCGGAACTGTTTAAAGTAAGATTCATGAACCTGTTCGGCAGCCCCAATCATGCCAATGCCGGCCAGTGGTGTTCGGTCGTCAGCCGCCAGATTCACGCCGCAATCTACGGGGCCGGTGCCAGCCGGGCCGTGAAACAGCCCTGCCGGTGCGCCGTGATATGGGGCGGCAACCCGGCGGAATCCTTTGCCTGCATTTTTCCGCAGCACACCAAAGCCAAACGCAAGGGCACCAAATACATCATCATCGATCCCAAGTATTCCGAGACCGCCGGCCGGCTGGCGGACCACTGGCTGAAACTGCGGCCGGGAACGGATGCCGCGCTGGCCCTGGGCTGGCTCCACGTCATTATTGAAGAAGACCTGTATGATAAAGCCTTTGTCGAGCGCTGGTGTCATGGATTCGAAGCGCTTAAGCAGCGCGTAAAAAGCTACCACCCGGCCGCGGTGGCCGAAATTACCCGGCTGCCGGCCGAACAAATCGTGGAGACGGCCCGGCTGTACGCCACCAGCAAACCGGCCTCCATCATCTGGGGCGTTAAATCCGACATGCAGGGGCGCAACGTGACCGGCATCACCCATGCCAAATGCGCCCTCAGAGCCATAACGGGCAACCTCGATATAGCCGGCGGCGACATGCTCGCCGGCCCCTGCGAAAAAGCCAACTATGGGACGATGCTCGAGTACATGCACATGCTGCCCGCCGGGCAACGCAAAAAACAGCTGGGCGCCAAAGATCACAAGCTGTGGTGTTTTCCCGGCTATGAGATGGTCGAAGAAAACGCCAAGCCATACTGGTATGGCAAAGGATTGTCGGCCGGCTTTCTGCCCGGCTGTCATGAACCGGCCGTCTGGACCGCCATCCTGGAAGGCCAGCCCTACCAGGTCAGCGGCCTGATTTGCGGTGCCTGCAATCCCCTGGTCGCCTACCCGAACACCAAACGCATCTACCGTGCCCTGAAAAGCAGCCGCCTGGAGCTTTTCGTGGTTGCCGAACAATGGATGACCCCGTCGGCCATGTTGGCCGATTACGTCTTTCCGATTACCAACTGGTTGGAACACCCTCAACTCTATACCCAGACGTTCCAGGGCAGTGGCAGTGCCGCCGCCATCGGAGAACGGATTGTGCCCCCCCCCTGCATGAGCGCCGGACTGATTTTGAATTATACCGCGGCCTGGGGCTCAGGCTCGGCCAGGAGGCGTATTGGCGTGAATCGCTGGATAAGGAATGGGACTGGTGCCTGGAACCACTGCTCAAAGATCTGGAACTGGAAAATTCGCAGGATTTTGCCCGAAAGCAGCGCTGGTGGTCATCACCGGCGGTTGAAAAGAGATATGCGACGCTTGACCCGGCAACCGGTCAGCCAAAGGGTTTTGCCACCCCGACGGGCAAAGTCGAGCTTTATTCGACCATCCTCGAGAAGCTGGGATATGACCCCCTGCCCTATTACGAAGAGCCCCCGGAAACGCCCGTCAGCCAACCGGAACTGGCCAGGCAATATCCCTTTATTCTCATCACGGGGGCCCGGTTTCGGCCCATGCACCACTCCGAGCACCGGCAGATACGCTCGCTACGCAAGCTGCATCCCCAGCCCATTGCGGAAATCAACCCGGAAACCGCCCGCCAGCAGGGCATCGGGGACGGTGAATGGATGGTCATCGAAACGCTGCGCGGTAAAATCAAACAGAAAGCCAAACTGACTTCGCGGATTGCCCCAAGAATGGTGGAATCTCAGCACGGCTGGTGGTTTCCCGAAGAAATCGACGAAGATCCCTCGTTGTTCGGTGTATTCCAATCCAACGTCAACGTCCTTACGCCGGACAGCGAAGCGTTTTGCGACCCGGCAACCGGAGCGGTCACCTTCGGGCCCTTGCTGTGTAAAATTTATCCGCTCAAGAAATTTGATTAAGGCCTATATTATGAAAAATCCACCTTCAATGACCAAACCCGGATCTGCCGGAAGCAGACCAAATGAATGCCACCAAGACACCAAGACCCAAAGTAAAATTCTGGGTTATTGTTTTCCTTTGTGTCTTCGTGTCTTTGTGGCGAAACGGTGTTGCCATAAAATGCAAATCATTTGCAGCTCAAATACAAAAACATAAGGAGGCGCCATCATGAAAAAATGCGAAATTGTTCTCACCCAATACAGCCCGCTCATGGCCGTAGACACCCAACTGGTCGACAGCGAGGGCAATCCAACCGAAAACCCACGCGTTTATTCACTTTGCAGATGCGGCGAATCTAAATTCAAACCCCAGTGCGATGGATCCCACGCCCAGGCCGAATTCGCCGGTAACCGCGAAGATTCCGAGAAACCACCCCTGGAATACTACGAGGGCCAAGAGATCACCATCGTCTACGACCGATATATGTGCATGGGCGCCGGCCACTGCGGCGAGTTGGAGGCGGTTTTCGGGACCCATGACGCACCCAAGTACGAGCCGGATGGAGCCCCGGCGTTTGAAGTCATCGAGACCATCAAAAAATGCCCTTCCGGTGCCCTTACCTATATCCTCAACGGCAAACATGAAAAAAATTACTGCTTGGAGACACGCATTGTGGTCGAGAAAGACGGCCCGCTGCATTGTCAGGGAGATATCGAACTCAAAGACGATCAAGAATCGGACGCTTTGCTGCCCGATGCGGACCACTACACCCTCTGCCGCTGCGGTGCCTCCAAAAAAAAGCCGCTATGTGATGGATCACACGAAGAAAAGGGATTCAGAGGCTGATGCGGTGTTCAGGAAAAGATTTTAATTTCACAATGTAGGGAGGCATTCTGCATATTACTTTGACCTGCAGGATAGCCAACTAGTGTCTGAAAGAAAAATCGGGTGATTCGTAGGTTGGGTAGAGCCCCCTCGAAACTGTTGGGTTTCGCAAATCAATCCAGCCTACGATCATCAAGCTCTTGCCAAAGCCCAATTTCATCAGGCGAAACCCAACAAGTCGAATTATTCGGGTTTCATATTTTTTCCTATAACGAGGCAATAATTTTCCTAAAATAATGGCAAAAATTTCCATATTTTTTGACTCTTCTTATTCGTTGCCCACACAACCAGTTAAAATCATGTAAATCCTCCTTTTTCTTACTTTAGCATGGTATTTGCAAATCTTTTGCCCGATGGGAGGTACAATGACTAGTAAAATCCCTAAAAACCTTTTTCTGATTTAAGCTATCTGGATTTTCCTTCAAAACTGGAATCCTCTTCTTACCCGGCACAAATTTGGTGATTGGATTCGGCGGTTTTCATATCTACTTGCTTATGGCCTTGTCTATATCAGGCACGCTTCCGATTCTGACTGCCAGACTATTTTCTTCATTCCTTATGGACCTACTTGTTGTCTCAAATCTTCCCGGTCAACCTCATAAAAGTAGCACATCAATTTGCCCCTTGGTTATCGTTTAAATAGAGAAGTATATTTATGAATGCTGACCCAGGGCGTTGCGTGAAATAATCAGAGTGCGGTATTGTAAAATAATGTAAAATACTGTAAAAAATTAATTTCAATTGTTAATTACTATAGAGTGGACGCATAAACGTAAAAATTCTCATTATATCAGCATGATAAGATAAAATACTACTTGACTTTTTTTGATATAAGTACTACTAAAATCACTCCTTTTATAGGCCTAGTTCCCTAAAACT
>Ga0209339_1001342_pt1 | contig 10421 bp, 8 predicted proteins | sample OlaalgELextract3_FD_187376 | JGI IMG/M metagenome (GOLD analysis project Ga0209339, IMG submission 187376) | Olavius algarvensis symbiont microbial communities from Tuscany, Italy - Type A ELBA extract 3 (SPAdes) (version 2) | ecosystem: Host-associated > Annelida > Digestive system >...
CGCACTAAAACCCGGATGATATTATTTTGCTTCTTTTACCGCCTATAAATCCTCGCCGAATACTAATTGGGTAACTGCAAGTGTCTAAGGTGTTTGTGTTTGCTACCATCACTTATTGAGCTGTTACTATCTATGGATTTGAGGATATCAAAAAGGGAGACTACGCCGCTTTGTCGGTGACCGATAGCGGTATCGGAATTTCACCAAAAGATATTGAAAGAATATTTGAACCTTTCTATACCAAAAAAACCATGGGAAGAAGTGGAACCGGACTGGGAATGGCGGTCGTGTGGGGTACCGTAAAAGACCATCGGGGTTACTTCGACCTTTCCAGCATGGAAGGACAAGGAACTGAAATTACATTATATTTTCCGGCAACTCGCAAAAATTTTCACCCTGAGCCGGAAATCGCATCAATTCAGGAGTTAATGGGAACCGGTGAATCCATCCTGGTGGTCGATGATATTGAAGCCCAACGGCAGATAGCGGCTGAAATGCTTGAAAAACTGGGATACCAGGTTGTGACTGTATCCAGCGGTGAAGCAGCCGTCGCATACCTGCAAGAACATTCGGCCGACTTGTTGGTACTGGACATGATCATGGAGCCCGGTATTGACGGTCTCGAAACCTACCGCAAAATCCTCAAATCTAACCCGTGCCAAAAATCCATTATTGCTAGCGGCTATTCTGAATCGATACGGGTTAAGGAAGCCCTGGAACTGGGAGCCGGCAGTTATGTGAAAAAGCCTTATTTGCTGGAAAAAATTGGCCGTGCGATCAAAGCTGAGCTCAATCGATAAAATCAAACAATTTTAATGCGGTTCAAACCGCTGGGGTGAGCCTGGCGAGACTGGGTGAAGACTGGCTGGTGACTAATGCCGGGGTCTGCAGTTCAAAGCGCTGGATCCGCTTTTATTGTCCCGCGAGCATGTCGTACAATGAATCCGGATGCAGGAAGGTAAATTCATAGCGGGCGAAACCAACGACATCGCCATCTTGCAGATTTACCGGCTTATTGTCAAGTCGTTTTCCGTTGACCATGGTGCCGTTGGTGGATCCACAATCCATGATCGAGTAAACGCCTCTTTTAATTTCGAGTATCGAATGTTGTTTGGAAATGGCATAGTCCGGCATTATCATGTCATTCCCATCGACCCGGCCAACGGTAAAAGAGTTAACCGGCCCGCTGGCATATTCCCCTTTGACCAGCGGGTAGATGGCATGCTTGAGAGTCTCTGAAGTGGAATTGTTGTCATCGGCTTCGTCCAATTCAAAAACAACCGTTCGGTTCATCTCCTCTTTGCTGGCACGTTTGCGCAAGTTCAGCGATCCGGACTGGATGGAAGAGCCAACCAGCACTGGTTGCTCCATGAAAACTCTAAATTTCGTTTTCTGATATAATTTGACAAGCTTCTCGAGGGTTGGCAGCGGAATTCTACCCGATGCATTCAGCATTTTGGAAATATCGCCCAAAGGCGATCTTGGCTTAATAGTATCGCTCGCTGCGTCGATATCATTAGCCTTCTTTTTTTTCTTTAACCCGAACATATAAACTCTCCCCGGAAGTGACCAGCCGAAATTTTAGTATTGCATTCATATATTATGCCAGATAATTTTTTAAATAGCAAGATTTCTGATTTTTATTAAATAATTTTAGGTATTTGTGAATTTCATTCTTAAAACCCGGTATACGGGTATTTCTCCCGCAAACTGCCGGCTCGGGGACAGATCCCATCCGGGCAAGCCGGTCGCCGCGTAGCGCTGATCCCGCCATATCGGGGAATTGAAAATTGAAGATTGAAGATTTGTTGCATTCTATCTATTTTATATCAAAACCGTCATCAAAACAGATTTAATCTGATCAATAGATACGAACCGGAACAAGCTGGAATTCTAAAAGCACCATAAGTTGAAATCAATTTCAATCTTTGTAAATGTAAGTATGTCATTGCTCTACAAAGATGCCCAAAAATGGGCTGGTCACTTTGCATAACATTTAATTGGTAACTGTCTAGTGAACTTTTGCACGGATTTCATTGACTCCTTTCATGCAGGTATATATAGTAATAGTTTAATTTTCCGCGCAGACCAGCAGAGTCAACTTTGGCTTCTACATTGTTAAGCTAGTCCATAATCCGCGGCTAGTAATAAATCCGCCAGCCACAGCAGAAAACAGATCGGCGGATCGGGTTTGCATTTTAACCAAAATAACGATGCGCAGCATAAAATAATTAATCCGCCTGACTAGCGTTCCGGCAACACGTTTAAGTTTTCAATAAAATATGCGCATTCCTGGAGGTAATGTGATTCGTGGAGGATTAATTAAGGAGTCAACCCATGGCATTAAGTCTGATAGAAGGCAACGAAGCGATCGGTCGGGGAGCGCTGGCGGCCGGCTGCCGTTTTTTTGCCGGATATCCCATCACGCCGGCAACCACCATATTGAATACAATGCTGACCTTGTTGCCCCCCCCAAGGCGGCATCTGCCTTCAGGCCGAGGATGAAATTGCATCCATCGGAGCCTGTCTGGGGGCTTCCATGGCGGGTCTGAAGGCGATGACGGCAACCTCCGGACCGGGTATCAGTCTATACAGCGAGCAGATTTCATTTGCCGTCGGCAGCGAAATCCCAATCGTAATTGTTGACGTGCAGCGGCTGGGGCCGTCCACCGGATCAGCGACCCGCGGGGCCGACGGGGACGTCAATTTTCTGCGCTGGGGCAACAGCGGCGGCCTTCCGGTGGTCGTTCTGGCTCCGGTGGATGTTACCGACTGTTTTGCACTGACAATCCATGCCTTTAACCTGGCTGAAAGATTTCGCTGTCCGGTGTTCATTGCATCAAACAAGGAGATCGCCATGACCCGGGAAAGCGTCAATCAGGATACCCTGGAAAAACCGAAAATTGCCGATCGCCGGCGGGCGGCGGGCGATAGAGCGTTTTTGCCTTTTGAAGTCAGAGCCAATCAAAGCGTGCCGGATTTTCTGCCGATCGGCCACAAAGTCCCCGTGCGCCAAACCTCCTCGACCCATGGCACTGACGGTTACATCACCACCGATCAAATCCAGATTTCCCGGACGCAAAATCGTTTGAAAGCCAAATTGGAAGCAGCGGTGGCAGAGTTTTCTTTTTATGAAATGCTGCCGGCCGAAAAGTCTGAAACCTTGCTGATCTGCTACGGCGTCACTGCCCGCGCGGCCAAGGCGGTTTATAGAGAGCTGAAAAATTCCGCCCATCCGGTTTCACTATTGATACTCAAAACCCTCTGGCCGGTACCCCAACAGATGATCCAACGGGCTGCCAAGGACTTCAAACGGGTTGTGGTGGTTGAAATGAATCTGGGCCAGTATGTAGGGGAGATCTACCGCATTCTGGCAGATAAACACATCGATTTTTATGGTCAAATGGATGGCCGTCTGATCACCCCGCTTAGAATTAAGGAGAAAATTATCGATGGATAGCCTTCTCAATGATTCCAGACCACCTGTATTATGCCCTGGATGTTCTCACGAACGCATCACCCACACTCTGGACGACGCTTTCCAGAACATGGATTTAGCCGGTGACCAGGTAGTTATGGTAAGCGATATCGGCTGCTCGGGCTTGTTTGACACATTCTTCAATACCCATGCCCTGCACGGACTGCACGGCCGCGCCCTGACCTATGCCGCCGGTTTGAAATTGGCCCGGCCGGAATTGAAAGTGGTGGTGACCATGGGCGACGGAGGTCAGGGCATCGGCGGTGCCCATTTGCTGGCCGCCTGTCGGCGCAACCTGGATTTGACCTTGTTGGTATTGAATAATTTCAATTTCGGCATGACCGGTGGTCAGTATTCGGCCACCACCCCGCCGGATGCCCGGGTCGGCTCTGCTTTTTTGAACCAATTGGAACGCCCGGTGGACATCTGCCAGGTAGCCAAGTCGGCGGGGGCGCCCTATGTCACCCGTTGTTCGGGTTATCGCAAGGATTTGGCGGCGGAAATACAGCGGGCAATCGAGTTCGAAGGATTTTCCGTGTTGGATATTTGGGGTGTTTGTCCGGGGCGCTATACTAAAAAAAACCGGCTGACCCCGAAAGCCATTGATGAGGCCCTGGCCCAAATTGCCCCGCTCGAAGGCATCGTCGCCGAAAATGCCCGCCGGGAATATGGCGGGCATTATCGGGATTTGACCGCTGAACTGCGACCGGCCGACGACCCGCCCAAAATTGATGCCGAATTTCAACCGCCCGGTTCCCGGCGTCAGGAAGTCGTTATGCTTGGCAGTGCCGGTCAGCGAATTATCACCGCCGGTGAAATATTGTGCCTGGCGGGACTCACGGCCGGGTTGAATACCACGCAGAAAAACGAATACAACATCACCGTGTTGCGCGGCCCTTCAATCAGTGAATTGATTCTATCCCCGGAAGAAATAGACTACACCGGCATCGAATGTCCCGGGGTCATCGTGGCGCTGGACCAGGAAGGGGTGGATCGCCGCCAAGACCTGTTTGAAAACCTGGCCGATGATACCCTGATTCTGCAGGCGGCCGGCGTTGAGGTACCAGCCTGCAGCGCCCGCATCCATGCGATGGATTTAAAGTCCCTCAAAATCAAGAAACCGGACTGGGCCCTGGCATCGCTGGGCGTATTGGCCAAACTCGACCGGATCATCACCACCGAGATGCTGGAAGCAGCATTGAAGGTCAGGTTTAAAGAAAAGGTCCTGGAAAATTCCCTCGAAGTGATCAAGAAGGTGCAGACCGGCTAATTTGGTTTCATCAGACGAATTTAATTTTCTGATGTCATTTCTATGAGGACAAGAAAAAAAATCCCAAATAGCAAGCATCAAATCCCAAACAAATTCCAAAACCCAATGACCCAAAATTCAAAACCGGTTTCGGTCATTGGAATTTCGAAATTGGTTATTGTTTGATATTTGTTATTTGGTGCTTGGAATTTATCTAGTCAAGGGCTCATTTGTGCCGAACTCCGAATACCGAAGGCCGAATGTCATTACCTTAATCCCTTTACCCTAAACCATACACCTTCTACCGTTCCCTTCAACCGTGCGCCGAAAGCCGAATGCCGAATGCCCTTCTATTTTCAGCTTGAAATATCAAGTATCAAGCATCCAGCATCCAGCATCCAGCATCCAGTATCGAGTATCCAGCATCGAGCATCCAGTATCGAGTATCCAGCATCCAGCATCCAGCATCCAGTATCGAGTATCCAGCATCGAGCATCCAGTATCGAGTATCCAGCATCGAGCATCCAGTATCGAGCATCCAGCATCCAGTATCGAGTATCCAGCATCAAGCATCAAGTATCAAGCATCGAGTATCCAGCATCGAGAATCGAGCCTACATTCTTGCCAGAAAATTTTCAGCCTGGGGGATAATTTCAGATTGCGGAAATTTTTTGAGCAATAGATCCAGCGCTTTTTTGGCCTGGTCTTTGTTCATGAGGCGATCATGAAATATTTGGGCAATTCGAAAGTAAGACTTGGGCGCCAGCGGATGATCCGGATAAGATTTCACCAGGGCATTGTACATGGCTACAGCCGCTTTGGTTTTGCCGGTTTCATTCATCCAGCCCGCCAATTTGAATAAGGCGGAGGCCGTCGGCATAAAGCTGCTGTCAGTGGTTCGGCATTCGGTAAAGACTGCAATGGCCTTATTTTTTTGCCCCTCGGATGTCAGCAGGTCCAGGTGTGCCACACCTTGCTCCAGCATCTCCTCGGTCCGTTTTCTCATTTTAAGCAAGTTATAAAATCGTTCGGACAGATTTATCCCGCGGATTGGCTGCTGCACGATCATCGACCGGATAAGCTCGATGGCTTCATCCAACTGGCCGGCTTTGATCAAGGGCTCTACTTTACTCAATATCACCGCGTCCGGATCGGATTCACGGGGTTCGAATTTCTCGCTGCTCGGATCTGAAAAATCCTCGTAGTCAACCCGGTAGCCGATTCTTTCATGGTACTGCAGAATTACATATCCCATTAAATGATAGGAAATTATGGTGTAAAAGCTCTTGGCAAATGCATATACCATCGGGTGGGCCTCGGCCGGCAGGAATTTGAGTGCATAATGGCCCAGGTAGGCCGGTGCACTTCCCAGCAAAAACAGAAAAAAATACATCAGCAAGTAAGCCCAGCCGATTCTGAAGGTCAGACCTACAAAAAATACCGGGTTAATTGCACGGAAAAAGCTGCCCGTGGTGACCACCAGAATAATCATCGAGGGAACAAACAACAGTGCCGGAATCGTGCATGCAACGCCTATAAAAAGCCCGGCTTTGGCACTGATATAGACAAATCCGAGACCCAGCAGCAGGTAGATAGCAAATTGCTTAAATACCGACACAATATCTTCTGTAAGGGTTTGAATACTGACCGGCGGCGGCTTCAGGTTTCCACCGGCGGTAGCTTTAAGGGATTCAAAAGAATATTTAAGGATCATCAGCCACATGGCGCCCCGCAGGATGGACCAGAGCATTCCGGAACCGTTAAGAAATTGGGTGGCAATGGCCACAACGGTTACAAAAATCAAAGGCTGCAGTGAGAGCGGGTAGGCAAAGATTCGCGGCATACGGTTCCAGAAAGGATCGATCAGATTCTGCAAGCCGACCCAATCGACCGGCAGGTTGCATTTGGGACAAAAGTGGTAGGTTTCCTTTGCGCCATAATTTTCAGATTGACGGGCCGTGACACATTCCGGACACAGCAGGGCGTCGCATTTTGAACAATGCCAATGCGCCTTGCGGGTGGGGTGGTCATTGCAAAATTTTTTCATTTATCGATTATCCAATTGTTAAGGGTTTAACCCGGTAGCTTATCAGTTAATGCTTGAAACAGTTCATACGGATTTTTTTCTTCGGTAAAAGTAATATCTTTGCCATCGGCATTTACTTCAAATTCCGCCAATTCGCCGTTTTCCGCCGTTGACAATGAAAAGTCGATAAACTGCACCTTGCCGCCGGTCAATGCCAGTTCCCCGGACATCGAGCCGGATCCGCCATTTGCAGGATTGCTCTGGCGATAGGTCATCTCATAGTAAAGCTCACCCGAGAGCGAGTACTTTGAAATGGCATCTTCGTAGTCCGTCAAAACACAATTGCCGTTAACCGAGACTTTCCCTTCATCGATCATCAAGCTCAGCTCATGGATCAAGGACTCATCATCATTGCGAAAAACAGCATCGGCGGCATTTGAATACAAGTTTGTGAATTCGGGCTCATTTTGGGCCGTTGATAATTCGAATATTCTAAACACAGCTTCCAGTGCTTTCTTTACATCTTTCTCTGAAGGTCCGAAAAGGTTACAGCCGGTTAAAACACTGATACAAATTAAGACCATGAGCAATTTAAACGCTGTTTTTATCATAAAAATCACCTCTTGAGCTTTTTTGAATCCCGGAATTCTTGTGGCAGGTGACCGGTGTCACGGATCACGATTAAACGGCCATCTTTATATATATCGGAAAATAAAGAATTAACTTTACAGGAGAATTATTTAATTTTGCACGCCTATTGTCCTTGACGAGAAGTTAGGGTTCGTATAAAAGGCAGTAGGCAATCAAACCAGAAGACACGGTATGATAATCCTGGGGCAAAGGCTTGTCCGGCGCACCCGTCTGAAGTGACAAAAGCCGGGGGATGAACACAACAGGGATCATTTCAGCGATTTCGCCGCAGGGCAAGTTTTCCAAATAGATAAGATGTGGAGGATGAATATGAGACGGTATTTTGAAAAAATGAAGGAATTTGGCAAAGAACTCAAGCCCGGTCAGTTGAAAAGCACCGAAGCCAACGTCGGCAAACTGAAGGAGGTCGAAGCCCAGGTAGATGAAGCCGTCGCCAAGGTAAAAGACGCCGGCATGCCGACTGAAAAGGTCAATGCCCGCGGGCAGCTTACTGTTTGGCAACGGTTGGATTATCTGGTGGATGAGGGGACCTTCAGTCCGTTGCACATCCTTTACAATCCGAACGATAACGTCGAAGGAACCAATAACGTCGTTGACGGACTCGGCAAAATCGGGGGAAAATGGGCGGTCATCATCGGCTTTGACAACAAGGTATTCGCCGGTGCCTGGCTTCCGGGGCAGGCCGAGAATATTTTCAGGTGCACAGACCTGGCTAAAAGGCTGAACATACCTCTGGTCTGGCTGGTCAACTGCAGCGGCGTTAAACTGACCGAGCAGGAGAAGTTTTATGCCGACCGTCGTGGCTCGGGTACCACTTTTTTCAGGCATGCCGAACTCAATCAGGAAGGAATTCCGGTTTTAGCCGGCATCTACGGCACCAATCCGGCCGGCGGCGGGTATCAGGGCATCAGCCCATCCGTTCTGTTTGCCCACAAAAACTGCAACATCGCGGTGGGGGGGGGCGGTATTTTGAGTGGGATGTCTCCTAAAGGATATTTTGACCTGGATGGCGCCGAGCAATTGATTTCGGCTGCGATGCAATTCAAGGCTGAACCACCGGGCAGCACGAAAATCCACCATGATGAAACCGGTTTTTTCCGCTATGTTTATGAGACCGAAGAAGAGGTCCTTGATGGATTGAAAGAATACATGCAGGATATGCCGGCTTATAAACCTAAATTCTTCCGCGTGGCCGATCCCCAGGAACCCCGTCTGTCAGCCGAAGACCTCTATCGCCTGGTGCCTTTCAACCAGAAGCAAATGTACAATTTTGACGAAGTGCTGTCCCGCCTGGTAGACGGCAGCGAACACATGGAGTACCGTCCCGATTACGGACCTGAAGTCTACACCGGCCTGGTTAAAATGGACGGTTTTCTGGTGGGCGTTATCGGCAACCGGCAGGGTTTTTTCGGCGAGGACTATCCCGAATATGCACCTTATGCGGGCATCGGCGGGAAACTATACCGCCAGGGTTTGATAAAAATGAATGAATTCGTAACCCATTGCGGCCGCGACCGGGTTCCGGTCATCTGGTTCCAGGACACCAGCGGCATCGATGTCGGCGACATTGCCGAAAAAGCCGAACTGCTGGGCCTGGGTCAGTCACTGATCTATTCCATTCAACAGACCGACGTTCCCATGATGCTGGTGGTATTGAGAAAAGGCACGGCGGCCGCGCACTATATCATGGGAGGCCCCACCGCCAACCGGCATAACGCCTTTACCCTGGGCACCGCCACATCCGAAATCTACGTGATGCACGGCGAAACAGCTGCAGCCGCAAGTTTTTCACGCCGTCTGGTAAAAGAGAAAAACGCCGGAAGGCCCCTTGAGCCCGTCATCGATGACATGAACAAACTGGTCCAGGAATACAATGATTATTCCCGGCCCGTGTATTGCGCTCAGCACGGTCTGGTAGACCAGGTCGCCAAAATGACGGAAATCCGAAAATATCTGGTGGCCTTTGCCGGGGCCTCTTACCAGAACCCCAAGTCCATCTGCCCCCACCACCAGATGATGCTGCCGCGCATTATCAAGGGGTAGCAAACTTGAGAGCGATTATTGGCCGGGCGGCGGAATTAGGTATTAGACAGTTACAAACTCAGTTTTGCGCAAATTGTGCAAAACATTTGTTGGCATCTTTGTAAAGCACTAACAAACAAGCATTTACAAAGATTTGAATTGGATTCAACTTTGCCACGACGGTAATTTCGTTTGAGACATTGGAATTTCTGAATTTCGGATTTGTTTCGTATTTCGATTTTCGAGTTTCGTATTTCCGGTTTATCCGGGTTAGGTATTGGGTATTAGATATTAGACAGTTACCAATTCAGTTTTGCACAAAATGCGCAAAACATTCAATCTTCAATCTTCAATTCCGGCTTGTCCGGGTTGGGAATTATCTAATGCCAGCCGTTAAGAGAGTCGGCGACGGCATGTGATCCCGGTACTGCCCGCAGTGCCGGGCCGGCCTATTGGCATGAAAAATGTAGTGGTAGTGTTTGCCACACACAGATTAGGCTATATTGGAGTACCAAAAGTGAGTAAAAAAAATGTATTGGGAATTTTCCGCGCTATCTTTTCGACAGTACTTTGCATCGGGTTGATTGGCGGTATTGGCTATTTGATCCAGTTGACCTTGCTGTAGTCAGCGAATTCATTGGCGCCCTGCCGGCAGGCATCTATCCGGCCTGCCTGTTGTCATACTGCCAATTTATCGGCTCATAGCGTTCATTTCTTGACATTCGAAAAAAAAGCCGTTCATTTTCTCGCAAAGACGCAAAGGCGCTAAGATTATTAATAATCTAAATCGTTTCCTTTGCGAGCTTTGCGCCTCTGCGAGAGATAAATTAAATGTAGTTTCACACGAGCGGCGGCCTCTGGCTAAAGGGCAGCCGGTCTGATCAAATAGAAGAAACTTTTGGGGATCGATTTGGAAATCGGTCGATGTTGGGTTTCGCATTTCGTAATAACACCGGCAAAATGTAGGTTGGGTTGAGTGCAACGAAACCCAACAA